>JAEEGL015386786.1_pt1 | contig 15860 bp, 12 predicted proteins | sample 9134231 | NCBI WGS metagenome assembly JAEEGL01 (sample SAMN16246548, study PRJNA631951) | gut metagenome | biome: gut microbiome; feature: rumen; material: fiber-attached | host: Bos | place: Iran: Karaj | collected 2018-10
CCGGGAATGCCCAGACGCAGAACGTCATCCCGGATCTGGATGGCGCGTTCCGGCAGCGCGGTCGAAAATTCCTTGTCCAGCTGCAGCAGTTGCTGGCGGTAGGCCTGCAGCGCCTGCTTGTACTGCTCCGGCGCCTCGGCGGGGAGATCCCGCTTGCCGGCAAGGAACAGCGCGATGCCGTTGGCGATCAGCCCTTCGCGGTTGGTCATCGGCATCGCGGTCAGTTTGGCGACCAGCTGCGAGCGGTGGAGGATCTGCTCGTCGATGAAGCCCTTGAAGGCGCCCAGTTCGCCGCGGCAGAAGATCATGTTACGATCCTGCGCGAAAAACGCCAGCAGGTCCTCCATTTTCCGGTAGGTCTCGCGCGCCGCCATGATCTGCGCCGGGAACTGAAGGTCCTCGTAAACGGCCGGATCGAATTCCATCGGCAGCGAATACAGGTAGTCGAAGAAGGGCTCGATGCCCAGCAGCCGGTCGTATTCGCCGGCGGGCGCGGTACGGAGCCGCGACGGCATCGCCTTGTCGAAGACGTCGCACCGCAGGACCTCCGCCATGACTTTGTCGTCGAAGAAACAGGCGATCTGCGGCGGGGTGGTCAGGGCGTTCGTCACGTCGTACTTGGCGAGCGACTGTGTGAGATACTGCAGCCGCGTCGCAGTCTCGCGGAGCGAAAGATCGAGTTCGTTCTGACGCCGCCGCAAGGTGGCGATGTTCGGGTTGACCTGACACTGTTCCAGCGGCGGCAGCGGCAGGACCGAAGCGATGTTCTTGTCGAACTGCATGGAGGAGATGTTCTTCACCGCCGCCAGCAGCTGCTCGTTGGATTTCTGGAGCGAGCGGATCGGCAGCAGCAGTTTTTCGATCTTCAGATGCAGCGCGCCGCGGCTCTTTTTCAGCATCGCTTCCAGATCGGCGATGATCGCGTCGTAGGGCGTGCGCTCCTCGGCCAGCCGGGCGACGATCCGTTCGACTTCGTCGTTGGCGGCGATGTCCGCTTCGAGTTCGCCGATCAGCTGCCGCGCCTCGCCGTTCAGTTTCTCCATGAACGGCAGTTTCTGCTTCTCCGCGTCGGCGAGCGCCCGGCGGAGCGAGGAGGTCTGGGTGCGGAGCGTTTCCAGCGGACGATCGTCGTTCTGAGCGTACAGACGGGTGGTCAGATAGGTGTCCAGCAGATGTTTCGCCGTGGCCGCCTGTTTGCGGGCGGCGGCGGCTTCGTTGTCGTTCCAGCTCCACAGGTTCAGCTGCGCCGGATCCACCACGCCGAGCCCGCGCGCCGCGTCGGTCCACTGTCCCGCCGTCAGATACTGCTGGATCTGGGCCCATTGACGGACCGTTTCGCGCCAGTTTTCGATGTCGCGCCGGAGTTCCTCGCCGCGCAGGCGGCAGTCTTCCGCGCCGCGGCAGTTGACCGATTCGTTCAGCAGCATTTCGGCACGGTCGAAGACCCCTTCGGCGGCGGCTTCGCGCGCCTGCCGGAGCAAATCGAACGCCGAGGGATTGATGCGGATGTACAGATAGTAGCAGGAGAGGACCGCGAGCGCGGTCGCCGCCATGACGAGCAACGAATGCCACAGCCGCGACTGGGTGTGGACGACCGTGCTGTCGAGGTATTTCAAATCGAACTGGGCGATCGAGATGATGTCGGAATCCTTCAGCAGCCGTTCCGTGTCCGGTTTCAGGCGGGTGCCGTTGACCAGCGTGCCGTTCTTGGCGCCGGCGTCGGTGATCCAGCAGCCGTCGGGCCGGACTTCGATCTCCGCGTGTTTGCGGGAGACCAGCTGGTTCATCAGCAGGATGTCGCAGCCGGGGGCGGAGCCGATGACGTAGCGGGCGTTGTGCAGTTCCATGATCTTGCCGGAATCCGGCCCGCTGAGGAACTGGATGCGGTTGACGCCGCCGGCCTTGCGGATGACCGCCTTTTCCACGATCAGCAGGCAGTCGCCGATGGCGATGGCGTCGCCCGGCTGCAACAGTTTTTCGGTCATGCGCTGGCCTTTGAAGAAAATGCCGTTGCGGCTGCCGGTGTCGCAGACGTACAGACGGTTCTTCTTCATCGTGATGACCGCGTGATGGCCGGAAGCGAGCGAATCCTCCACCGGGATCACCCACGTGCAGTCGTGGGCGCGCCCGATGGTGATGTTTTCGGAGATCTCGGGGGAAACCGTTTCAAACAGGATGTTCTTCTTGAATTCCAGGCGGATGGCAAGCGGATTCTTCTTCATGTTTCACTCCCAGATGTTGCGCTGGATGTTCCGGTGCCGTAGATCGTCTTCGGAAGAGAAGACGGCCAGACAGGAATCGCGGATGAGTTCGGCGCCGCGGATGTTGTCCGCCGCCTTTTCCTTGAGATAGGCGATCATCTGCGCGTTGTACCAGACATTCTGATTGCCGCGCAGTTTGCGGAGCTGGTTCAGCGCGTCCTCCTTCAGCGCCTCCCGGTCCTGTTCGGTCGCCTGAACGAGCGTGGAACGGAGCAGCATGGTGATCTTATCCCACGTGGCGGGCGACATCTTGAGCAGCAGCCCCTTCGCTTCCTGCAGGAGGTCCTCCGGATCGCCGGCGACGAGCGTGTCGCTGCCCTCCCAGTGGTTCTCGATGAAGGCGGGCGAGGTGAAGAGGAAGGGGTTGCCAGCCAGAAAATCGGCGCCCCGCAGCCGCTCGGCGTTCGGGATCTCCGCCATGCGGACGATCCGTTCGTCGCCGTTGCGGAAGAAGAGCGCCTCGCCGTACCACGACTGGTGGTCGATCTCGCGGGTGTAGGCGGCGCTCAGACAGGGCAGCCCGTTGTTACGGCCGATGAAGAAAAGGTCGGACGGCTGGTCGAAGTTCCAGTGACCGCCGCTGGCGGCAATCTCCCGCATCCAGTCGCGGAAGGTCTTGCTCCGCGATTCGTGCAGGAAGTTCGGCGAGTGTTTACAGGAGAGGACCAGCCGCAGCGGAACGTCGCGGTCGCGGCCGATCATCGTCTGGACCACCAGATCGCCGTTCTGGTCGATCTTGCTTTCGGTGAGTTCGGTCAGCGGGGCGATCAGCGAGAAACGCCCCGCGGCGTGGCCGCCGCCTTGCGGATCGTAGGCTTTTTCGGAATATTTGCCGTCGGCCCGCAGCGGCCACGTCAGTTTTTCCTCCGGCGGATTGCCTTTCAGGAAGAAGACGAGCCCCAGCACGATGGCGCCGCCGAGGATCGGCAGGATGTATTTCAGTTTTTTTCCGCGCTTGGTCTTGCGGTCCTGACGGCGGAGGAAATCCAGTTCTTCCGCCGAGGCGATCCGCGTCTGCATCACGTTGGTCTTGAAAACGTCGTCCTCCGAGGCTTCGGCGGGGGCGGCCTTCGGCGCGGGAGCGTCCACGATCGTCGCCTCGATGTCGGGGGCCACGGTCTTCATCGCATCGTCGGCAGGCGGCGCCATCTTTGGCGCGGGGGCTTCCAGGATCGTCACATCGGCATCGGGCGCCACGGTCTTCAACCCGTCATCTTCAACGGGGGCGATCTTCGGTGCGGGAGCCTCCAGAATCGTCACATCCGCGTCGGGGGGCACGGTCTTCATCGCATCGTCTTCGACGGGCGCGACTTTCGGCGCGGGGGCCTCCAGGATCGTCGCCTCGATGTCGGGCTGCGGCGCGGGCTCCGGTTGCGGCTCCGGCTTCGGTTCCGGCGCAGGCGTCGGTGCAGGTTCCGGTTTCGGTTCCGGTTCCAGCGGCATGGCCGTCATCATCGTCATCTCCGGCGACGGTTCCTCCTGCGGGGGCTCCGCGTCGCTCCCCAGCGTGATCACGGTACTCTGACCGAGATACAGCGAATCGCCGACCCGGATCGGCGTGGGAAGTTCCAGCGTGACCTGCCCCGCGCGCGCCCCGTGGGAACTCAGGTTCTCCACGATCACCGAATCCCCGTCGACATGCAGCAGCAGATGTTTGCCGGAAACGTCCGGCTGCGTCAGCCGGATGTCCGCGGTGTGGGAGCGGCCGACGAGATGGTCCCCGTCGGCGAGTGGAACGACCGTTTCCTCCGGCTGCCCGGTGACGCGGATGTGGAGCTGGAAAGACATAAGCGGGACCTTTGGTTAGAACATTTGTGAAAATCCGGAATCCTTGATGCGGAGAAACACCGGCGTGAAGATGATGATGAACACCGCCGGCATGATGAAGAGGATCATCGGCAGAATGATCAGCGAGGGCGCGCGCTGCGCCTGCTGTTCCGCGGCGGCGAACCGCGCCCGGCGGATCTCCTCGGCGTGGACGCAGAGCGTATCGACGATCGAAGCGCCCATTTCGGCGCCTTCGGAGACCGCGGTGACCAGACTCTTGAATTCGTCCAGCTGGACCCGCGCCGACATCGCCCGCAGCGCCTCGACCCGGGTCTTGCCCAGTTCGGTCTCCTTCAGCACCATGCCGAACTCCTGCGTCAGCGGGCCCGGGTCGCTGTTGGAAACGTAGTAGCGCACCGCGGCCATGAAGTCGAGCCCCGCCCGCATGGCGGAGGTGATCAGGTCGATGGCGAACGGCAGGTTCTTGCGGATCGTCTTCCGGCGTTCATCGGCGGCCTTCTGGATCGCCACCGAGGGGTAGTAGAAGCCGAGGAATCCGCCACCGAGCCCGGCCGCCAGCAGGTAGCCGGCCTCCTCGGTGAGCGAAAGCGCAGTGGCCGCGGCGCCACCGGCGAAGAGCAGACACCACAGGATCCGGGCGCCGAAGATGTCGCCGACTTCCAGTTTCAGGCCAGAGAGCAGAATCTGGTTGTTCCAATAACTTTCCAGCGACGGCATCTGGTTGATGATCTCGCTGCCGAAAGTCCGGCTCAGAAAACGGGTCTCCGTTTGCAGGATCCGGAAACAGAACGGCAGATTGTCGGCGTATTCCTTCTCCCGGCGTTTCCCGAAGAGCAGCACGAACACCCCGATGACCCCCAGCGCCACCGCGCAGAAAACGAGCAGTTTGCTGAAAAATATCATGTTACACCTCAACCGACATGATCTTGCGGATGATCAGAAAGCCCAGCGTCTCCAGCGTGGCCGCGATGCCGAGCGCGCACCAGCCCGCGCCGGTGGTGACCAGCGGCGACATCAGATCCGGGTCCAGAAGATACAGGATCACGAACGCCGCCAGCGGCATCAGCGCGATGGCGATGGATTCGAAGCGCCCCTGCGCCGTCAGCGTGGCCAGTTTCTCCTGAAAAGCCACCCGCTGGCGGATCGTTTCGGTCATGTGGTCCAGCACGTCCGCCATGCTGCCGCCGGTCTGCTGCGAGAGCCGGAGCGAAGTGATCAGGAGTTTGAGGTCCTCGGCGGGGATGCGGCGGTACACATGGTCCAGCGCCTCCGGGAGTTCGATGCCGAGCCGGTATTCGGAAAGGGCGATCGACATCTCCTCCTGCAGCGGCCCGCCGATATCGCGCGAGATCACCTCCAGCGCCTGCGGCAGCGCCATGCCCGCCCGCAGACCATTGGCGAGTCCCATGACCAGATCGAGCAGTTTCTGTTCGAATTCCCGCGCCCGCCGCCGCGCCTTCCGCCGGAAATGCAGCAAAATCGCGTAGAAGCCGAGCACCGCCGGCAACAGCGTGCCGATCACCAGCGCCGCGATCGCCGACACCCGCAGAAAGAGCAGGATGGTCAGGGCGCAGCCGCCGAGCAGGAACGCCGCCGCGAACCGGAGCTGGATCAGGAAATCCGGCCGGATGAAGCGGGAGACGGGGTCGTAGGCAGCGCCGCCCCGGTTGATGCTCTCCTCCGCCTTGATGGCGGTTTCGCGGAAGAAGATCCCGGCGAAGACATAGGTGATCACCACCACCGCCGCAAAGACCAGTACCAGCGCTGCAATCGCTTGAGGACTCATGGCGTTTCCCTTCTAATTCTGCGGCACGAAGACGCCGAGGTCCAGCCGGAGATCGCCCTTGGCCTTCAAAGTTTCGACGAAAGCGGGGATGTTGCCGGTGGCGGCGTAGTAGCCCTGGATCTTGCCGTTCTCGTCCAAGCCGGTCTGGACGAAGTTGAAGATGTCCTGCATCAGCACGATGTCCTTCTCCCGCCCGGTGATCTCGGAGATCTGGACGATCTTGCGCGAGCCGTCGGGGAGCCGCGTCTGCTGGACGATGATGTTGACCGCCGAGGCGATCTGTTCGCGGATCGCCGAGACCGGCAGGTCGTAGCCCGCCATCATCACCATGTTTTCGAGGCGGCCGATCGCGTCGCGCGGGGTGTTGGCGTGGCAGGTCGTCAGCGAACCGTCGTGGCCCGTGTTCATGGCCTGCAGCATGTCCAGCGCCTCCTCGCCGCGGCATTCGCCGACGATGATCCGGTCGGGACGCATGCGCAGCGCGTTGACCACCAGCGATCGGATCGAGATGCGGCCCTTGCCCTCGATGTTCGCGGGGCGCGCTTCCAGCCGCACCAGATTCCGGTGCGTCAGCTTCAGCTCCGCCGAGTCTTCGATGGTGACGATCCTCTCCCCTTCCGGGATGAACTGGCTCAGCACGTTCAGCAGCGTCGTTTTGCCGGAGCCGGTGCCGCCGGAGACGAGCATGTTCTGCGACGCCCGCACCGCCTCTTCCAGGAACAGCGCGATCTCCTTGGTCATGCTGCCGAAGCGGATCAGGTCGTCGACCGTGAGTTTCTTCTTGGCGAATTTCCGGATCGTGACCGAGGGGCCGTCCAGCGCCAGCGGCGGGATCACCGCGTTGACGCGGGAGCCGTCGGGCAGACGCGCGTCCACCATCGGGCTGGCGTCGTCGATGTGCCGCCCCAGCGGTTCGACGATCCGCTGGATGATCGAGAGCAGATGCCGGTTGTTGAAGAAGCGCGCGCCGGTCTCATAGACCTTCCCCTTGCGCTCCACGAAGATCAGATCCGGTCCGTTCACCATGATCTCGTCCACATCGTCCGCCCGGAGCAGCGGCGAGAGCGGGCCGAAGCCCGCCAGTTCGTCCATCAGCGACTGCCGGAGCTGTTCCAGCGGCGTTTCGCGGGGGAGTTCGTGGCGCAGGTCGCGCAGCACCTGATCCAACGCCTCCTCCAATTTGCCGATCATCTCTTCCTGCGCCAGCGCCTGAATCGATTGCTCGGAGAGGTTCAGTTTGGTCAGCACATGCTCGTGAATCTTCTGTTTCAGCGCCATCAGTTCCTTGGTGTAGAGGAGATTGGCTTCGCTGAAGGCTTTTTCGAATGCGGGCTTCGCCGGTTCCGCCTTCGGTTCCGGGGCCGGAGCGGGAGCCGGAGCCGGTTTCGGTTCCGGCTTCGGGGCCGCCGCGGGCGCCGCGGCGCTCTCCTGTTCGGAAAGCCGCAGCGTCCAGCCGCCGATCTCCAGCGTATCCCCGACCGAGAAAGCCGTCGGGTCCGTCACCGGCGCTCCGTTCAGACGGGTGCCGCCGGTGCTGCCAAGATCGGCAACGAACCACGCCGCGCCGGCTCGGAAGAGCCGGGCGTGTTTGCGGGAGACCTGCCGGCTGTCGAGCACGACCTGACAATCCGGCTGGCGGCCGATGATCCATTCCCCCTGTTCTTCGCCGAGCGGCAGATTCCGCGCGGCGCCGGCTTCCGGATGGCTGATGACAAGAAACATCCCGCGCCTCCGTCAGAACCAGCGGTCCCAGAAACTCTTCTTGGAGTCTTCCTCGTCCACGCGTTCCTTGTTGTCCTGCTCGACCTTTTCGACGGTGTCGGCGGTTTCGGCGGAAGGCGGCATCTTGATCTCGGGGCCTTTGCCGGCGATCTGGGGATAGATCAGGATCAGCACCTGACGATCCGTCAGCTCATCCGCGCTTTCGGAGACGAACCAGTTCAGCACCGGCACTTTCCGCAGATACGGGATGCCGGAGTTGTCGGTGGTGGCCTGGACCATGTCCTTCAGGCCGCCCAGTACCAGCGTCTGCCCCAGTTTGGCGGAAACGGTGGTGGCGAGTTTGGTGGTTTTGAGGTCGTAGTCGTTGTTCTCCATCAGGGTCGGGGTGCTCATCTCCAGATCCAGATCGAGTTTGACCTGATCGGTGCCGGTGAGACCGCCCTTGACGCCCATCATGAAGCCGTACTGCACGTCGTTCAGCGTGCCGGTGCCGCCGGCGCCGCCGTAGACACGCACTTTCAGCGTGCCGCCGTTGTGCAGACGTTTGAAATCGGAGGATTCGTTGCTCATGAAGGTGAGGTGACCGGCGTTGCGGAAACGGGTGACGCCGGTGTCGGCGGAGAGGTTCAGCACGGTGTCAAGCGTGGCGTTCAGCGCGTAGGCCTGCTCGGTGCCGTGGAAGTCGGTGCCGAAGTTGAAGGCGTTGCCGACCTGGATGCCGTTTTTCAGCAGGTTGCTGCCGATGGCTTCGGAATCGCGGCGGCTGATGCCCATGAAGACCACGCCCACATCCAGCAGCGTCGGCACCACCTGGATCTTTTCGATCAGCTTGACTTTGTTGGAATCCTTGGCGGCGGGGTCGGTTTCGAGCCAGCTCTGGGTGGCGAAGATCTGCCGGATCTGCTTGACGTCCTCCGGCGAATAGACCGAACCGGAGACGATCAGCACGTTGCCCTCCTGCGACACCACGATCTCGCCCGGGTTGGCGTTGGCGGCATCGGTCCCCAGCGTGAAACCGGCCTTTGTCAGCGCCTTGTTCAGGTTCATCATCACCTCCGGCGCGGGGACGAAAGTGGTCAGGTCCATGACCACGTCGGCGTAGTTCGGCAGCACCTTGTGGAGCCGTTCCCAGTTCTTCATGCTGGAGACTTCGCCTTTCAGCACGATCTTGTTCCGGTTGACGGAGATGTCGAGTTCCGGCAGAGAATCGAGATCTTTGCGGATCGCGTTGTAGACTTCGCGGATGTTGTCCTGCACCGTCACCGCGTAGACGCGGGAGCCGCCGGCGCCGATGACCTGAACGTCGGTCTTGCCCGCGGCGAGACCGGTGAAGCGGACCTGACGGTCGGAGACGGCCTCCGCCTTGACCAGCTTGCTGTTCGCGGTCCGTATGGTTTCGATCTTGAACGGCACGTCGGCAATGGACATGCTGCCGATCGTGACGGTGATCTGTTCATCCTCGCCGAACGCGGCGGCGGCGCAGAAAACGAGCAGCGCCCCGATGAGAAGTTTGATTCGTTTCATATGAGTCTCCTTTTATTTACCCGCGTTGGGGATTTTGGGCACAACGACCGTTTCCTGACCTTCCAAGAGTTTCCGGAAAGTCGACATATCGACCACGCCGGCGTCGAGCCGGTTCAGCGCCGAGGTATCGTTCGGGCGGCGCAGCGCCGGGTACAGCGAAGCGACCCGCGAGGCCGCAATCAGGGTCTGCGCCTGCTGCGGCGGCAGCTGCAGCACCAGCGTGCCGGACTGATCCGAGGCGTACAGCCCGCCGCCGATCTCCAGCACCCGAACGCGCGGGAAGAGCACGGTGGTGACTTCCTTGGTCTTCTGGCTGTCGCCGGATTCGGCCTCCGCCTTCTTCTCCTCCACCTGGAAGGTCGCGATGATCGCAACTTCGTCGCCCGGTTTCAGCATGGTGGCGATGGAACGGCTCGGCAGCTGGATCGCCACCGCCCATTCGCCCTCGCCGACCACGTTGCCGATCCCCTGCGTCTGGAAGTCGGAGAGATAGATGTAGTCGCCGGCGGCTTTGTTGATGAGCAGCGTCTGACCGTTGAGCATCTGCGCCTTGTTCCACAGGATCGCCTGCGCGGGCAGCGCGGAGCGCGGCACCTTCTTGGGCCGGTAGAAGCCGTCGGCGAGGACCTCGCCGGCGGGGATGTCGCGCTGGGCGGCGACGACCTCGATCATCTCTTCCTGCTGGACGATGTTCGAGGAGATCACCCGCCCGACGGCGAATACGGCGGCCAGGCCCAGGACCACGGCCAGAATCAGCGGAATCGAATTTTTCATGTCTTTCCTTTCTTGATCGGATGCTTTATGGTTATATCAGAATGTTGCCAGAAACATTTCGTATTCGGTCGGATTCCCCGCTTCGACGGCGATCTCGTCGCTCTCCTGCCCCTTGATCCCCTTGGCGGGCAGGCGAACGAGCAGGGTGTAGGTCCCCGGTTTGAGGTCGTCGAAGGTGGCCGGAAGTTTGACGTTGCGCCACGGCGCGCTGTCGCCTTTGATCTTCACTTCCACGCCGTTTTCGGCGATGAACTTGTCGAGCGCTTCGTCGCCGGTCATGACCCCGCGCAGCACGATGACGCCGCGGTCGGAGCGGTTCGACGTGCGCTTCAGCGCGATGTGCTTCGCCTCGTTGCCGGAAAGCGTGAAGATCTCGCGGTAATCGTCGTACCCGGCGGCGGAGAGCGTCAGCACGTAGTCGCCCGGCGCGAGGTCGGCGAAGGTGCGGGTGGCCTCCACGGTGGCCTTGACCGGCTTCATCGCGCCGTCTTCGCGTGCCAGCAACGCCTGCGTCTTGTCGGGCGTTACATGCAGCGTCAGCGAGAGGCGGCTGGGGATCAGCCGGAGCATATGCGTCGCCTCGGCATCGCCCTTGAAGAAGACCTCTTCGCGGAACGGACGGTCGCCGCGGCGGGCGCCTTCGACCATGTACCGCCCCGCTTTCAGCCCCTTGAACGAAATCGTGCCGGTGTCGTCGGCGGTGCCGGATTGAATGGCTTTGCCGTCGAGCGCGAGCGACACGGCGGCGCCCGGTTCGGTGCGGATCGTCAGCACCGCGGGGAGCAGCGTCACCTCGCCCTTGTAGTTCTCGTGGACCGTCACGGTGCCGGTCTGCGAAATGTAACCGTCGCAGGAGGCGGTAAAGACATACTCGCCCTCGCCTGCTTCGAAGACCGCAATCCCGCCCTCGCGCTTCACGGGAGCGTATTCCTGACCGCCGGCCTGCAGCGTGATCCGCGCCTCCGCCGGGCGGAGCTGGAAGACCGGGTGGACGATCGCCGCCGTTTTCGCCGGAGCGGGCATGATGATCGTCGTCACACGCGCGGGCGGGTTCTTATAGAAATACCACACCAGCATGCCGACGATCGCCGTCGCGCAGAGCCCGATGGCGATCCGCCCCCACGCGCGGCGGCGGCGCCGCCGCACGACGGTGGTGGTGGGCGGAACCGATTCGGCGCCGTAGGCCGTCTGGATGGCTTCGCGGATGATCTTCTGCGCCTCCACGACCGTCTTCTGATGCGCCCGGGAACGGCCCAGCACTTCCAGCAGTTCCGCTGCGCTCTGGTAGCGGTCTTCCGGCTTCTTGGCCATCATGGTCATGGTGAGGCGCCCGATTTCGGGCGGCACATCCGGGTTGAAGTCGCAGGGGTTCGGGACCGGATCGGTGTGCAGTTTGGAGAGGATGTCGTAGGTGCTGCTGCCCTGATACGGGATGCGGCCGGTCAGCATTTCGAAGAGCGTCGCGCCCAAACTGTAAATGTCGGCGCGGATATCGACATGTTTCGCGTCCTTCGCCTGTTCCGGGGAGAGGTAGGCGGGGGTGCCCATCATCACGTTGGTCTTGGTCAGCTGCACGTCCTCGTCGCCGGATTTGGCGATGCCGAGGTCGGCGAGTTTGACTTCGCCGCGTTTGGTGAGCATGATGTTGTCCGGCTTGATGTCGCGGTGGACGATACCGTATTCGGAAGCGGCCGCCAGCGCCGACGTCACGGCCTCCACGATCACCAGCGCCTGATCGACCGTGAGCCGCCCGGAGTTCTTGAGCAAACCGCGGACGTCGCCGCCATCCACATATTCCATGACGATGTACGAAAGCCCGCGCTCCTCGTCGGTCTCCACGTCCATCACGTTGACGATGTTGGAGTGGCGGATCTCGCAGGCGGTCCGGGCCTCGCGCAGGAAGCGGGCGAAGAACTGCGAGTTCTTCTTGGCCAGTTCGCGCGGCAGCACCTTGATCGCGCGGAGAATGTTCAACTGCTCGTGCTTGGCGAGGTAGACCTCGCCCATGCCGCCCTTGCCGAGCCGTTTTTCGATCAGGTATTTGCCGAGTTTCTCGCCCGGCTGCAGCAGCCCGCCGCCCTTGCCCGGAGCGGGGGGCGACGGGGGAGCGTCTCCCTCCGCGGGCGGCGCGGTGACGGCGGTGACGCCGGTCGAAGCGGGTTCTTCCTCCGCCGCCGGTTCGGCTTTTTCACTTTCCGTCGCGGTCGCTTCCGCCGGAGATTCGGCTTTCTCGCTCTCCGCCGGAGCGGATTGGTCCGCCGCTTCCGCCGGAGGCGCGTCGTTCTCGCCGCCGACCATGGTCACGGCGGTTTCAAACGCCTCATCCGGAGAACCGGACCGATCCTGATTTTCGGTTTCTTTCCTGTCCATGATACTTTCTCCCCGGATTTCCGAAGCCCTTTCCATGTTTTTTGAGGTAATATACCGTGAATGAGTCCTTTTTGCAAGTTTTTTTTCGGGTTGTCCTTGCTTTTTTTATTTTCGGCGGATATATTATCGATGTTTTTTCGACGGAAAGCAATTGAAAATGAATGGAGATTGTATGAAAAAGCCCCTCTCGACCGCGTTGGTGCTCTTCTGCGCGCTTCTGCTCGCGGGCTGCGCCAACACCATCCGCACTTACGACGATACGGAAGACCGCATCGAACGCGCCACGATCGGCACGAAATACGCGGTGCTGCTGAATCCGGAAATGCCGAACAGTTTCGAGTTCACCGCCACCGCCGCCACCGTGCACAAGCAGACGGTCAAAAAGTACCAGACCTTCACGCACGGCGAAGTCGTGACCCCGTATCAGGGCTGGCGCGAGTTCTACGAAGTCCCCTGCGGGCTGGTGCTGGTGCCGGTTTCGCTCTGCTCGCATCTGATCAGCGTCTTTACCTTCGGCGTCTATCCCTTCTCCTTCTCCAACGACGTCACCTGTGTCGCTTACAGCGGGCTCAACCCCTGTCTGAACTGGGAATCGGAGAGCCGAACCGAAAAACGTCCGCTCACCTCGGAGGATAAACTGATCGACGAAACCGAAGAGGACAAAGTCACCCCGATCCCCGGCGCGGTCCTTACCGTCGCCACCAGCGACATCTCCCGCGAATTCAAGACCGATGAGTTCGGTACCGTCAAACTCACGCTGGTCGGGCTCGACCGCGGGGAATCCATTTTCCGCGGCGACCGCGAATTCCACTTCACCGTCTCCGGCGACGCCGAAACGACCCATCGGCTGCTCATCAGCCGCGAATTTGCGAACAAGTTGCTGCGCGCCCGCGCCGCGATCATGCGCTACGAAGCCGCCCCCACCGGGCGCAAGCTGTCGGAGACGGTCAAAACGCTCGAAGAGCTGAAATTCACCGGGCTGGCGTTCCAGCTGGAGAAGCGGGAACTGGCCCGCCACCAGAACGACACCGCCTTCATGGACGAATTCAACAACATGGCGCTGGAGTGAGGTCTGACGGCATGAAAACGCCTCGGCGTCACGACCGCGGGGATGTCCTGCTGGAATACGCGCTGCTGATGGTCTTCATCATCGTACCGGTCGTCTGCGGCTCCAAGGTCCTCTACAACGCCGGGGGCGGCAACACCGCCGACGTCACCGCCTCGGTGGGCCTCGCCTTGGAGAAAACGGACGACTTCGGCATTGTCGGCAACAACCTTGTCGGCATGTTCCGCCGCACATTCGCCGGATTGGCTTTGCCGATCCCGTAAATAAAAACCACATCGAAAGGAAAGAAAATGAAACTCCGCAACCTCAAAAGTTCCCGTATCGGCCGCATGATCCGTCGCGTCCTCGGCGATGAAAAAGGCGCCGTGGCCATGGAATATGTGATCCTGGCGGTGCTGATCGCCGCGGCGATCGTGGTGGCGGTGGCGGTCTTCGGCAAGACCATCGTCGGCATGTTCGACGTGGCCGGTAAAGGCGCCTCCGGGCAGCACTCCGAAGCCAAGACCACGCTGGACAAGGTGCAGCAGGAGCAGCAGTCCGGCGCGGAACAGGCCAGCCAGTACCACGATTCCATGCACAAGTAATGGCGATGCCGGACGGCGCGGTCCTGTATGACGGGATCGTTCTGCTCGCCGTATCCCCTTGGCTCGCCTGGCTCTGCCGCTCCGACTGGAAGACGCGGCGGCTGCCCAACCGCCTGACCTTGGGCGGTCTGGCGGTCGCGCTGGTCTTCCGGCTCGGTTTCGGCGGCGCGGCCTTTCTCGACGGACTCGGGGGGATGTTGGTGTGCGGCGCGTTCCTGCTGCTGCCCGTGCTGGTGCGCGCCGCGGGGCTCGGCGATCTCAAAATGATCGCCGCCTGCGGTGCCGTGGCCGGATTTTCGGAAAGTCTGAATTTTCTGCTGGCGATGTCGCTCTGCGGGCTGGTGCTGGTGATTTTCATGCTCGCCACCCGCGCGGCCGACGGCGCACGGCTGAAACATTACGCCCGCTCCCTTTTCGACTGGCGGTACGACCGCGCGGCGGGACGGGCGGCGCTGCCGCCGAAGGAGGCGGAGCGCGTGCGCGTTCCTTTCGGGATCGCGATCGCGGCGGGACTGTGGCTGGTGCTGCTGTACCGCTGCGTGAAAGGATGGCTGTGAAAGCGGATGACAACAGCGGCAGCATGCTGATCGAAGCGGCGGCGTGCATCCCGATCCTGCTGGTGCTGATTCTGGGGTGCATGCAGATCGCCCATATCTGGTTTGCCCGGCAGGTGGTGCAGTACGCCGCCTGCGCGGCGGCGCGGGTACTGCTGGTGACGCCGGATCAGGACCACGCCAAGGCGGTGAAGACCGGCGGCGCGGCGTGGAAGGCGGCGGCGAACGTCTGCGCGTGGGTCGCGCTTTCCCAGCCCAAAGGGAGCCAGCCTTTCGAGATCCCCGGCTGGGGCGGCATCCCCGGTTCCGGCGGGCTGGAAAAGAAACTGGAACTGAAACTGGAAAATGCCGGGAGCAAGTGGAATCCGAAAGTCACCGTGACCTTCGATTTCCCGCTGGTCATGCCGATCGCCGGGCACATCATCGGGCGGGGCGTGAACCCGTGGGCGGACAATCAGGAGTGGACGGAGCAGCACGCGGACGCCACCGGCGACCGCCACGCCGACGAGGAGATGAACCATCCGTACATCCGCTTCACCGAAAGCGCGTCGCTTGTCAAACCCTATATCCTTTTACCCTTTTCCGCCGGAGGTTCGATGTGAAGGCGTTTCTGCGGCATCTCTGGCGGGCCGACGACGGCGTGGCGCTGGCGTTCGGCATCACGTTCTTCCTGCTGGTCTTTCTCCTCGGCATGTCGGTGTACGCCGTCGGCGAGACGGCGCGCCAGCGGCTGGAATTGCAGAACGCCGCCGACGCCGCCGCCTATTCCGGCGCGGTGGTGCAGGCGGATACGCTGAGCCGGGTGGCATGCATCAATCAGGCGATGAGCTGGACGTATGTGATGATGAACCGCCGGATCATGGACTACATCACCGACAAATGGCTGGAAAAGGTCGAGCGGCAGTGGGATCAGGACTTGCAGGGCGTCCGCGAGAACTGGAACTGGCTCTCCTCGTGCGGCACCCGCATCGAAAGCGTCGATTACAGCGTCGGCAGCACCATGCACAAGTTCGTCCAGCTGAATTCGATGCCGGTGCACATCGACCTCATCAAGGCGGAGCGGAAAGCCGCCGCCGCGCAGGGCAAGAGTTACCTCTTCCTCGGGCCGATGATCGACATGGACCGCCGGACCCTCGCCGCCATGCGCCGCGCCGAGGAAAACCTTTTCAGCGATCTGCCGAAGCGCATCGAAAACGCGGTGCGCGAAGCGGTCCGCGCGAACATCTCTGAAACGCCGAACGATGCGGCGGCGGGCGGCGCGCAGATCTCGCACGTGCTGATCCAGAACGCGCCCGACACCTACACCGAAACCATGAAAAACAATGACCAGCAGGAGAAGATCTTCCTCGTCTTCGGCGATTTCAAGCCCGATGTCAAGGAGATCTCGCGGCGCGGCGTGGACCGCTGGTGGGTGCGCGACGGCGGCGGCGA
>JAEEGL011028213.1_pt1 | contig 15859 bp, 10 predicted proteins | sample 9134231 | NCBI WGS metagenome assembly JAEEGL01 (sample SAMN16246548, study PRJNA631951) | gut metagenome | biome: gut microbiome; feature: rumen; material: fiber-attached | host: Bos | place: Iran: Karaj | collected 2018-10
AAACTAACCTTGCCCTGTGCCATGAGCTCGTCAATATTGGTGGAAGTGTACTTACAATTGACATTTTTGGTGCTGCTCTTCACGTAGCTGTCGTTATTCGTGAAGCCAGAATATATGAGGGTATCCACAAAGGTATAGGGACCCTCGATGTTCTTGGCGGCTGCATATGCGATAACCGAGCGCATATATGTTGACGAGGTGCAAAAATACATGAGATATGCTCCCCTGCTGCCATCACTGTTGATATAATCGCCGTCCCAAACCACATCCGGAGCCCATACCGCAAAGCCACCTTCGCAGTCCTGCAGGTTCTCGCCTGCCCATTCAAAGGCTTTTTTTAGATTCCGAGAAAGATTGCCGAACTCGGCATTATTAGTTGTTGCATAACCGTTTGAAAAACGTGTCCAGCTCTGAAGATCGCTTGATTTTGCAGCTTCGATATGCGAACCGAATATATAATATGTGCTGTCAGCTTTTACGACAGAAGGATCATGCACGGAAACACGTTCACCCGCGGCAGTAACTGTAATCCCCGGCAGAACTGACATCATAAGGCAGCCTGAGAGGACGGCTGCAATTAATTTTCTGATCTTCATTTTAATATCCTCCGATACAATTTCTTGATATTATTATAGATTTTTTTAGTCAGTTTGTCAATAAACACAAGGTGTACAATAATACTCTGCCTGTGAACAATAGTACTTATTTTCAGTAAAAAATCCGCATAAGCAACCGCAAAACTTTATGTTAATTATTTTGCTTTTAGCAAGTATAAGTGTACTATAATCTGCTTGGTGACAAAAGCATCCTACTATATGATAAAAGCCGACATAAAATATAAACCTATTCTGCCGAAGTCAGCAGATTTAGCAGCAGCTATTTTCGGAAACATAACTGCAGCAATCTGCGAATGAATCTAAAGTAAACCTCTGATAGTGACAATATCCTCATTTTTATGACAATTGTCACTCAAAAAATGACAAATGACACCTTATAAAGTTCACTGAAACATGATAGAATATGATCATACCAAACATATCCAGTATAAATCGTTCAGGCGCCGAATGATTTTATATGCATTTATTCATGCATATAGAAACTGCAATTTTGCACAGAGTATAATTAAATAATTTTTATTTCTATTAAGAACGGAGGATCATTATGTCGAACAATGAAAAAAATTATATCATCGGTTGCCCCGATCCATACAGCGTTGCGGAAACAGTTGCGGGCAAAAGCATCAACTGGACAGAACAGAATGACGTTTTTGACACAATGGCTGAATGCTACGGAATCACAAAAGAAGGCTATCTGAGTGCGGATTCTCCGCTTCAGGCGCCGTATGACAGTGTGGACGGAAAAGGCAATGCCCGTCGTCTTTCAAACAAAGAAGCTGAAGAGCGTCTGAATGCATTCCTTGAAAAATACGCAAGACCAGAAAAAAGAAAAATAAGAAACACACAAACAAAAGCATCGCCGACAACTGTCAAATCAACAAGTGCAAAAAGGCTTGTCTCAACAAAGTTTCAGGATCTGACACAGGCAGAAAAACGCAAACGCGCAGTTAACGTACTGCTTATGAAGGACAAAATCGAAACGCCAAAGGCAATTCAGCGAAAAAGCAATATCACCAATGCTGAAAAAAATGATGGTCCGCATACTCCCAACGGAATGCAATGGCGTGATAAAGGCTATTTCTTCAATGAGATCGCTATGTGGAGCGATGTTTGCCAGAACAATATCGGCGACTGTTATTTCCTTGCAGCGCTCTGCTCTGTAGCATATGTCAATCCTTTCTATATCCAGAATAAGACCGCTATGCGCTTTTTAAGCACAGGCAATAACACAGGTTCCAAGCAGCCTGACACACCATGGCATTCTATCGACTTCTACGTTCCCGGTTCAGATGCTGAATCAACAGCTTCATGGAGCGATAAGAAAAAAAGTATCCAGCATATCGTCGTTTCGGAAGAAGTTCTCGTCAATTCTTCAACAGGCTTTAATTACGGCGCCTGCGGAGCTAAGGAAAAAGGCATCAGAATAAAAGGCGAGCATATAACAGGAACAAAGGAAAACTGGGATTCCTGCTGGGCGGCCGTATACGAAAAGGCATATGCCAAGTTCCTTGAAAGGACCTCGACTGATCGCCCGAATATGTTCTCAGGTGATGAAGATGACGACAAAAACGGCATTGTGTCGGGAATTATCAGAGGCGGTTGTGCTGAGAACGCACTCAGGGAGATACTGCATACAGAATCTGTAACTAAACGTTACCTTTCAGATCTCACTGTAAATGAGATATGGAACATCGCTCTTACTGCAAATAAACACCCGACTTGCTGCACCATCCCTTCACGTAAAGAAAAAGACAAGAATGGCATTGAGATAACTATGGCCAAAGCAGGAGACAGTAATTATTACAGGGATACATTGGGATTATCTGTCGGTCATGTATATTCACTTCTCGGGTGTATGGACTATGATAACAAAAGATATATCGTTATACGTAATCCGCATGGCAGAAATCTGCCGGCGCTGAAGAAAAATCCTAATGTATACCATAAGGACTGGGGCTACAGCTTTATCAATCACGAAGATAACGAATTCCATAACGACTGGTTTTCTGTTTACAGATGTGTCAGCGGAAACGATGATCCCCAGTCATCAGGAGGACTGTTCCTGATGGAGATAAACGAATTCAAGCGCGTATTCAACAGCATTGAATACTACACAGGTTCATCCTTTGAAAACTACCTATAATACCGTAAAAAACCGCCGTCTGTTTTACAAAAGCAGATGGCGGTTACCTATTGTGGTAAATGTCAGGTCATTCAATTCTGTTCTGAATATCTGTAATATGATGTATCCGGAACAGCAATGGGAAGTTACGCGAAACGTTGTTGACTGCAAAATATGATTATAGCATACCGAAATGGACCTGAATGATCGATTGCAGCTTAAGCCCCGAAAGATAAAGTACATCCGGCTGCTTTATCAGAAGCCTTTGGATCTGAGGTCGCTGACGAGTCTGACATAGAATTCCCTTATATCGAAATCCTTTATATTTTCGCGGTTAAGATCAATGATATCGCCATGCGTTATGCCGCGTTTGCCCTTTGGCTCTGCAAAAATGAATTTTACGCCCCATTTCATTGACTCAACCGAAACAAGACCGTCATTCGGTCCGTCAAAATACTTCACGAAATTATACGATAAATTAAGTGGAAAACGTCCGCCCATAGCCGATACCGACCTTGAACCCACACTCTGATAATATACTCCCTGCACATCTTTGCAGATACGATTCATTTTCTCACAGGCTGATGCGGTCAGGTCTGTAACTGCCGCCATAAAATCAGGATCGCTGTCGCCTGCTTTTTTCAGAGCAGCATTATACTTATCAGCAAGTCCGTTTTTAAAGCCCTCAGGCACCTTAGTGAGCAGGTAATCCGCAAACTGACAGCCTCTGTGAGGAGTATTCACGGTAGTTAGACTTGCTACCTTATCCCCTGCTCCAAGAATCGAAATAGCATATCTTGAATCCAGCCCGCCCTTGGAATGAGCTATTATATTTACCTTTCCGCAGTTTTCCTTTTCCACGATCTCGTCAATCCTTGCTTTTAGTTCTGCTGCACAGTCTGCTACAGAGGCAGCTGACTGCTGACAGCCGTAGTATAACTTTGCGCCGTTCTTTTCCAGTATCCCCGGTATCCTGCCCCAGTAATTAAAAACCTTTATATCGCGAAAGAATACTCCGTGTACCATGAGTAATGGGTATTTTGTAGCGCATATCATTTCCTGCTCGCGGGAGCGGTCAAGCGCAAGCCGGTCGCACTCAGTCCTGTATTCGTCGTCCGCAAGCCTTATCATTTTAAAAAGGATGATAAGGTTTATCACAGGGATAAATGCAAATACTATGCCCAATACTCTCCATTTAATGCCTAACTGAAGCGAACTTGCATATATTCTTACCGACGATACTATAAGCATCAGCGCAAGCAGCAAAAGCGCTATAATACAGTTTACGGTAACCGTGATACCCCATTTTCCGCTTGCAGCAAAATATATAGCCGATGTTATTTCCAAAGTCACATCAGCCAGGAATACCTTCATAAGATAGCTTCCTCGATGCAAACGTCTCAGCCTGCCGCCCTCTTCTGAGCTGCATGGAACTGCGCATAACAGCATAATAAAGATGATGCCGGCTATTATTGCAAGGGCCTTCATTGCTCCGTGAAGATAGATCAGGGAGATCGCATATATATTAACTGCACAAAAAGCAAGAATTGTTTTTATCAAAAGTGACAATAACTTCATTTTTCCTCCATTATACTGACAAGGATCACAAAGAGCGCCTCGTCATTTTTCATTATTATTTTCAGCTCAGCGTAACCGCCAAATCACGTATGCCGTGTGTCAGAAAAACATTGGATATCCATACATCTCATAAATACGGTACAAGTTATAGTCCTCCAGTGAGTATTGAATATTTATACAGTTATTATACAATAAAACCTGTAAAAAAACAAGTACAAGTGATTTGGAGGGCGCAGAGAAAAAATATTGATAAAATAACGATAATATGATATACTATTGATACGATAGGGCGAATATTGCTTTTTGATGTCGGTTACTGAGAAAACATTATTTTCGCCGCTGAACAAACTATTTTTGGAGGGAAAAATTATGAAACATTCATTTGAAAAAGGCTTTTTTGCACCGCTTCCTGTGCTGATAATCGGTACATATGACGCAAACGGCACACCTGATGCCATGAATGCCGCATGGGGCGGTCAGATAGGTATGACCCAGGTATCTGTCAGTCTTTCAGGTTCACATAAAACCACTGACAATATCAAACTGAACAGGGAGTTTACCATTGCTTATGCGACAACCGAACAGATAGCTGCATGTGATTATGTAGGTATTGTCTCGGGAAACAACGTGGCTGACAAGCTTGAAAAGTGCGGATTGACAGTTACAAAATCAGATAAGGTAAATGCACCTGTCATAGACCAACTTCCTGTTACAATTGAATGCAAAGTCATTGATATTCAGGAAGAATTTGGCGAGACAAGAGTCGTTGCAGAGGTCGTTGGTCTTAAGGCTGACGATAACGTCCTTACCGATGGCAAGGTAGATTACAGCAAGGTAGGACTTGTTATTTATGACACTGTATCAAAGACATACAGAACAGTTGGCGGAAGCGTTGCCGCTGCCAGAAGCGTTGGCAAGAAGTATGAGTGACATTGAGCGATTATATTATAACATATAAAATGGCAGTATTTCTGGTAGGCTCAGATGTATTTATTAAAATTTTGAAGTGATACACTTGACATATTTTACTATTTATGATGAAATATATTAAACTGAGAAATTATCTTTACATATTATCTACAGTCTAACTACTTAATTCTGATAGTCGCATAAGCAGTGTTTTTCATCATTAATATGATCTGAATCATCGCTTGTGACTAAATAATATATTCTATTATCGGAGGCTCAATATGAAAAAACTTATTGCCACACTCAGTACAATTACACTCTTAACAGGATCAGTTGCCGCGCCGATGCCCTGGACAGCTCTGACCGGGATCACAACCGAATGCCATGCTGCTGTAACCGGTACAAAAACCTCAGTCACTGTGAATGGCATCAGCTACACAGTTATCTACAACCAAAGCACCAGACAGGCAAGCATTACCGGTATCAAAAAAGCAAGCGGAAACCTGCCGGGCAGCGTTACGATTCCCGAAACAATCACGATCGGTTCTGTTTCTTATACCGTGTCAGAACTCGGTGACGGTTCAGCTGCACTTTTTACAGCAAGCAATGCAGGTTCTATGGTGGAACTGACTCTTCCAGCAGGACTGACCAAAATCAATAAAGGTGCCTTTGCTTCTGCTTCTATCCCGAAACTTAATACACTGTATGTGAATGTTGACAGATTGAGCGAATGCGATATAGATGCATTTTATGGCACGAAAGTGAAATGGATCTACAACAAAGGCTCAAACTACAGCTATTCTGTAAATGATGTTTCAGGATTTGAATCCTGCTTTGGTGATATCGGAAAGCGTAAAGCGTTTATTGGTGAATCAAATCCGCTTTATCTCAAGGATAATGGCCTCAACGGAAAACTGCAGTTTTTGAGCGCAGTCAGCATGACGCCTTTTTCTGTAGAAGTAGGAATGGCATATGCCAGAAAAATTGTAAATGAGCTTTTCAAATCCAATGTATCATATACAAAACTGCAGAAGGCAGAGATTATCTTCAACTATATGCATACACATGCGAACTATTCTACTCTTTATGATAAGGATTCAACGAGCTTGTATTTCCTGTCTGCACAGCCTATGGCTAATTTGGCATTAGGCACCGGTGTTTGCGGCTCATTTGCTCATTCCTATGAATTTCTCTGCAGAGCTGCCGGTTTTTCGGCTGATGAGGTATATTGCTGCGGAATGCCGGGTCATGCTGCAAATATAGTGAAGATAGACGGACAGTATTATTATGTAGATACAACTCCGACTGCGGACGCCTTTATGTGTACATGCGGACTTTTATATGGAAATGCTGTCCTTGACAAACAGAAAGAGTGTTATCATTATACTGCTACTCTTCCTGAAGTAACGACAGAACTCACTATTGCCGGAAATCCTGATCAGCCAACATTTATTAAGAACTTCTCTTATATTTATATTGCCAGCGAGCCAAATGTCACAGTTTCTATCTACGACAAAAACAAGCCAGGCAAGGAATATATCCGTTATACTACCGGACCGGCTGTTGCAAATGATTCAGCATGGAAATCTTTGGGTCAGTATACAAACAATCTGGAATCCAAACTGTTTATTGATACAAATACCTATTACAATATGACGATTACCGTAAACGGTAAAACAAGTCAGCCGATCGAGAATGTTGTTCTTCTGGAAGGATCCAGAACGATCACTGTAGACGGCAAGAAGTATCAGGTTACTGCACACAGGCTGCCGATGGGAGCAGGAGATCCTGCTTGCGACAACCGTAAACTCAGCAGCAGTGATGACAAATACTTCAACTTAAAAATAGAGAGGCTGAACTGATCAAAGAAAAAACTTTAAAATTGCAGCATTGACGCTTACGTCAGTCGGTGTTCTGACAGATTTTCACCAAAACAGCTACATCAACAACAAATCTATTCCATCATGGATTTACGAAACACGTTTCGTTATCTGATATAGATTATTTTTTGTGGCGGAACAAAATATCCCGTTATCAATACTTAAAATGATAGCTTCCTTATAAGGAAGCTATTTTTTTATATGTGATTGGTATTTTTGTATCTTGCTGCCGCCCCATTCAACGACTGTAAAACCTTTTCTTTCAAAGGTCGGTAATTGCTGCGGCTCGATATATATTGCATCCTCCAGCTGAACATACACCATGAATACACGCAGCATGCTGTCAGGTGTAGGTATGATGTTCAGTTTTGCGGAATCGTTATACACATCGCCCTGGAAGGTAATGAGATTATACGCATTATGCTCCATCAGCGGCAGCCAGTATACGATGAACTCATTCATTTCATCTTCGGTCAGTCCCATATACGTTAGCTTTTCCTTTAAAAAGCTTTCCGTATCACCGCCTGCAACGCAGAAGCCTTTTGTAAAATCATATCTTGTACGGCAGTTTGAACTTTCCCAGAACAGATACTTATGATGTGTTCCGTCCGTCTTGTTCAGCAATGTACCGTCAGGATATGCTGTTACATTCCAGCCATCGTTATACTTCGGGTATGTTGTATAGAGCTCCGACTCTGTCAGCTCAAGCTCAACATGTACATCTGTCTCCTGCTCCGGATATAGATAAATCACCGGTTTGTAATCATAGTTGTCATAAATACCGGTTAACGTTGTATTATTATCCCGAACAGTTTTAGCCCAGCCATAGTTACCGTTATATTCAGTAAAAAACCATTCATCATTGTTATGCTTAATTCCAAGTTCTTTTAGTTGTGAATTCTTACGAATTGAAGTTATCACCTCATAGCTTTCATCAGGACCGGAATATAGATTCAACTCATCTACAAGAACTTTAAAAGTTATACCATAGTCAAAACGCTCGTCAGGTTCAACATAAGATCTATGACTGGATCGATATTCATACAGCAAATCTCTTAGTTTATTCAGAACATTCGGGAAGTAGTCAGATGATGATTTCTTTTGACTACCGTCTGCATAGCTTAATGTTATTGAAAAATCAACTTCACTCCACCTGATTGGCGCTTTTGTGCTGTCAAGATAGTTGAAATAAGCCTGAGACATGATCTCACGATAATCTTCTTTTGAGATCGGAATGATCAGCGGTTCTGCATCTCTGTTATCTGTATAATCGGCATAAGACATAATAAATTTTTCATCTTCCTGATATACTTTATATAGAATATTTGCACCCGCAACTCCGCCTGATTCATTGATGCTGACCGCAACAGGTATATTGATTGTCTGAATAAGAGATTCTCTCATCAGACACAGGTCAAATACATTCAGAACATTGTCGTTACAAAAGTCTGCAGCTTTCCAGTTGATGAGCTTAGCATCAGCTGATCCGAGCAACCATTTCTGCAGCAGCACCACATCGGCGGCGTTGAATTCGCCGTCATCATTAACATCGCCTGTAGGAGTGAATTTCAGCTTGAATACTACATCAGCAGAGCCGTTATCATATCTCGTCACAGTCATGCTGTTTTCAGGGATAACCGTTCCGCTGTAATAGCCTGGCCGCTTTTCATCATCAATAAATGAGTATCCTTCAGGGAGATATTTTTCTTCCAGTCCGAATGAAAAGCTATCCGCATCAAAAGAGCTGCTTATATTTTTACCTAAAATTGCAGGATTTGTTTCCATTGTGAAGAACGGTCCCGATGAAACTGAGATTGCCGGATAATAAGTATCAGAGTTTATACTTGTTTGATTATTATTATAGCTGGCATTTGTCCAGATTGATGTATTATTCCCACTTTTGAATTTAATCTGTTCACCTGTGTCATAGTCAACAAGAGTAACTCTCATATCTCCAGAAAGCAGTATAGTCTGCGCATCATCCATAACGGCGCAGTCTGCATCAAGAATTAATTTGTTCTTTCTATCATCATCTGCTGATCCACAGTCATATTCTATTTTTGCATAGCCGTCTTTAACAGCTTTATATGCATAGACCGTACTTGGTGTTCCTTCATCAGGATAGAAAAGAGGTATGTGACGGCAATCACTTACCGTTACAAGCTCAAAGCATTCTTTTCCACTGTCGTACAGAGACCATTCATAAGAAGAACCTGCTTCATTGGAAAGGCAGAATATAACATAATTATCCTTTACAGATAATATTGTATTGCTATTTACATAATTTATGTATTCATTATTACAGTCAGGAAGCCAGCTGAAAATATCGGTTTCTGTGATATTGAGGTTCTGGTCGACTGTAAAGCTGTACGATGCAGCTACAGGCAACTCACAATCGTCAGGGTAACCTTTTGGCGCAGTCGTGACCGGTATAGCGTAAGGATCAACGAGGTTTAAAGTAACATCACCTTGCGTACCAGGCTGATAGACAAACACATCAAAACAGGTTTCCGAATATCCATTGGTGTACATTTCCTGCTTCAGTTTATCCCCCGTGCCTTTCACTGCACGAAGTTCATAGCCACAGGTTTCTTTGCCGGTTCTGGCGGGATATACTATACAGATTAGACCATTGTCAATATGCGTTGCTCCATAGTGATTTCTGAACTCTACAGCGGAATTAAAATCAGACGGTATCCAGTCCGGAAGATTAGCAATAGCACCTGTGTCCTCTGCATACGAAATAGATGCAGAAGTATTAAACGGAAGCGGCGTAATTGCAATTGAAGCTGCGATAAGAGCAGCGTTCAATCTTGTGAGCTTCATATCATTCACCTGCCATTCTTCAGATTTGCAATGTAAAACTGCTTAATTCCATTATACAACGATATCTCACTGAAGGCAAGAGATAATTGTACTTTAGTCTATATATGCTTAAAGTATGAGGAAGGCAAAATATGCGGCTGAAATCGTAAACTCACCGTAAACGCACAAATCATCATACATCCAAAATACGTACATCGGGGTATTGCACCCGTGGTCTTCTTTTGGTTGCATTTTCTTGACAATTTAACAATTCATGGTATAATAGAACTATGTATTATTCTGATAAAAGGATATTGAACATTGCAAATTATAGATTTACAGTAGACAGAACAAATATCGCTGAGAAAGCATCTATAATTGGAAACGTAGCTGATATGCTGCGCCGACCTTTCAAAACATATTAATGAAGGAATAACTATGGATCACAGAACCGTTTATATGCTGATACGAGAACTAAGTGATGAAAAAGCAAGAAAATATCTCATGACCGACGCAGAATTTGCCATGCTGCCGCCCGACGAGCAGCTTAACGAAGTAAACAGGGCAGTAAATGCGGCTCATATCGACCGTTCACTTTTGCACATGGCTTATTCAACACCGCCGCCAAATGAAGAGAAAGCAAATTCTTCAAAAAATATCATGATAATAACAGCCGTATCAATGATAATCGGATTTATTATTATCTGCTCGGCTTTCTTTTTACACGACTCCAACAGCGAGCTTGCAGGACTCATAGCTTCAGCAGGACTTATCCTCGTCGCAGGAATTCCTGCTATATGCTACGCCGTCGATAAAATACGCACTGAACTGGCACAAAAGCGTGCGGGAAACAGCGCATCGTTTTCCAAATATGACGCAGACACCAACTTTTCCTCTGACACTCCACCAAAAAAAGTATTGTGGACAGGAGCTCTGGGTATCACAATGGTAATGGCTTCATTTGTAACGGCAATCCTGCTTCGCGAAAAGGCCTTCGGCTTTACATTCGGAGCTCTATTTTTCGTCGGATTCGCTCTGCTTTCTGTCAGTTTCAAGTGGAACAAAAAACGCGATACTGCAATAATCCTTAATCTACCGTCACTGCTCGGACTTTTTCTTCTAATGATCCAGACAGCCGATACAGCAAAGCTTGATATAATCCCAAATTTCAGCGAAAAATGCACCAATGCATATTATATTATCATCGTACTCATGCCTTTGATATACAATATCGTCAAGCTGCTGCGCTGCAGAGAAAAAGTAAACGCCAAGTGTATCGATGTTGAGGTCGTCAAGCTAAGAAGACATTCCAATAAGGAGAATTATCGTATATACTGGTCATACAGCTACAATGAAAAAGGATATGTACATAAGGATCTTATTTCACTCTGGGAAAAACATGTTGGCGACGATATAAGGCTTCGTATAAATCCAAAGGATCCACATGATATCCACAGAGTAAAACTGCCATGTTTCTGTGCGCTAGTGATGTTATTCTGCTGTGCACTGGCAGTATTTGCCTTTTCAACAGCGTCGGGAAATCCTGTCTACTGACATATGAAATGAGATACCATGGATTTGGCTATCAGCAGGTATGGTTGTGGGGCGGTCAGTCGGCTGTCATTATTGCGATGATGCTTGCATAACAGATGTACTTTTTTAAGTTTTGATGCCAGATGAATCATGTATACTCGATTTATAGCAATAAAAAGCCAGTTCATTACGGAGCTGGCTTTTTTGTATCTATTATACATATATTTCGTCAAAAGACACAGAAAAACATTTACGTGAATCAATTTTGGATATGTCAATAGACCAAGTCTATTGCAGAACATAAAACAAGTAAGAAATGATTTACAATGCTAAAAGAATATGTTATAATAGATACTACATTAATACATCAAAGGAGAGACAATTATGAAAATAAGAATTATTACAGCAGTTGCAATATCCGGCATTCTGTGCCTTACATCCTGTGGACACGACAGTAACGAGATAGATGATCTCAAGAGCCCTTCGTTGACAACAACTTCAACTACTTCTGTAAGCAATACAACAGAACCTCAGACCACAACCACCGCAACAACAGCAGAGTCTGTTCAGCCTACTGCTCCATCAGTAGACTATTCTCCTAATGATCTTGCCGGTGAATGGGTGGAGACAGATGCATTCAACAACATTCTTACAGTCAATGACGATGGCAGCTTCTCGCTTAAATATGCTGGCGGAGGCACTCGCTTAGGCAAGATCAAAGTTGAATCAGAAGAGCAACCTGACGGCTCTTTCACATACCGGTACTCATTCTATGAGGACGATGGCACAATATGGGCAGGTTTTGTATGCCCTGAAAAGCCATTCAATGAGATATACTCAGAAGCCAATGGAGGAATGTCCTTTGTACGAAATAACAGCAATATTCCTCTCGCTCCGACAATTCCGGAAGCAAAAGACCTCAGGGATGCACTGGATTTCACCGACAAACTGATGTGCGGAGTTGGCGTTGCTACCGATAGCAATACTGAATATACGACCGATGACGGAACCGTATATCATAAATCTGTTGATAATATCTACAAAACAACTTCTGACATCCGCAATTACCTTTATCACTACATGACAGAACAGTTCATCAGCAGCAACTATGATTACATTTTAGGAACGGAACACCCAAAGTGCATAGATATTGAAGGCGAACTATATATCGAATATCGTCCTATCGGTGGCAGATATTGCTTTGAAAACGTGGACCCCACAATTGACAAAACTGATAACGGCTACACGATAAATATCAAAAACAATGATTATGGCGCAGAGGAAACTGTAGTTATCGACGTTGTCAAGGAAGACGGATGCTGGAAGATAAACGAGGTCCATGACTCATTCTAAGCAATCAAACCCACACATAAAACGTGTTATTTGAGTAAGCCCTGTAAATGCTTGCCTCGTACATATAAATGGTGATCTCAATGATTCTAACCTTATACCGCTGCATAAAGGTTTGGTATTACTAAATTTCAAATTATAATTAAGGGGGAGCTAAAACATGACAGAAGTACAGCTTGTTCCACTGAAGATATCAGACCGTGAGCAGTTTATAAAAGATAATCAGGAAGCCTTCAACTATGGTGCATTGGAGGAATTCGGTCTCCGTGACGCTCATTTTGAAGATGAAGATGACGAGTAGATCATTTCCAGAAAAACAATAGAAGACTGCATTGTTACTGGTGAAGCGTACCGAATCATCGCTGACGGTAAAATTGTCGGAGGCGCAGTTATAAAAGTCTCCGGCTCTCACGGCGACCTTGAACTGCTTTTCATAAAACCAGAAGTTCACAGCAAAGGCATTGGATATGCGGCATGGTGCGCGATAGAGGAACTGCATCCGGAAGTTACAGTTTGGGAAACGATAACACCTTATTTTGAGACAAGAAATATTCATTTCTACGTCAACCGCTGCGGATTCCATATAGTAGAGTATCTGAATAAACATCATCCCGGAGGTATGCCTTTGGAGGAATTTGAGTGTGATGATCCTCAGTTTCCTGCAGGAATGTTCAGATTTGAAAAGCAGATGAAATGACGAAATCCTCGCACTGCTGAATACCTACAATGAGGGCTTAAAGGAAAACAAAATGGCAAATACTATAACAGGAAGCAGGATAATTCTAAGTATATTTCTGCTTTTTTGTACTCCGTTTTCACCTGTTTTTTATGCTCTGTACTTAACCGCAGGGCTGACTGATATGATCGACGGTACAGTGGCAAGAAAAACGGATACAGTCAGTGAATTCGGAGGTAAGCTTGATACAATCGCAGATATTGTGTTCACGGTAGTTTGTATGATTATTATTCTTCCTCTGATAGAAATGCCGGTTTGGATATATCTATGGATCACTGGCATTGCATTGATAAAGTTTGCAAACATCTTTATCAGCTTCATCAGACTAAAAAAAAATTACCTCAGTCCATTCCGTTTTAAACAAGATCACAGGAGTAGCATTATTCATTTTTCCGCTTGGTTTCAACCTGATCGATGCCACTCTTTTCGCAGCAGCTCTATGCGTAATTGCAACTGTGGCAGCAATACACGAAAGCAATTCTGTTTTGCGCTGCAACTCTTAATAAACAAAAGCCCCGCACCACTGAAACCAATGATGCGGGGTTCGCTCTGTCTGTTAACCTTTCAATGCTGATCGTCACGCATGTTTTCTATGAAGAGAAACTCAATTTATTATCAAAACCACCCTTTAAACGGAGGGTTTTGATTGTATTTTATGTGATTGATATTATTGTACCTTGCTACCTCCCCATTCAACGACTGTAAAACCGTTTCTTTCAAAGGTTGATAGTTGCTGCGGTTCAATATCAATTGCGTTCTCCATCGGAACATATACCATGAATATACGCAATATGCTGTCAGGTGCAGGAGTAATGCCAAGCTTCGCCGCATCTGTATAAAGATCACCCTGGAAGGTGATGAGGTTATACGCATTATGCTCCATAAGCGGCAGCCAGTACACTATAAACTCATTCATTTCTTCTTCCGTAAGTCCCATATATGTAAGCTTTTCCTTGAGGAAGCTCTCTGTATCGCAGCCAGCGACACAGAAACCCTTTGAGTAATCAAATCTTGTACGTGCATTCACGCTTTCCCAGAAAAGATACTTGTGATGTGTGCCGTCTGCCTTGTTAAGGAGTGAACCGTCGGGGTATGCTGTTACATCCCAGCCGTTGTTGTACTTGGGATAGGTAGTATAAAGGTCTGAAGAAGTCAGTTCAAGCTCAACGTGAACGTCTGTCTCCACTTCAGGATAAAGGTATATCACAGGTTTGCCCCAGTTGAAGCCTACGGTGACCGGATCGATTCCTTCATTTAAATTTACCCAGCCATTCTGTCCGTTATATTCCGTAAAAAACCATACATCTTTCATATCCTGAAAACCGATCTCGCTGATCTGTGTTCCTTTTGGGATAGAAGCAACAGCTTCATAGCTTTCATCAGGACCGCGGTATAGTTTTACTTCATCTCCCACAACATCATAGAATGCTACAAAACCATTACGGTTATCAGGTTCAACATACTCCAGGGAAAGCTTATTGACAAGCTCTTTTCTCATAAGACAGAGATCGTATATATCCCATTTTCCGTCACCGTTAAGGTCGTAATCCTTTCCTGCTGGAATATCGGCTGTTTTGCCGAGTACGAAATCGCTCAGATCATTCAGATCGCTATCAGTGTAAATAACTTTCTTCTTATTCACCTTATCGACATCTGCCGAATTGATCACAGCCGCCCCTTCGTTGCCATAGACCTCCAGAGAAAAATAAGCGTCCCATATGTCATATGTCTCGATGCCGAGTCCGCCAAGCTTTCTGGCAATATCTGCCGCGTCAATAGTGCCTGTATATTGATTTTCTGCCCCCGGGACTGACTCAAGCTGATTCTGCCTTTTGAGGAGAATAAACTGAAAATTATCCTCCTTTACCTCAGGAACAGTAAGTATAACGTCATATTTCACGTCGTTTGATTCGATAACGCCGACCTCCTGAGGATCGAGGCAATCATTCTTTCTGCCTGTAAGTTCTCCGTCCCATTTATCAGCAACGATGATCTCACAGCCGTCATATTCATCAGAAGGAACTGTTCCGAACATTGCTCTTTCGTTGCAGCATCTTATCCTTGCACCTGCGCTCCAGTAATGGCCTTCCTTTACCGCTGTTATGTCACCCATGCTGACGCAGTAATTAACGAGCAGGCTTTCATTGTTTCTGACGCCATACTTCCTGTTCTCGTCCATGATATCATAGAGTCCGACATAGAAATTACGGGGATATTCGTAATCGCCTGACGAGAATGCAGGAGCTGTATAACGTCCCCAGCTGCAGTTGATATCCTCGCCTGCATAGCCCTTCATAGTCATAGAATCGCCGTTCTTTCCGTAAACAAG
>JAEEGL011304507.1_pt1 | contig 15858 bp, 10 predicted proteins | sample 9134231 | NCBI WGS metagenome assembly JAEEGL01 (sample SAMN16246548, study PRJNA631951) | gut metagenome | biome: gut microbiome; feature: rumen; material: fiber-attached | host: Bos | place: Iran: Karaj | collected 2018-10
ACTGATCACCATAATAACGCGCGTGAAGTCCGTTGTGGACAGTTCGCCCATCGGTTTGGAGAGCTTGGTCTCGCTCACCTCGCCGTCATCCATCGCTGTCAGTTTGAGGCGGTTGTCGGCGGTGAGACTGAAAGTGATGTTCGACACGTCGTCACCGTGCGCCAGAAGCACCATCTCGCGGTTCTTCTCCGCCGGTTTGATGAGCATATCGACGGTGAGATCGGTGATCGCCAGTTCACGTTTGGCTTTCGTATAAGCGAAATGCCCTGCCTCACCGTCGAAATAGGGCGAAGTGGTCTGCGTGATACCCGTCGAGTTGGTCACGCCGAGGATCTGGAAATTATTGTCCTCATCGAGCCAGTTGCCGGCTATCGGCTCCGAGAAACGGAGGGATATATTGTCCTCCAGTGTAAGGATACCGTTGGCAGGGTTCGCCTTGCCGAACAGGACAGGCGGACGGGTATCTTTGATACCGCTGATGACGGGCGATTCTTTGGTAACGAAGCCCGATCCGTACCGGCAGAAGGAAACGGCACGCAGGTCGTAGTTGAGTTCTTTCGGATCACGCTCGCCGTAGAAGCGGAAGGGAGTGATACGTCCGTTCTCGATCATGGCTTTGTTACCCGTTGCCTTGTTGTAGAGGCTGTCGTCGGCGAAGAAGGAACACTGGGTTACCCAGGCATCGTTGTTCTCCGTGGAGAGCTTGTATTGGAACTCGATATGGTCGAAGTTCTTATGGTGGATATCGAATCCGTCGATGGTAATGGGCAGGTAGTAGCCGAGCGAGTCACGCGCCGAGAGGGTGTTCATCACCCATTTGTCACGCGGATAAGCGATGTTTACCGGCGAGGACTGCGGCAGATAATGCACGGAGAACTTGAGCGAACTATATATCTTCTCACATGCATCGAGACTGAGTTGGAGCTCCATATCGTTGTAGTCATCGGCTTGTCCGCGATAGACCTCCATGGTCTTGACAACGGGTTTGCCGGACACGAGATAGAGCGGATAGCCTGCTGCGATAGGCACTCCGTCGATGAACACTTTCGCGCCATCAGCATTGCCTCCCGCGAGCGAGAGATGCATGTATTCGCCGGACTGGAAAGCACTCTCCATATCCGCATTATTCATCAGCGTGAGGCGGAAGACAGCCGGTTTGTCGGATGCTACATTGGTCTGCTCGTAGGTATTGATCGACATCTCGGGTTTCGCTGCATAGAGGGTACCGTTATTGACGAAGGAAGTACCGGCATTGTAGAATTTGGTACGCTCTTCGCCCTCGTGCGGACAATAGGAACTACCGCCTTCGGTGAAGAAGACATAACTGCCGTAGCACAAGGAATCATTCTTCATTTTGGTTTCCTCACGGGATACTGCCGAACCGTTGTAGAAGACGCTGTCCAGATTGGCGCGGAAGACGGAAACGGAGATGTCTCCGTGCGGGTCAGGCGAGAGGGTAAAGCCCACTTTGCGGCTTACTACTGCTTCGGTGGTGCGAAACTCGTCGTTGGTATAGGACAGTATCGGTTCAAAGACAATCTTCCATTTTGCGGTAGAGGTTTTTCCCTCCAGTTCTTCCGGTTTCAAAACTTCTTGATCGACCAATTCATCATCAAACAGATCAAACATTTTTTTGGAGAATTGTTCATCAATGATCTCGCTTACCGATTCACCGATAGCCTTACCTGAACTTTCCCAGAAACTTTTCATATTTTTCAGATTATCGAATGTTAGGCGCTCTGCCACAGCTGTTCCGGTCTGTATCAAATTGTACAACCACAATCCATCCTGCGGCATGACGGTGTAAGAGGCGCCGTAAGCGTAGTTGTCATTGCGGGTGTAGGTATTATTGCCGCTGACGGAGTACGTGCCGAGTCTCTGTCCCGACATACGCGCCATGACTTTCTCCTTCTCGTTGTTGGAGATGATGGTGATCCATTTCATGACACGTTTGTTGATTGTCGCCACCTCATCGGGGAAGGGTTGCTCGGAGATCTCGGGTGCGATCATCTCGTAGTCCGTGGTCTTGAGCGTATCGGAAGCAACAATCTTCTCCTGCAGCCCCTTGTACCAATAGACAGGAACACCGCGTTCGTTGGCAACGGTCTGTGCCGTTTCCCGATCGGAGAAGTTCTCCAGCAAGTTCAGACGTCGCATCGCAAGCGCCGGAATGACGGATTCGAGGATGTATTTCTGCGAATAGACGAACGTATTCTCTATCGCTGACCCGATGACGGATTTCTCACCCGTGACGAGGTAGAACTTGTGTCCGTCGGCATCGGTACCTTGCGCAAGGAGTTTGACAGCTCCAGCGCGGTATGCCGTCTGACGTGCCTGCCAGAGACTATCAGAGATGACCGTAACGGATTTCGCCAGACCGGTAATGATACTACGTGTCGCGCCGAGGTACACATCCGCGTCAGCGCCTACTCCTGAATAGGAGGAACTCGTCGCTATACGCGAAGAGGTGGTAAACTCATAGCTGTACTTGTTCGTCCAATCCCATTCCCATGAGAAGGGGATAGAGAGGGTTATGGCGCGACTGGACTCAAAGACCGATCCGGCATACGTACCACCGCCTTGCGGAGCCGATACGACACCGATACTTTGGGTCAAACCGTCGCCCCATTTGAGACCAATCTCCGCACCTCCTTCCCAATGGGTATGAGTACTATAGCCGAACTTATAGGTACTACCCTGTTCGAGCCAAGAGCTACTGCCCATTCCGCCCGGGTCGCGGACGATATCGAGCAGTACTACATCTGCCTCCGAAGAGCGAAGGGTGTTGCTCTTCACGACATCTCCGCTGACGAAGGCTTGGAAGAGGTCGGTCTCGACGGTGTTGCCTTCGGTCTTGAGGGCGGCGCTGACGCTACGCAAAGCAGCCACACCGGAGTTGGAGAAGTCGATATTGTCGCTTTTGAGCATGATGGACGTATTCTTGCCCTCATTGTCGAGCTCGTAGGAACGGCTCTCGGTAGCCGAATGGAGACCGTTGCGGATGGTTACCGAACCGCTGCGGACAGGCACGCGGTCGATAATACCGGTCTGCTTGTTGTTATTATAGCAATACTCTTCATACGCCGATACCATGAACTGGTACTGGCGATTGTACATGAAGACAGGATAACCCAAGGTATATACGGCTTCGCCGTTCTGCTCCGTATAGAACGACAGGTCGTATGTCTTACCGTCCATGTCGGTATATTCGCCCGTTTGCTCTCCATATCCGGCTTTCTCCATACCATAGAGGAGCTGGGTCATCTTGATCTGGACAGGCGCACGATAGATGCGGTCATAGACGGCGTTATAGGTGATCGTGCTGTCGTTGTAGGTATCGTAGATATGATTCAGCGGTGCGTTGGTCAGATCGAATGTCTCGCTGCCCGTACCTGCGGGGAAGAGAGTGGCATAGCCGTTGGCAGTAGCCTGCACCACTTTATACTTCACCGGGAAGAGGTCTGCCGCATATTCACCCGTCGTAACATCCGGACGGAGGATGATGCGTTTCTGCTCGAAGAGGATGTCCGTACCGTTGACGGAGCGGTGCAGCGTATCATGCGTCAGGTCATCCGGATCATGGACGATATGGGCGGTGTTGTCGCCCTCGAGCATGAGTACGAGCTGGAGGTCATCGCCGAGGTTATTCTTACCCAAACCGAAGCCGTGCTTGAGTGCCTGCTGGTCATTACCACCGGCTACACGTCCGACGAGACGCACCTTGGTGGTATCGTAGAAACGCACGCCGTCCAGCGGTTTGACGAGCGAGAAGACGGTATCGCCCTCCGTGACAAAGAGCCATCCGTCGTTCTTAAACGTATGCCCGGGTTTGGCTACTTGCAGACGGCAGGGCATGGACTTGGGAACAACCAGTTCGAAATTACCGTCCGTACCGGTACGATAGATAATATCGCCCCGACGGATGGTATCGCCGTTGAGAATGAAATAGGCATCAGCTACCGGGATGGTCGATAGGTCGTAGAGCACGCGACCGGTGAGCCGGACGGAGCTGGTATTGACGAAATGGATCGCCGACGCGATAGGGTGACTCGCATCCAGCGCCACGGTAGCCACGCCGGAGGAAGTGCTGTTATAACTGAAGGTACCGTACTGCGAAGTAGGCGAGACGGTATAGATGGTACCCGCCGTGAGGTCGTAGCGCAGACTGTCAAACAGATAAGCACCCGTGGCATCCGTCATGAGGGTCGCCAAGGTCTGCCCATTCGAGGAGAGAATGACCTGTACGCCAGCCATGCCGGTATTATCCGGCATTTGGATCATACCGGAGATCTGTCCGTAGGGCGAACGCCAGCCTTCGGCGGTCTTGTAATTCGTCGAAGCATTGCCATTACAGGTATAGTACGCCGTGACGGTATATTCGTAGTGCTGATCGGGCACGGCGGTCTCGTCGAAGAAATAGTTATCCTCTCCGGTATAGATGATTTCGGGAGCATCGGTAGAACCTTTTAGCACACGCTTGACCACGAACGAATCAACAGCCGTCGAGTTGACGGTCCATTGAAGTTGTACACCGGACTTGAGTTTATCGCGGGCGTCGCCCTGCGAAGCCGTGAAGGACGTCACTCGTGCCGCTTCCGAGACGTAGAACTTCGTACCGTTGATGGCTACCGGCCGCAGATAGATCGAATCCGGGAGACGGAGGGTGGCATTGGTCGGGTCGATCAGTACCTGGTAACTATAATGGGTACAGGGTGCGTCCGCTACATCGGATATATGCGCCATCCAACTACCGTCCTGCATGCGGACGATGCTGTCTTGCGGCACGATGATATCCACGCTCTGACCGGTCTCCTGCATATTGCGGCGCAGGATAAGACGCGCGGTGCGATCCCATGTACAACGGCCGTAGTTGCCGTTGAGGGCTCCTAATTTCTCGAACAATTCCTGCTTTATCTTGGGTTCATTGACAGTAAGGACACTATCCAACTCGCGCGAAATCCACGTCCCGGGGACAGCAATTATTTGAGCATTAGCCACAATAGACTCAAGATCAAACCAATAGAAGAATTCGGACTTGTATTGATAATCGATCCTATCGTGATACTCGATATTCGATTGGATATGAGTGATCGCTATACTATCCATCCCATTCGCAAACTCCTGCGGGAATTCTGCTTTTTTAAGACGGATGAGACGCTCCACTGTACTACCTACCGGAATGCGAAAATTTTGGTAGTCCGACGTCATTTTTATACCGGGACGAGGACCATAGAGTTCCCGCCCGTCTTCCGTCCGGACATAGAAATAGACTTCGTTGTTAAGCAGATAGGCAGCGCCTTTATAGGAATAGGTGTATTGGTGATGGATGACATAGTTCGAACAAGTATCGTTCTTATACCAATTGATACGTTTACGATAGAACTTACAATCATTGATAGAAAGCGGCCGCGCACCGATTTCCATATTATCGATAGCGATGGTGAAATGCAGTTTTTTGTTTTTCGCGAAGTCAGCATCAATGATATAGTCCGGTTGCTTTTGCTTGAGAGGCGCGAGATAGGTCGTCTTGTATAGCTCGTAGGACTTGGCAAAATCGTGGTCCCAATCCCAGATAGCGGACGAGGTACGACGTACCCGATAGTACACCGGAGTCGAGGGTCTTTTCAGTTTAGTAGCTTCCATTGCCACATCAACCGACAACAAAGGAGATCCGTCCTTATCGTATATCATATAATCATTTATATCGGCGCGCAGGTTAGCATTGATCGTATCGGTTCGCAGCTCTGTGCCGTTCCACGCGACGCGGTTGTCATCCACCAACTGATAGAGGCTGTCGGTGGTCTTCATCGGCATCAGTTGGATCGTTTGCGCATCGGAGAAATCGCTCTGGAACGCACGCTGAACCTCGAAATAGTCGCCCGGAATCAGATCCTTGGCTGCAGGATATTTGGTACTCCATGTGACTACACTCGCGCCGGTATAGCTGCCGTAATTATCCTGCTGTGCTGTCGCTTTGAAATCATAGATGCGGTGGTACGCCGGAACATGTACGGCATTCGAATGAATGGTCTCTATGTCTCCTGTATCCTCGTTGCGATAGACCTTGAAGGTAGCATCAAACGCGTAGTAGCCCGAGTCGGAAGTAGGTACATACATCGTACCGCTGTTCTCTTGGATTTGCACCGATTCACCGGAAAGCGCATGGGTATAGGAGATCGGTTTCGCCTGCGAATAAAAGGGAATAGCCGCCAGTCCGCGACCGGTAACGCCCGACTCATTGACCATGTAAAGATAAGGCGAATAGAGTTGCGGCGCCGCCGTATTGTCTCCACCGGTGAAGGTGGTGGGGAACTCGAAGAGCAGCGAGTAGTCTGCCTTGGTCGAAGCACGCTTGCGGATATCCGCTACAATGGAGATCTTGAATTTCTTGTTGTTGAGCACTGCAGGCGGATACCAGTCGAACTCCAGAATAGTCACGCGCTTGCAGTCGTCATCCGGCTGCTGCTTGAGATCGATGGTCGTCCAACCGCCGGTGAACTCAATCTGAGGGCGATTACCGTTATACTCATTGGTGACTACAATCGCCCCACCCTTGGTATGATGATCATCGGAGCCACGCCACATCCATACGCGGGCGTTACCCTTGTCGTTGTCCTCGCGGTTGACACCCAAGGCAGGACCGCCTACACTCAGGAACCCCTCGGCGGACTCACCTATCACCTGCCAGCGGACAACCGTATTGGCGGAGTCCAGATGGTAGTCATTCCAGTTACCATGCGCCCATACCGGGATCTTGAAGTGAATCGAATTGCGGCCATTGCTATAGACCTGGTAGTGACGCTGCACCTCCAGATAGTCATTGGCCTGTACATGTAGCGGCATCAGCACCGCCACGAGGGCTAAAAGTAATAAAAACGTGATCTTTTTCATATGCTGTATTGGTTTACATTTTCAGTTTGGAGAGCGGTTTGAGCCGTGCCCATCCGATGGAAAGGAGCAGCACGACGACACCTACGATGAACAGCCATCCGACAGGCAGCTGCCAGTTCATATAGTCCGTCATGAACGCATAGACCACCCACATGATGATGATCCATTGGGCAATGTATATCTTCGTCAGGTCACTGCATATGCGTGTCACCACATGCATCAGACCGTCCGGCATGTACTTGGCGATGAAATGGCACAGACTCATAGCCAATAGAGAGGCAACGACGCAGATCGCAAAATCAAGGGTATTCATGTGATAGAATTCCGTGCAGTCCGTGCCGAACATACCTATCCCGCGCGGGATGGCATAGGCGGCATACACACCGTACACCACTGCCGATACGGGCAGAATGATCAGGCACAACTTGTCCACGTCCGCACAGCGACGAAGCATCTTACCTACTCCATAACCGACGATGACGAAGCCGAACCAGTTGAGCAGCGGAAAATCCGTCTGTACCAACTCGGCATTGATCCCGACAAAGGGGCTGACAATGAGATTGAGCCAGAAAGAACCCAGATCCAGTTGACGTATGAAGCAGCCCGCCACCGACATCAGCGCCGCAGCAACAGCCGCCCAGCCCATCGACAGTCTGAGCCGTTTGAAAAGAGCGAGCAGCAGAAAGGCCGTGCCGGCGAACTGGAAGATATCCACGTCCGTCAGGGCATGTATGGTATCGGTGATGTACTCCTCATCGCTGTTGATCAACCACAGAATGAGGAACGGTAGCGCACGGATGATGTTGAGCACATAGCCGGCAACAAAGAGCATGACGCCGCGTCTCATCATCGTGGCGGCATCGTTCTTGCGACTGAAGGTCAGACCGATACCCATACAGAGCATGAAGACCGGAGCACCGAACTGCGCGCCGGCTATCGAGTCGAAGAAATAGCCCAAACCCGTATCCATGTCGGCTTCGCCGGCTTCGAAGGTATGGATGATCACCATGAAGAAGATGGCGAACATCTTCGCCATATCGACCCCTATCTGACGACCGGTGTTGATTTCGCTGTCGGAAAAAAGAAGATGTTTCATATGCGATTCGATTCCCGTTTGCTTTTATTCGTTGGTGTCCCCTTCATCGCCTATCGGCGGGTTGTTATACGGCATGACGGGGTTGAGTTTGATCCAGCGTCTCAAACCAGTTCTGCGCCCAGACCGTAGCGGGCGCCACAAGAAGTATGGCGCCGATGACGAACGAATGGAATTTATTCGGATGCATTATTGCACTTCTTTCATGGTATAGGTAGCCTGCTCGCCGTCGAACTCTCCGCTCAAGGTCACCGTTTTAGTAGTCGCATCATACGAGCCGGAAAGGAAAGTCTTTCCTGAGAGCCATTCGCCTGTTTCCATGTTTTTAGCGCCCTGTATATAGCGAACTACAACTTCCGGATCGTTAGGGGACATCCACCACTCGAAATTTGTATTTGGGACTGCTGATTGGCCATCTCTCTTGCCGACCAGCGTACATCTGTAATTCAAGTGGAACGTCAGTTGGGCATAGCCGTCTCCGGTAGAGGAGTTTGCACGATAGGTCTTTCCGGCAATCGGTTGGGTCTTCGGGTCGGCTGTGGATTCCAATCCATTGTTGCACGAAGTGAACGACATGGCTGCTACGCAGAGCGCGAGCATGGCAAAAAATAACTTTTTCATACTTGTGAATATTAAAGGGTTAAAGGATTATTCATCACCGTCGTTGATTTCTTCGATCACCAGCTCCACATTCTTCTTGTCACCGGTTTTGACACCAACTGTTACAAGCGAGTTGCGGGTGCCCTCTGCATCATAGGTACAGAAGAAGAACGTAGCTTCATCGTTGAGTTCTACACCGGCTACATCACTCGGATCCAGATCATCCGGAGACTTGAGCTCGAAATGAGCTATACCACCGCCATCAGCGATAGCGCTACCGCTGGCATTGCTCTTATAAAGCGTGTTACCTGCGCCCAAACCGTTGTCTTTAAATTTGAACACTACGGCACCGGGAACCGGTTGACCGTCCTTGATTACCTTAACATCTACGGTTGCCTCGGTTTTGAATTTCACACACGAGGTCATTGTTACAGCTACGAAAGCCGCCAAAAGAAAATAAAACTTTTTCATACTGATTCAATTTGTTGATTTGTTTATATTCCAAATTTCTCGCAAAAATACTCAAATGCCCGCACGTAAGCAATACGCACGGGCGAAAATTGACGAGTTGCCCCCTATACGAATATTTTTTTTACGAATTACGCCCTTTATCTCGCCATTCGGACGGAGTCATGCCCGTTTCATCCACAAAGATACGCGAGAAATTGCGTCTGTAGGAAAAGCCGCTTTGCTTGGAAACTTCCTCAATCGTCATCTCCGGCTGCTCACGCATCAAACGTTGCGCCTCTTTGATACGCAGACCGTTGACCCACTGGTAAAACGAACATCCGTACTCGGTGTTGATGAGTTGACTGAGATAGGTGCGGTTGAGCGGCAAGACCTGACGCAAGTCGCTAAGTTGGAAATCGGGATTGAGGTAAGGCTTTTCATTGTCGAGCCAGGCTTCCAACGTAGCCCGATATGCGGCATTGGCAGGATTTGGTTCAGGAGTTTCCTCCGTTGCCGTACAGCGCAACTGCTTCCACGGATCGGGACGGAAGAGGATCTGCACGGTGCTATATCCGAACAAAAGCAGCAGAAGCCACTGCTGGGTGAACGCACGGGCAGGATTATCCGTCAGGCACATATAGAAGAGCGACAGACCCAGCACCAGCAACATCAACAGATACCTCACAATCCATTGGACGTCGATATTATCCATGGTCGAGTAATTCTGCTCACACCATATTCTATACGCGCGTACGTGACGTGTAAGTATCACCGTCAACAGCACAGGATAGCACATGATGACATAGCTCAGATCGATCGGCAGAAGGTAATCCAACCCTACCAACGCACACATCGGAAGCAGTTGCCACACCGCTTTGGAGAAAGTCAGCCAGTTCGGGCGAATCACCTCCTGCGGATAAATCAGCAGCAACCAGGCCAGCAGATTGGCCACCAGCAATTGGAAGGCGGTCATCTCATCGCCGCCAATATTTAACACAAGCAAATGCAAGATATAGGTCTGCACAAGGAAAAAGGCGTCGGCAATTCCCCACACGAGCAACACCCATCCCCATGCTTTACGGATACGAAGACCTTCCGAATGAACGAACATCAGAAGAGCGCCAAAGAGGCAAAGAGTAGCGGTACATGCGTTCTGTATCGCCGTGATGACTCCGTCAAACAAATCCACAGGTATGAAGCGTGCCAACCAGTGACTCAACACCGTACATACCGATAGGACAAGGAAAAACAGTATCTCCGACTTATAATTGTACCACAAATTGCGAATATCGTTTGTCATATCTAAATCATACCGACTTTCGGCTGCAAAATTACAACAAAAAAATGACATACGCAAACACGCATGTCATTTTTAACAGAATAGCTATTATTTTCCTCAAAATATACTCTGCTGACCGTCGGCGCCGATGGGGGTCTTGCCGAGGTGCTTGTATGCCAGTTCGGTGGCTTCGCGGCCGCGAGGCGTGCGCTTGATGAAGCCCTCTTTGATGAGGTAGGGCTCATAGACATCTTCGATGGTGCCGGCATCTTCGCCCATAGCCGTAGCGATGGTGTTCAGACCGACCGGTCCGCCGCGGAACTTATCGATGATGGTGGTGAGCAGTTTGTTATCTATCTGGTCGAGGCCGAAGGTATCGATATTGAGCGCCTCGAGCGCATACTGCGCCATCTCGAGGTCGATGGTGCCGTCCCCCTTGACCTGCGCGAAGTCGCGCACGCGGCGCAACAGGGCATTGGCGATACGGGGCGTGCCGCGCGAACGGCGGGCGATCTCGCCGGCTGCCTGCTCGTTGATCTCCACATTGAGCAGGCGCGCGCTGCGCTTGACGATACCAGCGAGGATATCTGCGTCGTAATACTCGAGATGGCAGTTGATGCCGAAACGGGCACGGAGCGGACTGGTCAAGAGACCGCTGCGCGTGGTAGCACCGATGAGGGTGAAATGGTTGAGGTCAATCTGTATCGTGCGCGCCGAGGGTCCTTTGTCGATCATGATGTCGATGCGGTAGTCCTCCATCGCGGAATAGAGGTACTCCTCGACGATAGGACTGAGACGATGGATCTCGTCGATGAACAGCACGTCGTTGGGTTCGAGCGAGGTGAGCAGTCCCGCGAGGTCACCGGGTTTGTCGAGCACCGGACCGGAAGTGACCTTAAAGCCCACTCCGAGTTCGTTCGCGATGATATTACTGAGGGTCGTCTTACCGAGTCCCGGAGGGCCGAAGAGCAGCACATGATCCAGGCTCTCACCACGCAGTTTGGCGGCCTCCACAAAGATCTTGAGGTTGGAGGTCACCTTGCTCTGGCCGGCGAAGTCGGCGAAGCACAACGGGCGGAGCGCATTGTCCTGCTCCTTTTCGGACATTTGTTGTCGGATATCAAATTCTGCCATAATAAGTTTAACTGTTTAATGTCCTTACGGACGTTTAGTGTTCCTCCGGAACGTTTAAACCAAGCGAAGCGCTACACGCTGCGCAGCAGCTCTAAACTGTTACACGATGAAATAACTCCTCGAGGTCGTTTATTTCGTCTATGGGTTGGTCGGCCTTGATGACGCCGTGGTCCAAGATGACAACGCGGTCACACATGGCACTGACCTCTTGCATGATGTGGGTGGACAATATAATTGTCAAGGGTTTAGGGTTTAGGGAATTAGGGTTTAGGGGCTCGCCGTGGGCGAGATTTTTTATCAAACTCCTAATCTCAACGAGTTGGTTGGGGTCGAGGCCGGTGGTGGGTTCATCGAGGATGAGCAGTTGGGGGTTGCCGAGGAGCGCCTGGGCGAGGCCGACACGCTGGCGGTAGCCTTTGCTCAGTTCGCGGATATGCTTGTGGCGCTCCGGCGTCAAGCCTACTCGCTCTATGAGCGTGTTTATGGCTGCGCTGTTTAAAGCTTCGCGTTTATTGGCTGCGCCATTTAGGGCTTCGCTGTTTAGGGTGAGGCCGGCCATGAACTCGAGGTACTCGGCGACGTACATCTCGTCGTAGAGGGGGTTGTTCTCGGGGAGGTAGCCGATGCGTTCGGGTACGGCAACGGAACCGCTGTCAGCGCGCCAGAGGCCGATGAGGATCTTCATCAGCGTGGACTTACCGGCACCGTTGGGTCCGAGCAGTCCGAGGACTTGGCCTTCGGGAATGGACAGCGTGACATCGCGCAGGACTTGCTGCGACCCAAAAGACTTGTTGATATGCTCAATATGCACCATGTTTGCGTTCTGCAATTTTGCGGGGCAAAATTACTACTTTTTTTTGACATACACAAGAAAAAGCAAAAAAAAAGACATCCGAAGATGTCTTTTGTGTCCCCCGAGAGGCTCGAACTCTCGACCCACTGATTAAGAGTCAGTTGCTCTACCAACTGAGCTAGGGAGACTCGCTTTTTCTTAACCCCATGCGGGGTACGATTAACTTCGTTTTTCGAAAGCGGGTGCAAAAGTACTGCTTTTTTTTGACATGACCAAATAAATTTGCAAAAAAATGCATTTAGAGGGTCATTTTTTGCAGGAAAGGCTCTCGGCGAAGGCTTCTGCTTCGGCAATCTGGTCGATTTTGCCGACATCCATCATCTTGTAAGCGTTCGGGATGAACGCTTTCAAATTGCTGATTGCTGATTCTTCCGATCTGCTGTCGCCGTATGGATGATTGATGATTTGCAGATAGAAATCTATCAACGAGAATTTATCCTCGGGCATCTGCGCTAAGAGCGCCAAAACCTCCGGACTGAGGATCTGCATGCCGGAGAAAGCTAAATGCCGGCCGTCGCGGCCTTTCACTTCGCCAGTGGCGATATTCGTCCAACCGCAAAGGGTATCCTGCTCGTCGAAGCAGAGATAGCGTTGAGTCTCTCGTTCCGAAACAACGAGAAGACTCATTGGTGATTGATGATTGGTGATTGGTGATTGATAATACTCTATCAGCGCGCGGAGGTCAATGTTGCTTAATATATCGACGTTGCAAGCTAATACAGGATTAGGGGTTAGAGGATTAGAGATTAGGGGAAGGGCTTTCTTTAATCCTCCGCCAGTGTCGAGGAGTTGGTCGCGTTCGTCGGAGATAGTGATGTTACAGCCCCAGCCGTTGTTGGCGCGGACGGCGTCGATGATCTGGTCGGGGAAATGATGGACATTGACGATGATATCGGTGATGCCGGCGTCACGGAGTTTCTCCACCTGCCACTGCAGCAGGGGTTTGCCCGCCAGCGGAACCAGCGCTTTCGGCATCGTGTCCGTGAGGGGTTTGAGACGCGTGCCAAGACCCGCACAAAAGATCATACCATGTACCATTTGATCATTTACCATTTACCATTTACGGGATATTCCGCGTTCGCGGTGGATGAGATGAATGGTGACGTTATATTTCTCTTTGAGGTGCTTGGCCAAGTGCTCGGCACAATAGACCGAACGGTGCTGACCGCCGGTACAACCGAAAGCGACCTGCAGGTGGGTGAAATCGCGCTCAATGAACCGCTCCACATGATGGTCGATAAGGGCATAGACGGAGCGGAGGAAGGTGAGTATCTCGCCGTCTTTCTCCAAGAAATCAATCACCGGCTGATCCAAGCCCGTGAGGGACTTGTACTGCTCGTACTTACCCGGGTTATGGGTTGACCGGCAGTCGAACACATACCCGCCGCCGTTACCGGAGGTATCTTCAGGAGTTCCCTTTCTAAAGGAGAACGAGTAGATCGTTACTGAGAGCATATAGGTAAGGATATTCTTCTTTGAGTTGCTCAAGTACCTCGCGCAGGTTTTTGAGGGCGAGAGGGATGGACTCGAGGAAATGCGGTTTGCGCTCGAAATAGCCTCTGTATCCGTACGCGCCGAGGACCTGGAGGGTGCGGAGGAGAACGAAATGCGGCAGAGCCTTCTTCCAGTTGAGAGTTGAAAGTTGAAAGTTGAGAGAAGTTGAAGAGTTTAAAGTAGAAAGTACTTTCTCCAACTCGTCCAGATAGGCATCTATCAGTTGCTCGCGAAGGGCGGGCGAGAAGTTCGCTTTGGCTTGCCATAGGAAAGAGGCTACGTCGTACTGGGTCGGTCCGCGGCGACCGCCTTGGAAATCGATGAAGTACGGTTGGTTGTCGCGTATCATCACGTTCCGGCTCTGACAATCTCTATAGAGGAAAGTCTCTGCCGGTTGCTCCAAAATGACCTTCACCAACTTATCGAACTCATCTTCCAGTTTGGGTTCGGAGAACTCGATCTTCGTGCCTTTGAGGAAGCAGTACTTGAAATAGTTGAGGTCCCAGCGGATGGCGCGTTCGTCCATCGCGGGTACGGGGAAACACACGGACCAGTCGAAGTCCTGCGCGCCCGTGACTTGTATATGCGCGAGAGCGCGTATCGTGCGTTCCAATAAGGTATAGTTATCCAGATGGTCGAAGAGGATGGTGTCCCCCAAGTCCTCCTGGGTATAACTCATCTCATCGTCGCTGACCGAATAGAGTTCGGGCACGGGTAGTCCCAAGTCATGAAAATGGCGCGCCATATAGATGAACGCACGGTTCTCATCGCGGTTCGTCCCCTGCACGCGAATGACCGAACGACCGTTAGCGTCCGTCTCGCGGGTGTAGATTCTATTGGAGCCTTGCTGTTGGATAGCCATCAGTAATCAGTGATCAGTGATCAGTATTCAGCACTTAAACTGCAACGCGTTGTGGAGGCAGGTGACCTTGCACGGACCGATGATGTTCTCCAGGATGCCGTCCGCCTCGAAGAGGATATGCTTGCGGTAGGAGATCTCTATCTCGCGGCCCACGATCGGATAGACGAAGGGCAGTTCGGTCAGGCGGCCGTTATACAGTTTCGGCAGCGCTTTGAGGATCTGGCTGAAGGTAGGTTTGCAGATAAACATCGAGTTGAACACACCGTCGGTCGGATCGGCTTCTGGGTTTTGCCGGATGCCGCCGCCGGAGAACGGTCCATTACCGATATTCATCGTGAAGAGTCGGTCATTGACCGCTTCCTTGCCGTCGACGGTCAGCACCATATGTTGCGCCTTATGCTGAACGATAGCACCGATGAGTCCGAAGAGGTAGTTGACGTGATGCGAGCCGATATAGTACTTGAGCGCCTCGGCTTTCTTGCAGCACAGCGGATCGACTCCGAAACCGACGGAGTTGATGAAATAGCGGTGGTGCTCGATGTTATTACGCCAATAGGTGAGGCAACCGATGTCGATAGGATGTCCTTCGCCCTCAAAGAAGCGGCGAAGGGATTCCTTATGGTTCTTAGTGAGGTTCCAGTACCGCGCCCAGTCGTTACCCGTTCCCCGCGGCATGAGTCCGACTTGGATCTTCGCTTTCTGCTCGGGAGTGAGGACAGAACGCATGATGCCGTTAACGGCTTCGGAGAGGGTGCCGTCCCCACCGAGGATGAGAATCTCGTCATATCCTTTCTCGACCAGTTCGCGCGCTAACTCGATTGCATGGCCCGCATATTTGGTAACACGGTAGGCAAAAGGCAAATGCCGTTTACGCAGCAGGTGCCACAAGTAGATACGTTGCGCGCGGAAGTAATTCTTTCCCGATTTCGGATTGATGATGATGCCCAGCATGGTAGGATTCAGTATTCAGTGATCAGTATTCAGTGATCAGTTGTTAGAAAACAATTAGCGCACCACGAAAGATGTAGTGCGCTAATTGTTAGGTTTGTTACTTAAAGAACTCGTTCACCTTTTCGTTCAGAACGATCTCTTCTTGGAAGATGTAAGCACCCGTTTTAGGCGACTTAACCATCTTGATGCACTTAGAGTGCGCGCGTCCGGAGTTACCGGTTTGCAGTGTTGCGACCGCTTTCTTTGCCATA
>JAEEGL013011408.1_pt1 | contig 15858 bp, 14 predicted proteins | sample 9134231 | NCBI WGS metagenome assembly JAEEGL01 (sample SAMN16246548, study PRJNA631951) | gut metagenome | biome: gut microbiome; feature: rumen; material: fiber-attached | host: Bos | place: Iran: Karaj | collected 2018-10
AAAACAACCGGCATGACCGGCAAAGACATCTGCTATGCCTACAAGAAGAACGACGACGGCTCCAACGAAGGCGGCCACCGATTCAACATGAGCTACGACCCGGAGAGGGTTACGGTGGATGATGTGAGGGGGAAGGTAATAAGGTAAGGAAACATGAAAAGAAACCATTTTGAAAGCTCAAGCTGGGTTTCAGAGTTATATGTACGGAAATGATAAATGGACTAAAACGACTAGAAGACAGAGTGATTGGGTTTAATTTGCGAGTAAACAAATGTTCAAACTAGCGTCAATTAGTGTGAAAACTAAAAAACAAACATTTTCATCTATAGCCCATGACGAAAGAATCAGTAGGTAAATCATCATGTTCTTTAAGTACTAAAACGCTATTTTAATGAGCTTTTGTGCACTTGTTTTCCCTGTCCTCCAATCACTCGGAGTTTTAGAAAGAATATCACTATAGCGACCATCTCCATAGTAGAGTAGTTTATAATGTTTGCCATCTTCATTTACTTCAAAACCATATGATTCAAGATCTTGTTTAAGTCTAGCCGGCATGCCATCATATCCTTTAAGTAAACGTTTGATATCTTCTGCTCGGGATTCACTTAGTTTCTGATAATTGTTGCTATCAACAATATCTTTTACAACATCGCGACGTCTAGATTGTTCAGGCAAACTTTTAAGAGCTTCCTTCAACGTAGACAGAACCAGATCTTTTATTTCACCCTGATAGAAATCATGCTCAGAACCATAATAAATTAGCGGAAGATTATCGCTGTTATCCAGTTTTGCTCTAAGGCCATCATTCTCATAGCGCAAAGCTTCATTGGATTTTGATAACTCCGCAATCTGATCTTTCAACTTCTCCATATCTTCGTCAAATGATTGCAACAACGCATCAGCTTCAGCTTTTGCTTCCTGATACGCTTCTTTGCGGATACGGGCTTCCTCATCGGTCAGTGTCTCGCTTAATTCTGAAGCTCGTTTCTCTGCTTCTTTCCATGCTGCTTCGGCTTTTTGGCGTTCCTGACTCTGCATGTTTACTCTGTCAATTAACAGAGCATTATTTACACCTTGCCAGGTAAATAACGAATCCGTCATTTGAGCATTATTATATTGTGATACTGACTGAACTATTCGATCCATCATGAAATTGTCATATCCGGAACTTCGTCTATATAAAAATTTTCTTTTAGGAACAGCTTGATTAGGGAAATAAATACCAACTGCGCCATAGTACTCGTTTTCACTATTGCACATATCTTTTAGCGTTAACCCTGTCGATTTATCTTGCTGAACCAAGACATGTGCAATACCCTTTAGACGTTTGGACAGTATTTCCACATCAATAGGATTCTCATTGTAATAGGTTTTAGACACATAGACCACAGGGAACTTATAATGCTTTTTTCCGTTAATTACATCAGAAACCAATTCAAGATTTTCTTCTGTTATTTCTACAGGCTTATATGTAATTGGCAGTACGCCATCATCCTTAATGTATCCTTTATCAATAAGTAGTGTAATGAAATGCGGAGCTGAGAACTTGTTATCAGATAATAAAGCATCTTCTGTAAAGCTTCGATCAAGCCTGATAGCCATCTTCATATTTCTGAAATTCATTACATAATCAGTGTCCCAGACTATCCCGCTTCTTTCTTTCTTTTCATATCTTACAGCAAGAGTACTTTGTTTGGCATATTCTTCAACTGCTAACCATAAATTATCAGCACCCCATCTGTAGCTTGTCTTTCCATTCCAAGCCAAACCAGAAATCTTATTCTCCGCATGTGGAGTGTTTGCATTCCACTCCACAATTAGTTCCATAAAATTATCACGCGTCATCTTCGAGTTGATTTCTAGAACAGTAGAAAAAAGCAGCATATTATTCTCCTCCATCAACTATGGAATAAGTCAAAAACTTATTAGTATTATATCTATATATTTCAGACAAGTAATTACCCTGATGTGAATTCAGGGTAAACAGTTGCTCTAATTAGGATAGGTCGCTAACGTCACCTAACGCTTTTATTCATAAAGTATATATCCTTAATTGACAACTCTCTTGTAATATATTTTATTTGATGTATTTATACCAACGAACATTTGGCTATAAGTCATTGACTAATTCTTTTCTTTTCTTTCACCAGTTTCGTTCGCTCTGATTCAAGTTCGCCAATAAGAAGATCCATAACTTCTCTGCCTTTTTCACCCATAGACTCTTCAACTTTTTCGTAAGTTTTTTCTAATTTTATGATTGCGATATCTAGCTTGGCTATTGATTTGATTACTGCACTGCTTTTACCTCTTTTGGCATCTGCTTCTGCAAGTAAATACTGTCTTTGTGCATCCTCAACACGCTTTAAACACAGAGCCAAAGCAAAATCCTTGGCAAAGTCTCCTGCCAATCCAATTAACTGAAAAATATCTTGCTTCTGCATTTTATTCGTTTGAAAGAATAATTTGTTTCATAATATCAGCAAACACTTCGCCCGACATAGAGCCATTATTGTATTTGTAAAAGTCATTCAGAATCAGTCTATACTTCTCAATCTTATCAAGCGTTTTACCAGAATCCGCTGTAACCTTCATAACATAGGCATCAGCTTCTGCCTGAAGGGCTCTCGTTGCAGCATCCATTTCAGCTATTTGTTTATCTGATTCTGCATATATTTTTCGAATATCGACAACCTTGTCCGCCAACTTTATTATTTCGCCAAAGTTTTCAGCAGCTGCTTCGACCAGCTTGCCCTTAGACTCGAAATCCAAGTTGTTAACAGCATTTTGAATCACATGGCCAACATTGCCTTCACGACTACTCTTCACCATTTCAAAATCATTATTCATATAAGTATTCTCCTTTAACAATCTCTAACCTATCAGTATATTCTCGGTATTTTTTTAGCATTTCTTCTGCATCGTTAGTATACGTTGGGATCTCTTTTTCAGCTATATCAATGATTTCTTTAAGATTATCAATGTTTTCCGCCTTCAGACGTTTCAAGTCAGGAATAGTAGTTTCTTTTACGTCTTTATTCCACTTTTTTGCCGATTTATTTATTGATCCTATTAACCTAGCCTTCCAAGTTGCCAAGTCAGCTGCATAAACCAATGTGTCTATAAATAATGCTACCGCACAGGAAATCGCTTTTGTCGATGTTAATCCAATCTTTGCCATTGTGTGTTTTAATGCATTATGTGTCTCACGAGAAAATGTCTTACCAAAGGCATCTCCTATTTTTTTTAGCGTATGCGAAGCTAAATTTGCCATTCCAGCCCTTGTTCCACCTTGACCACCAAACTTCGCACAGTAACCAATTAAACCTCGTTCAATTCCTTTTCCTGTGACATTAGTAAGGATTCCAAAAGCCGTTCTTGTAGCCTCGCCAACATTTTTAATTCTAAGGTCATTGTCAATTCTTACTACAGCTTCGTTTATATAATTGTTCACCTTTCTATCAATATCTTCTATCTCGGTCTGAATGAACAACTGTAATTCTTCAGCCTGTTTTTGACCATTTTTCTTAAGAAGATATTCTTTAACAAAAACATGAGTCTCATCTTTTTCTAGTCTTTTTTGGGCCTTTATTGCCTCAACACATTCAAGCTCTAGTTTCTCTGAACATTGGTTGACCTGAGCAGGAAATCTGCTAATAAGATCATCAAATCCCGGAATTACTATATCGTTAATAGCTATATTTAAATCATTGATATATCTTTTGTACGCTGAAGTGGCTGATTTCCTTTCATTGTCATCAAGCTGGGCAATGGTAATCTTCTTCTCCAAATCTCCTTCTATCATTTCACAGTAGTCAATAATAGAGGTTCTCAAATCATTCCATACTTTATTCTTGCTTTCAACAGAATTAAAACTGTCGACAACAAATTGCCTAATAATCTCTATGCTCTCTTCATCAAGGTTCTTCTTATTATCATCACAGGTGTCTACAATAACTGTCGGAACATCTTTTAATTCAAGCAAACCCTTCACATTTTGCTTTATTTCTTTTATTCTTCTGTCATTTTCGTCAACACACATAGGGCAGCGATTAATTACTAAACAAAATGGGATATTCTTTATCTCCCCTATAAGAGTGGAAAGTGTTTCCAAAAATAGGTGATCATTCTCTTGAATACCAACTTTATAAGAAACTACATATATAATTGAGTCACAATAAGGAAGAAAATCCATTAGTATTTCATCATGCTGTTCAACTAGAGAATCATAACCAGGAGTATCAAACAATCGGATTCCTGTCATATTGTCATCTGAAGGTACACACACACGAAGGCGTTCCAATTCTGCATCAGGTTGTTTATCCAATTCAATGAAAGCTTCCCTTGAGATTTCCTCCATCGTAGCATTTTTATTAATTGCATAAAAGGATTCAACACTAATACCATGATCAAAACAGATTTCTGATATAGCTCCGGTCGTCGGCTGTGCACTAACAGGAAGAATATGCTCTCCAATCAAAGAATTAATAATAGTGCTTTTCCCACTACTTGTTTCGCCCAGACAAACAACATAGCATTCCGGATTAAGTATCCTTTGCTTCAAAAATTTTCCGGTATAAAGAAGACGTTCATTATCAAGATCTTGAGCTATACTGCAAAGCTCATCAACGGCAGCAATGTAATTAAACATTTTGTTCCTCCCATCTTATAAGATATTCAAGATCACTCTTCAATTCTTCCTCTGAATAGTTCACCTGCCTTTGCCCTTTGCGTATTTGTGATATTTCATCCTTAATATCCTTAAGCTGATTGTTCATGCCATCTATGAATTTGCCCACTTCCTTTTGTATCGAATCGAAATATTGTTCACTTTGATCCTCAACCGTTCTTTGAATTCTAGTCCTATATTCTGCTAAAAGCGGTTCTATTTCTCCTTTTGTTTTTTTACCTCTATTCTTTGTTATTTTCTTTTTTGCGAAAGAGCCAATTCCATATCCGATAAGCGCAACGGCAATTCCTACAACTGCACCAACTACAGTGCCAATAGGTCCACCAGCAGATCCAGCAACAGCACCAGTTCCTGCACCACCTCCAATGGCAGCTGAGACACTAGTAGCAGCAAAAATGGCACCAATATCAGATCCTAAGACAATCCCCCCTTTTAGGCCTTTCTCCCATTTGAGTTTTTTCTCCTTGTTAACCTTGATGCTTTGATATTTTTCAGACTTTTCAAATGACAATTCAATCTGAAGCTTGTTATATTCTTTCTCTAATTCTTCACTAATAGCCGTCATTTTGGTAAAGACTTCATCACAAACTTCAGCCATATAATCTTCCTGATAGCCAGTGAACACTTCATCAAGCTTTTCACCATCTACAAGACCATCATCAATAAGATGATGCATTTCTGCTCTGAGTCTTTCTGTCTTTTTTGATGCAATATCATCAGCAAACATTCGTACTGTTTTTCGGTCTCGTTCTATAACATCTTCAATATTTCTCTCAATGGCCTTAATTGTATTTCTTTTATCCTCATATAAATCACGTTTCTCAATTAATTCATCAAGAATTTGCTCTGATGTCATTCTTGTCTGTGACAAACGTTCCTGAATAATACCTTCAACATATTCAATTGAAGTGTGAATCCTGTCCTGTAGTCTTTTACTGCATTCGTTCTTATAGTCACCAGCATAATTTAACAACCCTTTTTCCAATTCGCGTATATTTGATCTATCAACATAAGCATCATCCCCGTTGAATCTGCCATAGGCCGCATCATATGCATTTACCGTGATTATTTCGTCATCAAATCTGGTGTTAATTTCTTCCGATATAGAACGAAGTATTTTTTTGTTATACTGCAAGGCGATATCAATTTCTTCTTGTGTATTATCTGTCCAAATATTCTGAACAAACATGGCACTAACAGCACCTCGCCAAACATTCTTTATGAAATCTGCCTCTTTCTTTCGGATTTGCGGAACCGTAGAAATTATAAAAACTACAGAAGCCATTTTCTTTGTGTAAGAAATAGTTGTTTCCTCATTTTCATGTGTCAGACTACCAACGCCAGGTAAATCAACAATCACCAGACCAGTTTTAAGGATAATTGAATCAATATTTAAAACAATATAAGATATGCCTTTGTTATTACCCGGATTAAAATTATTATCAACATATTCTGCTAACAACTCTTTTTTCGGTTCAATGATTTTTACTTTTCCATCTTTAAAATTTAAAGTAGCATTTTCGAGTTTTGAGTATCTAACCTCAACGGGAACACAGGTAGTTTCATCTGCTTCACTTGGCAAAATATCCCTTCCTAAAATAGAATTAATGATTGTACTCTTTCCTGTTCCTTGACAACCGAGAAACGGTATAAATATATCAGCCGTATTGAACTTTTCTTGTAGTTCAATCAAATTTGTACCAATAAGCTTTTTCTTATCATATTTATTTAAAACACTCGCCAAACGAGAATTATTTAACAGTTTCATGATTTTTATCCTTTCCCATACCTTTAAACAGTCTTGATATACCCGGCTTTTGTAAATACTTGCTTATTTCTTCGGTTTTCTCTGCTTGTAATTTGCTCGCAACATCTAATTCAATTACAGTGTTTTTTATTTCCTCAATAAGCAATTTATTGGTGCAAATAGTATCATTTGTGGTATCTTCAATGTCTTTTATTTCCTTCAGCTTAATATCAATAGATTCTAAAGCTGTACTGATAGCATTCAGTTCATTCAAAGTGTTATTAATACTTAATGTAAGATTATTGATTTCTGAAAATGTATTGTTTTCTGTGGATTCGATGGAATTTAATGTTTTACTCAGATCAATCAGTGATGAATTGATCTCTTTTAAATCATTTTTCTCAGTATACTCGACAATCTTATCTATTTTGCTCTTCAATCCATCAATCATGGATGCAGAATCCTCGATCGACGTTTCGATACTATCCACAGTTTCAGATAAATCACCGAGATCCTTACCAACACCTTTTAATGATTTCTCTATATCTTCTGTTGAGATTTTCTTGTCTAGAGCATCCACCTTGCTTATGATAGTGCTTTGATTATCATGTATATCACGAATACTTTCATCTATTGCCGCTTGCAATTCGCTTGATATTTTTTCGGTCGCATTATCAACTTCGAACTTCATGTCATTAAGTCCTCACCTTCAATATGTATTTAGCAATTATACTTATGGTACTTTCATCACAAAGAGTTTTATATGTATCCTTCAATTCTTCTATAACAATCTGCTGTTCGTTAAAACTCTTATCTTTTCTGAATTGCCATTTTAGAAATGCGATGTTATATATTGGATTGCTATTACTTATCCAGATCAGGCTCCTAGGATTAAAGTCGAATGTTTGCTTTAACCACACCATATTTCGCAATCCTTCATCTACGCAATCGCTATTCAATAACTCATCAAAATCTTGAACTACCCATACCACATAATCATTTGGTTCAACTATATCTGCAAGTCTAAGACTCGATATCTTTTTCTTTTCCATTCCAATTTGAGATGCATTGACCAAAACAAAAAAACATGTATCAACACCGTCTTTCTCTTTTGGAGCCTCGTCTTTTAACAAATGGATAACTTTCATATCACTTATTCCAGCATTCCAATTAAAATCATTATTGCAGCCTTCATCCCAACCAAGCAACACAGGGATATGATTGTCCAGATGCAAATATCTAACAAGTTCCTTCATAGTAAGTGTCTGCTGTTGTTTCTTAACCTCATTAGCCAAAGAAAGCGTTTTGTATGTTGTTGTATTCAATTCCATGACCTTAGTCTGCATCTCGAATTGATAATCTACAGCTGTGTTAATAAATACACTGACCGGCTCATTATGAATTTGTTCCAGTATTTCTTTCAGCTTTATCAGGATACTGTTAAGTGTCTCTTTCTTTATTTGTGCATTTCTTCTCCTTATACTACTTTCTTTTTGAATAGCTAAATAAGACCGAATATTTGCACAAATTGCAATAACACCTTCTTTTCTGTCTAAAACAACACTATTGCACCATTGTTTTTCGTCTTCAAGCCAGTTCAAAACCTGTTCTTTCGCTTTTTTGACATCGATCTCCTCAACTCTTTTATCTACAAAATCATAGCCAAGCTCATCATTGAGTGTTATAGCGCCAAAAACACGAGCACAAAACCAGCCAAAGCCTTCTTTCTTAATCTTAATGTGCTTTGTTACTTCATGCGTTGGGATATCTATCTTTCTGCTATCTCTTATCGGCGATGCAGTAAGAATGTCTCGGTCAGGAATATTCGCATATTGGCAATACTTTACGAATTTTTCGTATGTATTCCGATAATACTCTGAGACTTTTAAATTGGATCTCTTTATTACATTTTCCGCAAGCGAATAATACTCCCTGGCATTATACACATTGATCATCTTTTTAATGTTTACAATCAATGAATCGATTTCTGAAGAAATGCTATTCATCATTTTGTCGACATCTTTCAAAGATAATTCAATAAATGAATCAATCTCGGCTATCATAGAATCATAGTCCTTATCATCTATTGGCGACTCAATTATTTCCATAGCATTAACACTACCGCCTATTTCTTCAGAAAGCGATACTATTGATTGAGATATGCTAGATAGACGTACTGATTCAATATATGGTCGATAATTATCCAATTGATTCTTAAGCATTCCGATGAAGTGTTCAAATCCGGAATCAGACAATGATGGATTGTACTCTTTTATTTTTTTATCTATGCCGCTTTTGCTTTCTAAAGCCTTGATAGCTGACAACTGAATAATTGGGACTGTTTCTTTATTTCGTATTGAGGAACGATCTACAATTCGTCTCAGTCTTACCACGTGATCTTTTGCAACTTGGCTCTTATCTTTATCTCCGCTCGGGGACGCATTTATAGAGTCAATTTTATTTTGTACTATTATTATTGGGCATTTATATAATGCAACAGAATTTAATACAGCTAAGGTATTAGCATCACTGCTGACCTTAACCGTTGTTACATAAACGCATATATCTATCGTTGGCAGAAGCGTATCAAGGGTTATTCTCTCATGTGCAGCTAAACCATAGGCATTAAGACCGGGACTGTCAATAAGAATAACATCTTCACCTATATTCAGATTGGGTGTTTGTAGTTCTATACTTGAAACACCTTTAATATTTCCTCTGTTATAACGCTCGTCGCTATACTCCTGTAGTTTTTTCTTTGAATAATCTTTTCCTTTTAATACTTCAGAATGACCGTCAACAAAGTGAACGACAATAGACTCTTCAGGTCCTTTTGTACAACAAACTAATACCCCTGAAGATGGTACAACCGAGCTGGATAATATATCTTTCCCTAAAATAGCATTAATAAGTGTCGATTTTCCTGAACTGGTATCGCCAACCAACCCTATCCGTATACGATCATCCATCCAATCATCATGGCGGGCATGAATCCACCTCAAAACATCTTCAAACATGTTCTGAGATGTGACATTTGTCATTAATACCTTTTCGTATTCAGCTAAGCATTCAACACTTTTCAAGGCATTTACCCACCATTATTGGCTTATCCTTATGTAGTTTGATAAAGGGCTACACTTCTATTGTAGTAATTATATCACCTCAGTAAAGAATCCTTGATTATTTATCGATAAATATTATTATTCTTACAAAATAGTAAGAATCTCTTCAGGATTAACTTCGGGTTCTGCTATAGTTGTCCAGTAACGCACACCGATGAGCTGATAAAGTCCCCCAGCTTTAAAGTCATCTACCACATAAAACCCCTCTTCCTTGATGTCGAACTGGTGAGGTGCACCTTTTGAGTCCATTAACTGAAGGCTATCACCTTTCTCAAACCAATAGGCTAACCCCATCTTCCAGGCCGGACCCTTTTCATTTATGTTTTCGACACAAACCAAATACGGGGCTCCCGCTTCAATGCCTTCAACCTTGTTTTCGTTGTTAACGTAATGCCAAGTGTAAGTACCGTTAAAATTCTGCACAGTCTATCCCTCCAGTTTTCTGATAAATAAAACTTCTATTCTTCCCTTATTCGATATTATTTTCTTGCGAGAAATCTCTCATTGAAGTGTGTTCAAGAAAGCTTAAGCACCATTATTGTGTTTTCGAAAACACCGATAATGATGCCTAATATGCTCACAGGAAACTCACTAAATCCCAATTACTCTGTCAAGAATCACCTTCTTGACATTGCTGTCCTCCGGTAGACCACCTGTCTGCCTGCTTTACCAAATCCTTTATTAGGATTGTTCTAATACTGTTGTAGAGTCGATCTGCCCAGTTCTCAAATTGGGAATAATAGGCTAACGCAGGCTCATAAATGCACTGGCGATCAAAAAGCCCCATCCTCTTATCGTTGCTTTGCAGTTCCCTTCTGAGAGTTTTAATATAGTCGTTTCTTACTCTTTTATCCTTTTCTAACTCATATATCGGAATTTTCTTGCACTGTTCGACCTCAACATCTTCAAAATGAAACATGATGCTTTCGTGATCGAGCAAATGGATTATAGATTCTTTCACATTACAAGAATAGTTCAAAGTAAGTTCCGGAACTGCTGCTCTGATTTTAGACATGTAGTCGGCTATAAGCTCCAACAATTCTTTTTGAAGTGCTGTTCTAATTCTCCTGCTAAATCTGTCATAAACATATCTTTGGGTGTGTCTCTGCATGTCCACTGTAAAATTGTCAAGAGTATAGTCTTCAGAGCTCACTCTATGCCAGTAATAATCTACATGATCAGGAACGTAGATGCAGTATTCTTCTATGACAGACTTAAACTGTTTTCTTACGCTCTCTATGGCGATATTTGGATCAGGCCTTTCGATTCTGTCTAATGCCTCAATTCGGAAATTCTTAAAATCATTGTTATTCATGTTCTAATTCCTCCGTATTAGATTCTTTGTTTTGTGTTGTAATTCTTTCCATGAGTAATTACTCCTTTCAGATAAAATTCGACCGCACCCGAGAGTGCGGTCGTTCTGTTATAAGAGATGATTATTTTGCGAGGAGCAGATCTGCATGCCTATTCTGTTACTTGCGGAAAGATATCGCCATCTTCCAGCGGAATATCCTTATCATCGGGCTGAGGAGGCACATCATACGGATCATCATAATCTAGAGTTGTTATGTCCGAGTTTTCTGGCTCTGAAGGATCCCTATCACTATGCTCATAGAACATAGTCTTAGATGGAATCCACCAGACCGAATCCCTGCCAGTCTTGCCATGGCGGTTCTTCTCAAGATAGATATAGGCTGGCCTTACATCAATACCATTTAGGGTATTGCCTTCTTCAGCTGTACTTTCTTCCTTCTTTTTGTAGTAATCCGGTCTGTCGATGAACATAACTATATCTGCATCCTGTTCAATTGCGCCAGAATCTCTAAGGTCAGATAACTGCGGTGTGTGATCTTCTCTCTGCGCAGCACCTCTTGATAACTGAGAGAGCGCGATTATCGGGACATTGAGATCTTTAGCCAGAAGTTTTAAGTTCCTTGAGATATCGGTTACTTCCTCATTACGTGATCTTGCCCTTGCAGATTTCATGGTCATGAGCTGGAGATAGTCGACGATAACAAGTTTCGGTTCTGCTCCTGAAGAGGCAAGTTGCTGAAGCTTGGACTTCATGGATACAGGATTGGTATCGGAGTTGTCGTCGATGTAGATCGGATAATCACCGAGCTTAATCAGGGCAGAATCTATTTGTTTCCTATCAGAGTCGGTCATCTTATGTGAGTATATGATCTCGTTTACAGGCTTATTCATACAAGATGACATCAGTCTGGAGCCTATCTCCTGCTTACTCATCTCCAAGGAGAAAATCGCAACGGTATGGCCATTGGCAGCAACATTCGCTGCCATGTTTATTGCCAAAGCGGACTTACCCATGGAAGGCCGAGCTGCCAGGATATTAAGTGAACCCGGCCTTAATCCTCCGAGCATTGAATCTAGCTTCGGATACCCCAGCTTAATCTTGCCACCGGCGTTGTTATCACGGATTTCGGCTGTGATATCGGTCATGGTTGTCTTGAGAATATCATGTAACGGCTCAAAGCCTCTGGTATCCTCAGGATTGATGAATGGAGTTATCTTGCTTACAGCATAGCTTGCCGCTTCGCCAGCATGAAGATTACCTTTTGATAGGTTGGATTTAACATCATCTATCACCATCATCAATTTACGGCTTGTACTCTGTTCTCTTATGATCGAAACATAGCTAGTAAGCGCTGACTGAACTGCTGTAGTATCACCTACCTTGTATACATACCGCTGGCCGCCTGCCTGATCTGCAAGCTTTCTTCTCTCCAGTTCTGAATAGACTGTAATGCGGTCTATATGAACGTTGTTAAAGAACATGTCCATGACAACACTGAATATTGTACGGTTTCGCGGATCAGTGAAATCCTCTGTCGAGATCTTATTCTCAACTGTCTTAAGTATCGCTTCATCTTTTCGCATGCATAGGGCAAGCAAGGCCATTTCGGCCTCGCTCTCCCTTGAGATTAACTTATTAATATCGTTCATATATATTCCTTCTGAATACTTAAACTGAATCAGCGAACGAGCATGCTTGTAACGATGGTAGCGAGAACAAGAAATGCCCAGCTGGCAATATGCAAAACTACGATTAAGACCATAATGCTGCTATTGGCTTTCGTATTTATCTTGAAACCCGACATCGATAATCCAAGCAACACGGTCTGGATTATTAGCAAAACCGTGTATGACACTAAACATTTGAACAGCTTTATGCCTGCCTCATCCAGATGCAACGGGAACGCTATAAAGCATGACATGACCATACAAGCTGTTAATGCGAAAGCAACCAGGACTATGAGGAAGTTGCGAGTGCCTTTCCTCCTAACCGGATCCTTTAATGCTGTCTGCCAAAAGAACTCGTATGTCTTTTCTTCTTCTATCTGATTTTCGTTATTCATGGTATTTCTCCTTATTTTTGGGTGTGTAATACTGACCGGCCAGAGGCAGCTACCTTCAGCCGGTTAAATCTTGTTGCTGTATGAGAACACAGTATCGTTTACTTTTTGAGAATGTTCATATTGTTATGAGGGAAACTAAGTATCTCAGCCATATAAGCTATACAAGTATGGTCATATCGACTATCAGACCAGGATGTTTTTCTAACTTTTTTGATAATGAATAGCTCGGCTTTTGAGGTAAATACTTCATTCTTAGTCAACAACATAGCACTAACTACTTCTGTTAATCATATTCATTCTTTTCTCCTTTCTGTACAGAATATTGATATATCAATAAGTTGATATGCGGATTTATCTCGTTTATGGAAAACAACTACTAAAACAGCCAATCAATAGAAATCATTAGAAAAATCTCATAGTTGGCGGTGCTTTCGATTTCAAAATATGCGTATAGGAAGAACGGCTACTAAGAAAAGCTGTTTTCTTAGTAGCCTCATAAATATTTGCGACCGTACCAAAATTGAGGGCGCTCTATTATAGAATATGTTTTTTTCGCGAGGATAACTTTGCAAACATGGTTAAATGGTCCCTCTCATCTCCATCTAAACCGAGAGGTCACTTAAATCTTATATAAATGGTGTAGATCAAATATATAACTATTTCTTCTCATAATACATAAGATTCATCCACTTCATTTTTATCATGTTTGGTAATGGATAACTCGTTTGAAGATATCCTCACTTCATATTCATAAGCAACTATGCACCTTATGCAATACATCACTGTAAAACAAAGCATTCCACCAAGAGCTATAACTACTTTGGGCTCAACCCGAGTCAAAGTTTCAGCTACCGCGTGTGGTGTGGCCTTAATCGTATTAGTTGAAATATTATTTATCATCAAACTACCTCCAACATTGAATAATTACGTACCGCTGATCGTATTAATCTATATGCTCCAAAACCTAATCCTCCGACTATACATCCACCCAGAAAACCAGCTACTACAGATTTACAGTCAAAACTCCAAGATTTACGTTCTGATCTAGAATCTGTATGAGACATCATTTGATCTTTATCAGGCACACAAATTACAGGCCTTGACTGTTCATTTGCAACTTGGATTTCTTCATTTTTCTTTTCAGGAATAACCACCTCCGATGTATGAACACAATCACAACTCTGAAGTTTTCCCCCCAAAGTGATGTAACACACATATACCTGATGTCCCTTGCAGGATTCCTGTTGATTAAGACTAAACGCATCTCTACCAAGTTTAGTATCATTAGTTATAAAAAGTTGTCTGCTCTGATTCTTATGCAAAGTAAGATCTGAAAGCAGTTCGAGATCAGCAAAGGCATTTTCTATATCTTCATCTGTTAATAATGAACTCTCAATCTCAAATATACTTCTATTTTTGACTATAAAATCTATAGCAGCCATTGAACGTCTGCATTTCACTCTATCGTTACCGCCAAGATGCTTAGCTAATTCTTTATAAACAGAATTACATATTATAAATATAACACCCCTATATAGAATTAATTCTTTATTATTTTCTATGAATATTTGAAATCCAGGATTCATTAACGCTGAAGTATCCACAAGGATCCTATTAGCATAATTAATGACTTTTTCAGTATATTTCGTGTTATTCATTTTTATCCCTTTCTGCACTTGTATGCCTTAATAAGTACGAGAATAATTGCTAAAACGATTTGGCTTTTTTGTGGTTGACACACATTATTATCAGGTGTAAGTTGGTAAATATCAATAGGTTTAACTCTAAAATTACCCTATATTTATGCTTGACAGAAAGGAAAATTAATATGTTTAGACCTATAAAAGAAATAGCAGACATTTGGAACAACAGATTAAAAAATGAAATAATCAAGCGGTATAAATCTCAAAAACAATTTGCAGAAGCATATTCAAATAGATATGGAGAAATTGGGACTGACGGAAAGAAAAAAAGAACTTTTCAAGCTGATGTCAACAAATGGAGTCATGTTGGAGAGTTTGATGGCACAATCAATAAAAACAGAGGCTTCCCAACATTTAAGACCATGTATAATTTATCTGATTTTTTGGGAGTATCTATTTCATACCTCATTGGAGAAACAGATTATGAATCATTTGATATGGAAAAAGCTAGTAAATACACAGGATTATCAGAAGCATCCATTCAATCAATTCGAAAAATAACTTCTGGGAAATTGCCATATTTATCCAAAAGAATATCGGATGAACAGATCAATTCCGCATTAAATTTACTGCTTGAAAATCCTGATTTTGTAGAGTATTTGCGTTGTCTATGTGAAGTGTCGATTTCTTTAAAAGAATTAACAGAATTAGAACAATTCAAAAAAGTCTACAATAGTATTCCTGAAAGATATAGAGAAGACGCGGCAGAATTATACATAGATTCAGAAGATGCTATAGCAAAAGGTATAAAGCCAACAGATAAATTGTGTAAGTATGCAGCTGAGCTTGACGATGCAGCGTATAAAGATATTTGTAACAGTGAACCAATTAATGAAGCTCGATATTATTATAAAGCTAACAAATATGATTTAGAGGAAAAGCACAGAAAAATGGTTTCGGGTCTAATTAATCAACTTGCAAAAATGGAATAGAAGACCTTCACAAAATACTATATTCTCCTTGTCCCTACACTAGAGCCAGATAACAGTATTTTAATACTCGCTAATACCCTCTCCCCCTTAAATGTTATAATTACCCTATCAAATCTCTTTGTTTATTTGATTATGGAGTCCTTGAGGGGTGTACGGCATGCCACAGACTGATCTTACCAAAGCATTATCCGAATGCTATGAGGCGGCGAAGAGCGGGTATGAGCTCGCGGCGGATGAGCGTGCCGTGCTGGATAAGATCCTGGAATCTGCTGAGGACAATATAAGGGAGA
>JAEEGL013584782.1_pt1 | contig 15858 bp, 12 predicted proteins | sample 9134231 | NCBI WGS metagenome assembly JAEEGL01 (sample SAMN16246548, study PRJNA631951) | gut metagenome | biome: gut microbiome; feature: rumen; material: fiber-attached | host: Bos | place: Iran: Karaj | collected 2018-10
GAACCGGTCCTCGTCTGCCCGTTCTGGAACCCCGACCTCTCCACGCCCGCGCAGTTCGGCGCGTTCGTCTCGAACTTCGTCGCGGAGGCCGGCTTCCGCCCCATCGACGTCTACGCGCCGCAGGACGGCGGCGGCGCGGGCCGCGCCCCCGCCCTCATCCGCGAATGGGCGCTCGCGCAGAAGGAGGCGCTCGGCGGCGCGATGCGCTTCTGGATCGACTGCGAGACCTTCCGCGAACCGGACTACGTCCCGATGCCGGTCGAAGACCTCCGCGCCGACTGGGAGGCGGTGGAGGACCTCGTCTCCGGCGCCGTCGTCTTCGCCTGGCACCACTACTACGAAGGCACCGACCTGGCGGCGTCCTTCTCGGCCTTCGCGCACGAGGGCTCGCGCAACCGGACCGCCACGCCCGTCCCCGTTCCGTTCGCGTGGCTCGACGCCGCCTTCCCGCGTCGCGCCTACTCCCCCGCCGAGTTCGACGCGCTCGCCGAATCGGACCCGGACGGCGACGGCCTCGCGACTTGGGCCGAATACCTCTGCGGTACCGATCCGAACGACCCGGCGAGCCGCCTCCTCGCGACCATCGGGATCGCCCCCGACGGCGAGCCCCTCGTCGGCTGGAACCTCGTGAACCCCCTCCCCGGCGCCTCCTGCGTCGTCGAAGGCACCCCCTCCCTCTCCCCCGCCCCCTCCTGGTCCACCAACTCCCTCCCCTCCTCCCCCTTCTTCCGCGTCCGCCTCTCCTACCCCGGCCTCGAATAGAAAAGACTCCGCAGATTCTTCCTCCGGAACTACCTCGCCGGCTTCTATTCGGGCACCCACTATCCGACGCTGCAGGAGGGCGGCTTGATGGCGCCCCCAACACTTCTTGACGTCATTTGCTCCGTTCCGCTTCTTGCTGTGGCATCATGTCGAAAACGAAAGCAGAAAACCACGATATGCCCTCGTCGAATCGCCTTTGAACAGGAGTTGTTTTCGCAGGAATTCTTGAATACAACCGGTTTTGTCCGACTCAAGGAGAGATTCCAAATCGGAAGCAAGCCCGAACTTGGGAACGTCCACGTCCCGGTATTTCTCTTTGACGCCGCCGGACGAAAACAAATAGACCGGCACCCCGAAGTCCAAGACTTCCATCACGGCGGTCGAACTGGCGGCAAGAACGAAGTCCTGTCGGGAACACCAATTGCGGAGCATTTCGCCGCGTTTCGGCCTGAGTGCCTCCGGCGGAAGGATGGCGTCGTATTCGTCTCCCCGGAAACGCGGATGGTACCGCACTTCGAACCGGACGCGCCTCCGCCGGGCGAACTCGGTCGCGATTTCGACGAGACGAGGATTGTTTTCCTCTGTAAAGGCCCCGTCCAACAAAACGCCGAACCGGCCATCCGACTTTTGGAGAATGCGTCCGTCGGCTCGGTTTCCAAGAGTGCGGGACGAACCGACAATCGTGAACCGGCGCTTGTCGACACCCGCCTTGACGCCCTCGGAAACAGTGAACTCGTTCCAGGCGAGAAACGTGTCGGCGCAGGACCCGAGCAATTCGATTCCGGCAAAGTCGATGTTGTCCCTGGCGCCCTCTCGCGGAGCGAGAATCACGCCATGCTGCAAGGTCGCCGTCGCCACCTTCCGTTGCTGGCACTTGCGAACGAGAAGATGGTGCAAAGGTTCCGAGTCGTAAAACACGGTCGCGAGTTTCAACTGTTCGAAAGGAACGTTCCGCGAACAGAACCGGTCGAATCTCCACAACGCGAGCAACCGATCCAAAACGGGAACGATCCATTCACGCGAAACGTCGGCGGATCGCAAAGTCCGGAACCAGGAAAACAAATGGACAACCGCGGGAATCGCATCTCCAACCGACGGATAGAATCCCGGACGGGCATCCAACGTCCGCATCGGCACACCGAGCGAAAGGACGTTCGTGCGAATGTTGCGGATGTCGGCACGTTGATTCGCGCTGGCGGAAACGAATGCCAGAAGGACTGGCGCCGAATCTCGCGAAAGGAGGAACCGTTCCGGTCTGACAACGCATTTGGCGCACAGTCTCAGAAACGCCGCCCTCCCGGATCGCCCCCCCGAAATCCGAAGCATCTCCGAAAAAGAGTAGAGCACGTCGCCGAAATCGTACGATTCCAATCCCTTGAAAACAAGGGCGTGCAACTTCTCGGACAACGTCATCGCGTCAACGCCCCAAGATTGCGTTCGCCAATTCTCGGAAAGCCCCTTTCCCGCCGCGGCTGCCGAGAACGTGGATTCCGGGTACCGACTTTACTGCGTTTTCCGCGTCGGCTGGACAGACCGGAAAACCCACGGCTTCCAACAACGGAATGCAATTCACGTCGTCACCGATGTAGGCCGTCTCGGAAAGATCGACGCCGGTGCGTTCGCATACCGCGCGCAACGCTTCCAGTTTGTCCTTTCCGAACACGCCTTGGCAAACGTGGTCGACCGACAATTTGGCGGCACGCCGCGAAACGATTTCCGTCCTCTCGGACGTCAAGACGGCCGTTTGCAGGCCCGCTTCCCGCAAGAGCCGGAAACCCATGCCGTCGCGGGTGTTGAACTTCTTGAGTTCGTCGCCGGATTCGGAATAGTACATCCCGGCATCCGTGAGGACGCCGTCGACGTCCGTCGCCACAAGACGAACTCCCGCAAAGGAGGTTTGTCCTCCCGGAATCCGGTGTCGCAGCATGAGATTCTCGACAATCGGCCAATCTTCCGGTTCGTCGATTTCGACGGCCGTCCACTCCGGCATTTCGCAAATGCCGATTCTTCCCGAAAGACGGTTTCCGCTTTCGCGGATGGCGCCTGCCGAACTGACGTAGAACGCCCCGTTTTCCATCAAGACGCCCCGGAAATCCTGTCGGCGGGGCCGTCGCCGGAAGTCATAGTTGATGCTCGTTCCGTCCTCGCGCCAGAAAAAGCGCTTGTTGCGAACGCAACTCAAGACGGAGTCGAAACGACCGGAACGGAAGATTGCGAGCCCTTCTTCGAAATGCGGCCTGTCCGTCAGGGGCGAGGTGGCTTGGACCAAAAGGAACGTGACGTCCCCGGACAGCTTTTCCGCTTCGATGTATTCCAACATGACGCTTTCGGTGGAAGCCGTGTCGGATGCGTTTTCGGTCTTCCGCCGGTAGACGGAGACTTTCCCGAAACCGAACGCCGCTACCGTTTCGGCGATGCGGTCGGAATCCGTCGCCACGACGATTTCGTCAATGGCCGGAGTGCGCCGCAGCGCTTCGAGCGTCCAATAGACGAGCGGACGTCCGCAGAGCATCTTGATGTTCTTGAGCGGAATGGACTTGCTTCCGCCGCGGACGGGAACGAATGCTATGGTCTTCGTATTCATGGTTCGGATTCCTGCATCGGTATTCTACCGGAAAGAGCGCGAGTTGTCTCCCGAAGGTATCGGCATTTCGTGCGAAGGCGACCGAAACCCCTGCATGTCATCACGAAAGGAAGTCCTCGAAGCATGTTGCGGGCGATCAGCCGGACAACCGCACGATCGGGGGCGCCAAGAAGGATGAACCTGCGCAAGATGTTCTCGTTGCTGATGAACGCGTTCGCCTTTGCGTATCGGAGGACTTTTCGGGAGATCCCGCGAGCCCACTCCAGAATGATGTCGTCGGCCTTCAACCGAATCAGATATTCAGGGTCGAAAACCCCTCTCGCGTGCATCAACTGGTTGACGGACGTCGGATTCTCCCTGTAGAAATAGATGTCGTCCGAGGAATCGTAGACGACCCGCCCGGCATGTCGAACGGCGTCGAAGCAGAAAACGATGTCTTCGATCCATTTCAACGATTCGTCGAATCGAACATGGTGTTCCTCCAGGAACGAACGACGGAACAGCTTGTTCCACGGCCAACCGCAATAAAGATCGCGGCGCAAGATTCCGCACAAGGCTTCCTCCGTCTTCAAGACGAAATGCCGACGCGGGCGCCGCCACAAAACCCGTCCTCCGGAATCGACGCGTGTCGGGCCGCAGGCGACCACGGGGGCGTCGTCCTCTTCCGCGAAAGACAGCATCCGTTCGGCAAAGACCGGAGAAAGCCAGTCGTCCGAATCGACAAAACACACGAACTCGCCGGTCGCTTTCTCCAAACCCGAGTTCCGTGCATGCGAAACGCCCCGGTTGGACGTGTGGACAACCGAAACACGGTCATCTCGACGGGCGACTTCGTCGCAAATCGCGCCAGACCCGTCGGTAGAACCGTCGTCGACGACGAACACCTCGATGTTGGATGCCGTCTGGGAAAGAATCGACTCCAGACATTGCCTGACGTATCGCGCCACATTGAAAACGGGCACCACGAAAGAAACGACTGGCATGGATTTTCCTCCGCTCGAAATCGCGTTCATCGATGCACGGTTCCGTTACAAGACTTGTTTGACCCACGCAAAACGAAACCTGTCCGAAAGAACCAGCAGGAACCAACCGAACAAAAGGCAACCGGCGACGGTGGAGAAGAAAAGAACGGGCGTCGAAATCCCGCCGCAAAAACGACCGAGGCAAAGCCGCAAAAAGTGCAACACGGCACCATGGAAAAAATACACCACGATGCTGAGAGATCTGCAACACCGGGTCCAAGGGGAATCGGGACAATCGAATGAAAACAAAACGGCAAGCATCGATACGAGTGCCGGGCAAAGGGACAAAAGCAGCCCTTTGGGATAAAACCCGTTCGGAAACGCCGGTCCAATCGTCCGTTTCTGGAAAAGGGCTTCGACGACCATGCAACCGAGCGAAAACGAGAAAACGAGAACCCAAAAGATTCGGTGTCTTCGACCAATCGCCCGGAGTTCCGATTCGTTCTCGGCGAACCAGGCCCCGATTGCCAGCGGAAGGAGCGCCGCTCCCAACCAGAGGTCCCATTGGGAACCGAAGACGGCGGCCAATCGGGAAAACCAGTTCCAAGATGCCAGGGAATAGGCCGGAAGCACGACCAGAACTCCACCGACCGCAAAGAACGATTTCGTCCATTTCTGCCCGAAGGCCCACCTTGAAACCACGAACGCGGAAATCCCGTAGAAAAGGGACAGCAGGAACCAACCGTAGAAGACCCCGCCGTTGGCGAACACGATATCGCGAAGAAACCACATCAAACTGCCATGTCCGCTCTTCCGGGAAACGAAGACGTACATGGGCAATCCGACGACGAACCAAAAGAACCAAAGACGGAAAAGACGTTTCGCGAAATGAAGGAAACACGGAAACGCCGAAGCGTTTTTTGGCAACGAGCACACCTTTCGGAAAAAAAAGAAAGACGACGAAAAGAAGAAGAACGGAACGGCCAAGCGACCAATCAGGATCACAAACCATGCGACGCTCAAACCCAGACCGGGAATCGACAACTCGTCGAACAGTTTGACATGAATGGCCACGACGAAGAACGATGCGACCAGTTTTGCGACATCCAAAACAGGATATACGGAACGATTCTTCATTCGCACTCCTTCTCTTTTACCGAATGGGTTCGAAAAGAAGAACGGAAGGCGACTTTTCTCAAGATCGCCGACAAGATTTCTTCACACCGCAGAACGGGAGGCACAAACGGAAAAACAAGACGAACCAATCGATTCAGGAACCTGAGCCATTTTTCACGATATGCCAAGTGACGAAAGGAGAACTCGCGCTCGGGATTCTTCCCCGTCAAAGCACCGAGCAACTCGTCGTGCCAACGATTGGCGACCGCATCCATTCCAAACCTTTTCTCGATTTCGGAAGCCCGGGGGGAATCCGAGGATGCCGTGGCCATCAACGCATCGACAATCCGGTTGGCCAACGCGTTCCGATTTCTGTACGTGAACCGCGCATGCCCGGCGGTATCCATGACGCCCGGACTGACTCTGGCGACAAGCCAAGTGCCGGCCAGTTGCAGATCAACGGCGCTCAGGCCGAAAGTTTCGTCCGTGTTCGGATTGATTACACCGACTTTGCACGAACACAGGATCTGCCATTTCGCCGGCCCGTGCAATACGCCATGGAAATGGACCGACGGATGAATCCGCCCGTCTTCGCAAAGAAGCGGTGGAAGAATCCTCTCCTCGTATCGTTTCTCCGCGATCCCGCGTGAACCAAGCTTCGAACTCTTGGCGTACAACGAGCCGGCCCCAAGAACATGGAGCTCTGCATCCGGGACCCGCAAAAGCACCTTCTTCCAAATACGGGAGACATAATGGAACCCCTTGGATTCCGAGAGAGACCCCACGAATGCAACGGAGTGTCTTCGTTCCGGGACCGGAAGAGGATTCGGGGGGAATTCAGAAGCGTCGAATGGGCAGGCGTTGTAAATATACGTTCCCTTTCTGTAGATGTCGTGATCCAGAAGAAGTTCCAATTGTTCCCTTCCGACACAAACATATCTAACGACCTTCGGATTGGAAGCAAGACGCGAGAGCTTTTTGTGGTTGGAGAAAAGATGCCCCCAAGCAACGAACAAAAACGAACCGAATGGACAAGAAAACCAATTCCATTCAAGCTTTGCATCCAAGACAAGCAAATCGCACCCTGAAGATTCGGCCGCTTCGAAAAGGGACTCCGGACAATCGTCGATTACCGAGAGCCGGACAGCCGGTGGGGGGACGAACTGGGCAATCGTGAAAAGACGAATCGAAAACTCGTCTGGATAGCGACGCGCCAGTTCCGAAGAAACAAGAAGGAATTCGTATTCCGTGCCGCCAATGCCCGGATTCCCCGAAAGCAACGAGGTGCAGTCGATGTCGCCAAGATCCGGATTCTGGAGAAAAAAGCCGATGGTGGTCATGGCGTCAGGTTCCTTTCCAGAAACAACAACGATTCGGTGCGATTCTCCGTCAACCACCCGTTTTCGGCAACGGGACCATCGGGGAACCCCCCGCATTCCCCGACGCGGAACCGCTCCGCCGCACCCGTCGCATCGAGAATGCTCTTCAACCGCCCGTCTCCCTCCGCTCCGGTTCCGAATGCAAGGAACGGTTTTCCGAACAAAAGGGAAAACGCCGTGCCGTGGAAAGAAGCGGAAACAACGGTTTGTGCGTGCTCGAAGAGCCAAACGGCTTCTTCCGGCGGAATGCCGTAGACTTCGTTCTCCTTCCTCGGATAGTTTTCGCCGATGCAAAGTTCGACGAGCCGCAGTCCGCGATTGCGCGACCAGGCTTCGGCCATCCGTTTCGCCGGTTCGGAATCGGCAACACGGTAGAGAAAGGCGAACGCCTCGTCTCCGATCCAATCCGGTCGACGGGCCACGGCCCGCCAATCCTCGGCCGAAAGCAACAGGACCGGATCGAGCACGACGGGAGAATCGTCGGGAAGACAGGATGCAAGGCCTTCTTTCAATTCCGGTTCACGGATCCCGATGGCCCGAAAGACCCGAACCGCGTCGCGACAAACGGGATTTGAAACGACATGCCGAAGCGACCCGCCGGCACTGACGGCGTAGCCGATGCGTCGCATCCCGGCCGGAAACGCCTTTCCCCAATAATACGGATCGACGCCGGACGTGAGTCCGATGTTCCAGACTTGATCGCTTCCGATCACGACCGCATCGTAGGGAAAACGTTCCGTAAAAACTTTATGCATCATCCGGGAAAGCCCCAGATGCCGACGGCGGAAATCCGAAAAAGACCGAGCCCGCCGCTTCCGGAACCCGAAGTTTCTCAACCGGCCCGGCAGACACGTGCTCCAAAACCGCAATTCGCGGAACGACACCCGGGGATGGCGGGACACAACGGGAACGGGAAAGGCCGCGTCCCCGATGCGAAGCCGGAGGGGAGTATGGTCAACCACTTGCGCCGAATGTCCCAACCGCTCCAACGTGGTCTTCAACGCATAAGCCTGCAAAACGGCTCCGTAGTTGCAAACCCGTGCGAAAGTGAAAATGCCGACGTTCACTTCCCCACCCCTCGAACCATAGTGACGATCTTGCCCCGGACCCGATAAACGAAACGGCGAAAAGCAAGCGAAACCTTTTCTGCGAGCGAAAGTGCAGTCAGACGCCGGATCAAATCTTTCAGATCGGAAGCATCCCGCCATTGACGGAAAAACGCCTCCCGGTTGCGGTGCGGCTTTGAACTGCGACGAAGCGCCGGATTGACCCGGAGCGACAGTTTGAAAGACGTTTCGCACGTCCTCATTCGAGGCATGATCGCGGAAAAGGCGGAATCCCCTTTCCCGGTATTGCAAAGAACGAGACTGGTTCCTTTTCCGTCGTTCATGCCGGCAAGATGCTGGCTGACATGCCAGAAATCTCCGAGCGTGACGTCGGCACCGCTCTTCAAGTTCCGAAAGGCACATGCGGCACATGACCGGCGGTTGTACAGATCGTGGACGAACCCCCGGAAAAAAGGATCTTTCGCGGGCCTTTCCGACAATGAATTGCCGTTGGAAAACGAAGCTTCGATGGAATCGGTGGTCCATCCGTTCTTTTTGGAACGGAATGTGTATGTCGTGCAGTTTCCACCATGCTCATCTTCCAACGAACGAACGTAGGACTGGAAAACGGCCGGCGATGCGCATCCGTGGCAGATTACTTCCACGGAAAGGAGCTTGTCGTCGTCTCTTCCGAGAAACGCCTTCAGTCCGGCGATTTGGCAAGGCGTCCCGGAAAAAAGAACCGGGCGTCCCGCGCGAAGTGCCTTGTCCGCCTCGTCGAAAGAGGTTCCCGGCCTTGCCTGAACGTATTTGGAGCCACGCAGAACGGCCAATTCGGATTCAGACGTCACGCCGCGCAAGACAGGCGTTCCAATGCGGTCCGCCCCTTCCCATGCGGCTCCGAACACAACGCCGTTCCGGGACAGGACGGATTGCGCCAAAAGAGAAAAAACGCCGCCGGAAGAACTGTTCATCCGGAGATTCTCGTCCAACGCCATTGCGGCGAAAACGCGAACGGGAACGCGCTCTGGGCAAGAAGCATGCAAAACGGGACAAACTCGTTCGCATCGGCCGCACGACCGGCACCGTTCTGCCTTCATCCGCGGATGATCGAATCCCTCATCGTCCCCGACCATCTCGACCGCGCCGAACGGACAGACGGCTGCACAGGCCGCACAACCCGTGCAATTGTCGGGCGAAGCCAGAACGGGGAACGTCTTGCGAACGGAATTCACGTCTTTTCCCCCGCGTCCGACCTTTTCCGGATCCGGAGCATCGCCCGCTTGCAGAAATCTCGTTCATCCCGCGTCAAGACAATCCAAAAACCGAAAAAGAACCAACAGACGACGGCATACGAACAGACGAGGATGAAATGAACCCATGCAGAATCCCGGAAACCGACACGAAGGAGCAGACACCCCGCTCCCATCAAAGCGGCAGTCGCCGCAATCGGCAGAAAAACGTCAAAAAACCATTCGCCGGGATTCATGCCCGTCAACACCCGGGCCCAGAGAAGACGCAAGGCGCTGCACAGCGCCATCGTCGCGAACATCGCCCAGCAAGCGCTGACCGGAGAACCGCCGCAACGAAGAAACACCCAGGCCAAAAGCACGGTGGAAACCATGGCCACTCCGGTCGTGCATTGATATCCCCGGATTCTCCCGACGGCCGAGATCGAAACCAGTTGCCCGAACGTCAGCTTGTCGACAAGAAACATCGCCATCATGATCCAGCACATCGGCAAGGCGAATGCGGGCGGGCTTTTCAGCCAGACGCGGAGAACCAAATCCAGCTCGACGGACAACGGGACGAGAAAAAGAAGAACGAACATCGATCCGAACTTGGACGCCCTCGTGCTGTAGCGGACAACGCCGGAACGATCGCCCGCGCCCTCCATCCGCGTGATTTCGGGCGAAAAGGCGTTCATCAGCGCGGCGGAAAGAGACTGCGAATGGTTAGAAACGTTGCCGGCCACGGAAAAGGACGCATTGACTTCGGGATGACTTGACGGCGGAAACCAGACATTGAGCAAAACGGAGATGCCGTTCGACCTCAACAGGATGCCGGCATTGCCGATGACCGAAAAACCGACATACGAAAAAAGTTTGCGGATTCGGTCCCCCGAAAACCAATCCGCGAAACGGCATCTGCATTCACGATACCGCCACCAAGCGCGGAAAACCTGGGCGCAGAGAACCGCACCGTGGATAAGTACCGTTCCGATTGAATACACGAGCCAGACGTCTCCCTTGCAACGGAGAATCCAATAGGAAAAAACGAAAAGCGAGAACGTCTCCAAAAGCCCCCATGCCGACGTTTCCACGATGTCCTGTTTCGCGGTGAACATGCTCAGGAACGGCGTCGCCAAAAGGGTGAGGCACGCCAGAACCAGGGAAATCCGAAAGACGACGACGGCCGTCGCCATCCGGTTTTCCGGAATCTCGAGAACGTGTTTCACAACCCATTCGCCAACGGGAAAACCGACCAAGGCCGCCAACGCAGTCATCGCGCAGAACACGGACAACGCCGTGTTGAACCAACAACGCGTCGCCGTCCAATCCCCCTCGCCGATCGAAAAAGCATAAAAACGCGAAGTCGAAACGAGAAGGACTCCGCGAAAGAACGTGATGAAAACGATGACGGCGCCGACGACGCCCGCCAGTCCGTAATCCACCGGCCCCAAGGCCGACAGGACCCACCGGATGCTGAACAACCCCAGGCACATGCCCACGATTGTCCGCCCGTAACTGGCGAAAGTGTTCAATGCAATCCGTCTGGCGCCCATCGCGAATCGCTATTTCCGCGGCCGGATCTGGCCGGACTTCAGTTTCTCCCGCTGGACGGTTTCGATTGGAAGCAATTCGGAATTCTTGAAAGTCAACGCCCTCTTGACGGCCCGGCAATCCCGGGCCAGCTTGCGCATTCCGTCCGGTTCGAGCGACGCCGCCTGATCCGTCCCTTTCCACGTGCGATCCAGAGTGAAATGTCGCTCAATCCATTCCGCTCCGAGCGCAACGGCCGCCGAATCCACGGCGATGCCGAGGTGGTGTCCGGAGAAACCGACGGACTTCACGATGCCGCCCCATTTCTCCCGGAGCCGGGTTATTTCCAGAAGGCAGACGTCTTCGAAAGGAACGGGATAACCCGATGTGCATGCGTAAACGACAAGATCGCCCGAACGCCGTTTTTCGCGGAAAAAATCCACGATCCGTTCCTCTTCCTCTTTCGTCGTCATTCCAAAAGACAAATGGATTTCACCGCCGAACGAATCGCAAAGAAAAGAAAGAAGATCAAAGTTCAGATTGCAGGCGGAAGGGACCTTGAGAAGCCCCGGTTGCAAAGAAACCATTTCGCGGGCCGACGTGAGATCCCAGACGGAAGTGGAATAAACGACCCCGGCTTCGCGACAGACTTCCTGAAGGCGGCGATGCTGCTTGACGTCGAATTCAAGGAATTCGCGATGGGCTCCGTAGGTCGGCCCGTAGGAATTCTCCGGCACGGGGTGCGGCTTGCTGTATTCGGCGGGCGAAAGAAGTTCCTTGACGCAACGTTTCTGGAATTTGACGACATCGACTTTGCAATACTCCGCGGCGACGCGGACCATCTCTTCGGCAATCGAGAAATCGCCTTTGTGGTTGCAACCGATTTCGGCAATGATTCGAGGTTTGATTGGATTATTCACCTGAAGACCCTTCAAAATGCGATCGAACACCAGAAGCAACGGGGGCGAATTTTCCGACACCGCCATCGTCTTGATTCGTAACAAGGAGAAACATCGTGAAATGCAAGGCGCAATAATAGAAAAGCGTGCAACTGGTCCCGCTGACGTGAGAGACGGCAAGTTGAAGAATGATTGACACGGAATAATAAATGGCACAAACGTGTTTCCACGTCCCGAACTCCACTCGAGACAGACGTACTGATATTTCCTTGAGCATCGCGATGATGAAAAGACATGCAAAAAGAAAACCCGGAATGCCGAAGTCCACGGCAAACGACAACCATGCGTTATGCCAGTTTCCCGAATAAATATGCCCCTCAAACATTGTTTTTTTTCCAATGACCCATCCCATCGTCTCGGCATCAATGGCATATCCCTTCCGCCCCAACCACGGAGACCTTCCGATGATGTCAAAACCTATCAACCGGAGTTCGTGCCGGAAATCATCGTTCAATCCGTATCTCTCATATCGATAGTCCCACTTTCCAGGAAAGACGCTCAACACCCGTTGCACTGGTTTTGGCAAGTCGAAAAGAACGCCTTGTCCCGAACAAAGAAATCCAATCACCAATCCGACGACAACGGCCAGACAGACCATGACAAAACGGTCTTTCTTTTTCAAAAAACTGGAAACGAACGGCAAAAGCAGCATCCGTCCGAAGTCCGCCCGCTTTCCGGAAAACAGAATGCAGCAGAAAACGACAAGAGCCGAAAACAGTCGGAAAGAATTCAGAAAGAATTCGTGGACCCTGTACCGGGAAAGCAAAAGAACGAGAATTGGCAAAGTCCCGCCGAGGTAGTATCGCGCTGCATCCGACTCGGGATCGAGTTGTTCTTCCAACGAGGGGAAAAAATGCATCCACGATGCATGGAAAAACGAAGCGATCGCGCCCGCAAAAATGAGATAGTACAAGAGTTTGCAGTCGTCCTCCGAGGAACGAAGACGCGAGAAGGAAAACAACAAACAAATACCGACAGCGAAAATGATGTAAAAACGCGCTCCGATTCGCGAGTTGCCGGCAATCAGAAATCCCGGGGGATTCATGACGCAAATGGAAAGAACCCAACATAACAACGGAAGGGAAAAAAGAACGATTCTCGGCAATTTTCCAAAAGCATCGCGACGAAACGGAATGCGAACGAGAAAAACGGCGAAACAAGCAACGGCGCAAAAGAAGGCAACCGAACCATGCAACCGAGTCAACCGGATTGTCATGAGCGCCGTTGCCGGAAGAATCATCCAAAAACGTTCGTCGAGCAAAAAAACGACCAACGCCCCCAACAACAAACAAACAAACCCCACGAAGGGAAGTCGCGATCCGTGGGCCAACAACCGGATGGCGAACATGGTTCCCAACAGGAATGCACACACGAAACCAATTCTCAACACCTTCGCCTGGAGGGCGGCATCCGCTTCGCGTGCCATGGCTACTTGATCCTCCGTGCCGGATTGCCGCCCCAGGTTTCGCCGGCGGGAACGTCGCAGACCACGACCGAACCGGCGGCGACGACGGCTTCGTCGCCGATCCTCGCGCCTTTGCAGATCAAAGCGTTCGCGCCGACGAAAACGCGCGAACCGATGCGGACCGGAGCGGTCCGGACGTCGGCGCGGGTCTCGCAACCGGAAGCGCGGACGGCGGCGTCGGTCGAATGGAAGTTCGTGTCGAAAATCTGGACGCCGCCGCCAAGCAGCACGTCGTCCCCGATTTCGACGGACTCCTCGCAGACAACGGTCGCATTGGACATCCCGACGCGATTGCCGATCCGCAGAACGCCTTTCGGTCCGACGCGAATCCGGCTGCCGGCGGAACCGACTTCCGTGTCATGGAGCCCCGTCCGGATCGTGAACCGTTCGCCGATTTCGGCGCGGCCGCCGAGCGAGACGTTGACGGCCGGAACGCCGACGGCGCGAAGCCCCTTTCCGAACCGGATTCCGTTGAGCCGGAAGAGCAGGCGCACGTGCCACGTCGAGCACGCGAAGCGGCACGAACGGCAGACGGCTTTGGCGACTTTGAAGGCCTTGCGGAACATGGGGGCGGAAACACGGCGGATTCTAGCACAAGCGGAAACCCGGCGCAACCGCCGTCGCGCATGCGCGACGGCGGACGGCAAACCAATCCACTGTCGGTTGTTCCTTCAATTCGGATGTGCTAGAATCTTCCTCCGCACGCGAGAACTGGTCAACCGCGCACACCAATTCCCTTCGACCGATGTCACGTACTCAACATCCATTTCTTCCATGAACGTCGCTTCCGTCCCGGTCGAGAACGCCACGTCCGAAACGACAGACACGTCTCTCCCCGGCAATCGTCCGTGGTTGCTGCTGACTGCGGCCGTCGATGCGAGAAACGGCGTCGGCTGTCTGTTTTCCCGATCGGAACGCGAAAAGCAGTACATTCATTCATTCCGTCATTTCCTCCGCTTCTTCGGAAAGAACCAGGACCTGTGCAAGGGCATCGTTTTCTGCGAAAATTCAGGTGCCGATCTCGCTCCGTTCAAGTTGCTGGTTCCGTTTGAATTGACGGACCGCGTCGAGTTCATCTCTCTGTCTCCCGATCCGTTCCGGCCCGAGATGGGAAAATCGTGGAACGAAATGCTGGCCATCGACACCGCGCTTGAACAAACCCAAAAAATCGGGGCAGACGATCTCTTCGTGAAAGTGACCGGACGGTATCCCGTCTGGAACCTTCGAACCGTTTTCAGGAACGTCTGCAAAACGCCGGACGCCGTCCACATGCAATTCTTCCCGATGATGCCGATGCAAGGCGTGTCGAGAAACGGAAGACCACCGCTGGCGGACACGCGATGCATCGCAATCCGCCGTTCCGTTTGGAAAACGGACTTCGAGGGAAAGTACGAGACGACGATCGTCAACAAAATCCATTTCGAACATGTCGCGTTCCAGGTCTGGAAAGAACACCGCGAAGACAATCGATTCGGATTCATGAAGAAGGCGCCGCTCATTCTCGGAAAGCAGGGTTCGACCATGCGGATCCGGGGTCTCGCCGTGCCGAAAACGCTGGAGCCGCTTTTCCTCCTCGCCCGGCGGATGGTGCACGTGTCCGCTTTCAGAAAGTGGAACAAACAGGGGTGTCCCGTCTGATTGTTCACTTCCACCAAGCGCGAAAACCATGGTGGGTCGCGCGTTTCCCGGGCGGAGGAGGAGTCATGTAATCGCCGTAATGCGATTCAAGATACGCTTTCCATTCCGACATCGCGAAGAATTCGTCGTTCTCGAACCGGATTGGAACCGCCGAATCGTAAACGGAACGGGGGCAGAGTTCCACGAGTGTTCCTCCCCAGACCAAAACGCAGGCATACGGCGATTTCCCGAATTCCTGCCGGGAGACTGAACGGTCCAACCAGAACAATGTCCGCCGAACCGCGGCCGCACGCAGCCGTCTCGGAATCAAACGAAGCGGAAGGCCCGCCCAAAGCGCCAGTTGCCGACGCCATGGTCGCTTCCGGAAAAGAGGCGGAGCCCGAAGAACGGAAAAGAAGGAATAGAACAAGCGCTGTTTCCCGAGAAGCCGGCGGGGGGCGGGACCGTTGTCCGAAACGCCGTCAAGGGGAAAAACGTCGATGCAGACGGCATGCTTTCCGTGCGGGTCCCGGTCTTCGACAAGAATCGTCCGGTCGTCGTGAACCTTGGCAAACGGAAAAAAGTACGCCGGATCGTTCCGGAACGTGTGAACCGAATAAAACGGCGCGGAAAACGTATTGCAAAACCGTTCGTAATCCGGTCGAGGCATCATGATGTCCACGTCGTCGTCCCAGGGAATGAACCCTCCGTGACGGACGGCGCCCAACAGGGTTCCTCCGCTGAGAAAATACCGGATTCCGTTTTTCGAGCAAAACGAATGGACGGATTCCAGAATGCCGAGTTCAATCCGCTGCAGCTCCCGGTTGTCGGTGATTTCTTTCATGCCGTGGATTGGCCAATGGACGTCGTTTCGATTCCATGGACAACGGAGCATTCGCCCGACTACCAGCAAACGGCGCCATTGCAGACCGAAAAAGGAAAGAAACCGATATGCACGCCATTCGAACCTCGAAGAAAAACGCAAACCCACAAAACATCGACGAATCCGGAGCCATTCTTCCCGCCCCCGTTCGGCGAAAGTTTTCGACACGTTCGAATCGTGCCAGGTGAACGCGGCGACGGTGGCGGGGAGGAAGCGGAAGCGGTAGCCGGCCTTGGCGAGGCGGCAGTAGTATTCGCCGTCCATGATGACCTTGTAGGACGGGTCGAGGTAGTGTCCGTCGTCGAGGACGCGGCGGCGCCAGA
>JAEEGL016455086.1_pt1 | contig 15858 bp, 13 predicted proteins | sample 9134231 | NCBI WGS metagenome assembly JAEEGL01 (sample SAMN16246548, study PRJNA631951) | gut metagenome | biome: gut microbiome; feature: rumen; material: fiber-attached | host: Bos | place: Iran: Karaj | collected 2018-10
CGTGGCCGACGGCATCGCCGCCTTCGGCGGCCGCGCCATGGCCGTCTCGGCGGACGTCACGGACAAGGCCTCGCTGGCCGCGGCCCGGGAGAAGCTCCTCGCCGCCTTCGGCCCGGCGGACATCCTGATCAACGGCGCCGGCGGCAACAACCCCCGCGGCACCACCAGCAAGGAGTATCTGTTCCCCGAGGATCTCAAAGACCCCTCCGGGGATCTGACCACGTTTTTCGATCTGGCGCCCGACGGGATCCGCGCCGTCTTCGACGTGAACCTCATCGGCACGCTGCTGGCCACCCAGGTCTTCGCCGCCGACATGGCGGGCCGAAAGGACGCGGTGATCCTGAACGTCTCGTCCATGAACGCCTTCCGTCCGCTGACCAAGATCCCGGCCTATTCCGCGGCCAAGGCCGCCGTGTCCAACTTCACCCAGTGGCTGGCGGTGCACTTCGCCCCGGTGGGGATCCGCGTCAACGCCATCGCCCCGGGCTTCTTCGTCACGGAACAGAACCGGTCCCTACTGATGAAGCCGGACGGCAGCCTGACGCCCCGGTCGGAAAAGATCCTGGCCCACACGCCCATGAACCGCTTCGGCACGCCGGACGATCTGACCGGCACGCTGCTGTGGCTGGTGGACGGCGCGTCCTCCGGCTTTGTCAACGGCGTGGTGGTCCCGGTGGACGGCGGCTTCGCCGCCTATTCCGGCGTCTGACGGAACGGGAGGACTGTGAAAATGCTGTCTCTTCGCCAAAACGCCGTCTATGATCTGGTGGTCCCCACCAGCATGGGCGTCCGCATCACGCCGGCGGACCGCCAGCCGGTCCACACCAGCACGGATTTCAAGCTTCAGGCCACCAGCGCCGAGTCCAACGTGCTGAACATCTCGGCCTCGCTGGGCCTTCGGACCAAGGTCCTGACGGCCTTCGTGGCCGAAAGCCCCATCGCCCGGTTCATCCAGGGCGACCTGCGCCGCCGGAACATCGAATACGAGGGGCGCGAGGTGCCCCAGGGCGGCCCGTGGGGCTATCGCCACCAGTTCAACATCGCGGACTCCGGCTTCGGCGCCCGGGGCCCGCGGGTCCACAACGACCGCGCCGGCGAGGTGGGCCTGACCATCTCTGCCGACGACTTCGATCTGGACCGCCTCTTCCGGACCGAGGGCGTCCGCGTCCTGCACATGTCCGGCCTGTTCGCGGCCCTTTCCCCGGGCACGGCGTCCTTCTGCCGGACGCTGGCGCGGCTGGCCCACGAGACGGGGACCGTCATCTCCTTCGACCTGAACTACCGCGCCTCGTTCTGGGCCGGCCGCGAGGCCGAGCTGTCCGAGGCCTTCGCGGAGATCGCCTCGCTTTCGGACGTTCTCATCGGCAACGAAGAGGACTTCCAGCTGGCGCTGGGCATGGCCGGGCCCGAATCCGGCGGCAAAAACGTGTCCGCCACGGACAGCTTCCGCGCCATGATCCTCGAGGTCAAGCGGCGCTTCCCCAACGCGGCGGTCTTCGCCACCACTCTGCGCCAGGTCCTGTCCGCCAACGCCCACCTGTGGGGCGCGCTGCTGCTGGACGGCGAGACGTGGCACCGCGTCGAGCCCCGGGAGATCCAGGTCCTGGACCGCATCGGCGGCGGGGACGGCTTCGTCGGCGGCCTGCTGTACGGCGTGCTGCGGGGCTGGGACGCGGAAAAGTGTCTGCAGTTCGGCTGGGCCAGCGGCGCGCTGGTGACCACGCTGCTCACCGATTACGGCGAGCCCGCGGACGAGGACGTGATCTGGAGCATCTGGAACGGGAACGCCCGCGTCAAGCGCTGACGCGCGGCGAGCAAAGGAGAAAAACGTATGAACCAAGCTGATATCGGACTGGTGGGCCTCGCCGTCATGGGCGAGAACCTGGTCATGAACATGGAGTCCAAGGGCTTCACCGTGGCGGTGTTCAACCGCACGGTGGAAAAAGTGACCCGCTTCGTCGAGGGCCGCGCCAGGGGCAAAAACGTCGTCGGCACGACCTCGCTGGCCGAGCTGGCCGCCAGCCTGAAGCGGCCCCGCAAGATCATGCTCATGGTCAAGGCGGGCGAGGCCGTGGACCAGATGATCGAGGCCCTGCTGCCGCACCTGGAGCCGGGCGACATCCTCATCGACGGCGGCAACTCGCACTTCCCCGACACCATCCGCCGCACGGCCTACGTCGAGTCCAAGGGCCTGCTCTACGTCGGCACCGGCGTCTCCGGCGGCGAAGAGGGCGCGCTGAAGGGACCCTCCATGATGCCCGGCGGCTCGCCCGCCGCGTGGCCCTTCGTCAAGCCCATCTTCCAGGCCATCTGCGCCCACGTCGAGGACGGCTCGCCCTGCTGCGACTGGGTGGGCGAGAACGGCGCGGGCCACTTCGTCAAGATGGTCCACAACGGCATCGAATACGGCGATATGCAGCTGATCTGCGAGGCGTACATGCTGATGCGGGACTATCTGGGGATGTCCGCCGACGAGATGCACGAGGTCTTCGCCCGGTGGAACGAGACCGAGCTGGACAGCTATCTCATCGGCATCACCAGGGACATCCTGGCCTACCGGGACGAGGACGGCGCGCCCATCGTGGACAAGATCCTGGACACCGCGGGCCAGAAGGGCACCGGCAAGTGGACCGGCATCGCCGCGCTGGACGAGGGCGTCCCGCTGACGCTCATCGGAGAGGCCGTGTTCGCCCGCTGTCTGTCCGCCATGAAGGACGAGCGCGTCGCCGCCTCGCGGGTGTTCTCCGGCCCCGCCGCCGAGCCGCCCGCCGACCGGGAGGCCTTCCTCGAGGATCTGCGCCGGGCGCTCTACGCCTCGAAGATCGTCTCCTACGCCCAGGGGTACACGCTGATGCGCGCCGCGGCCAAAACCTACGGCTGGAACCTGAACTACGGCGGCATCGCCCTCATGTGGCGGGGCGGCTGCATCATCCGCAGCGTCTTCCTCGGACGCATCAAAGAGGCCTACGACCGGGATCCGGCTCTGTCCAACCTGCTGCTGGACCCGTACTTCTCCGAGACGGTCAAGGGTCTCGTGCCCGGCTGGCGCCGGGTGGTGGCCGCCGCCGTCGCGGCGGGGATCCCCATGCCGGCCTTCAGCTCGGCCCTGGCGTATTTCGACGGCTGGCGCAGCGAGCACCTGCCGGCCAACCTGCTCCAGGCCCAGCGGGACTATTTCGGCGCCCACACCTATGAGCGGCTCGACGCCCCGCGGGGTCAGTTCTTCCACACCAACTGGACCGGCCGCGGCGGCGACACCTCCGCCTCGACCTACGTGGTGTGACGCGGAGCGCCCGACGTTCCTTCCGAAGAAAAGACCCGGCGCGCCCCCTTGGGGGGGCGCGCCGGGTCTTTTTCTCGGAGCGCACCGCTCTTTCCTCGCCGCGCCTCCGCGGGAGCGCCGTTCAAAGTCCGGTTTTTCGGACAGCCGATCTGATAAACTGTTCTCATCCAAGCAAGTAAGGAGGCGTTTCCATGAGCCGCGGCTCAATCTATGTCGACCGTTTCTTCCTGCCCTCCGGAGCGAGCGAAGCCGCTTTCCTTCAGATGCAAAGGCGGACCTGCTACAGCGGCGTCTACCCCTACAAGCTTTTTCCGGAAAAGGGTCTGGAGGAAATCGAACTGGCCCCCATCACGATCTTCTGCGGCGGCAACGGTTCGGGAAAATCCACTCTTCTCAACGTCATCGCCCAGAAAACCGGAGTCATCCGCCATTCCGCCTTCAGCGGCAGCGCCTTTTTCGGGCAGTATGTGGACTCCTGCGAGCTCCAAGGGCGGGAGATCCCCGGCCACAGCCAGATCCTCACCAGCGACGACGTGTCGGACTATCTGCTGAACATCCGTTACCTCAACGACGGCATCGACGTGCGCCGGGAAGAGCTGTTCGAGGACTTCCTGACCCGCAAATATGCCAAGCACCGCTTCACCGGGATGGCAGACTATGACAATTGGAAAGAGAGCGCCGATGCAAAGTCCAAAACGCAGTCCCAATACGTTCGGGAGCGGCTGATGCGCAACGTGGAGATGTTCTCCAACGGCGAGAGCGCCCTGCGGTATTTCACGGAGCACATCACGCAGGACGCCCTGTATCTGCTGGACGAACCGGAAAACAGCCTGTCGGTCCAGCTTCAGGAAGAACTGGCGCGCTTTCTCGCCGGCTCCGCCGGCTATTTCGGCTGTCAGATCCTGCTGTCCACCCACTCTCCGATCCTGTTGGCGCTGAAAAACGCGGTGATCTACGATCTGGACGAGCGGCCCGTGGCCACCAGGCGCTGGTCCGAACTGGAAAACGTCCGGCAGTATTTCACCTTTTTCGAAAAGCACCGGGACGAATTCCTGCCGTAACGCCGTCCTGCGCGTTTCCGCAGGCGAACGGCCCGTCCCCGGCAAACGCCGGGAACGGGCCGCTTTTCTCTTTCTTTTTTTCCGCTCCGCTCACGCCTCGCCGTCCGACTCCTGACGGACGGCGGCGCGGCGCAGCCTCGCGCAGAAGCTGAACCAGACGCATTCGCCGCAGATCCGGCGGAACAGCGCGGGCGACGCCAGCAGCGGCGCCGTGACGCGGCAGACCTCTTCCCACGAGAGCCTGTCCCCGATTCGAAGGCCGCTGGCCTCCAGCCAGCGCGCGTCCAGCCGGTCCACCTTCTCCTGGGACAGGCACAGCCCGCCCACCAGATTGGGGCATTTGGCGCAGACGTCGTCGTCCCCGTCCGTCAGCTCGACGAGGATGCCGCCCGCGCCCAGACGGCGGGCGATCCCGTCCATATGGGCGGCGAACGCGTCGTCATAGCCGCGCCCGGCATAGTGCTGGAGACATATCATATGATGCGGCCGAAGCCTCAGGATCCCGTTCTGCATATCGCCCCTCCGGCGCGCTTCCGCGGCGCCTCCCCGCGCGGAAGCGGGGTCCCGTCCGCGCTTCGTCTATTATAGCCCCGCGCCGGGCGGTTGTCAACCGTCCTTTTTCGCCCCGCCGCCGGGGCGGCCGCCCCCGCGTTTTTCCCCGCCCCGCTCTTGAAAAACCGCCGCCGGCATAGTATAATAGACCCAGGATCGCGCGACGGGAGGCAACGCCATGAAAGAAAAGATCTACACCATCCCCATCAACGAGGCCTTCGCCGTAAAACAGGGGTGCCCCATGTGCCGGCTCTACGCCCTCAGCCGCGACAAGGCGCTGGACTATATCACCGGCGCGGCCATGATGGAGCCGGACGTCCGCGTGGAGAGCAACCGGCTGGGCTTCTGCCGGGAGCACCTCTCCGTCATGCTGACCACCAAAAAGCGCCTGCCCGTGGCCCTGATGCTGGAGAGCCACATGGACGAGGCCGCCAAGGCGGTCTATCGCTCGTCCAAGGGCTTCCTGTCCGGCGGCTTCGACCCGGAAAAGCTGGCCGACAACGCGGAAAAGCTGGCGCGCTCGTGCTTCGTCTGCGCCCGCGCCGAGAACGAGATGGGACACTACGTGGACAACACGGTCTATCTCTGGAGAACGGAGACGGACTTCCGCCGCGTCTACGAGCAGCAGGAGTTCTTCTGTCTCGACCACATGGCCCGTCTTCTGCGCCGCGCCAAAAAAGAGCTGGGCAAGCGCGATCTGGCGGAGTTCACCAAGGTCACCGCCGAACGCAGCGCCGCCTATCACGACCGGGTCCGGGAAGAGCTGGCCCGCTTCACGCGCAGCTTCGACTACCGCTATCTGGACGAGGCCAAGGACCCGCGGGTCAAGGTCTCGTGCGAAAACGCCGCGGCCTATCTGGAATCCGACGGGAAATAGCCGCCCGCTCCGGCGCGGCGCCCCGTCCCGCGGCGCGAGAGGCGTTCCTCCCCGGCCGCCTTTGCCGAACGAAAAGCCGCTCCGGACAAGCCCGTCCGGAGCGGCTCGCTTTATTTATCCCGCGTTTACGCCGCGGTCCCGTCCCGCATGGCGATCAGGAACTCCGCGGCCTTGTCCGCGCACGAGGCGGCGTCGGAGGTGTACGCATCCGCGCCGATCTGGTCGCAGAAGCTCTGGGTCACGGGCGCGCCGCCCACCATGATCTTCACCTTGTCGCGGACGCCCATCTCCTTGGCCTTTTCCACCACGTCCTTCATGACGTTCATGGTGGTGGTCAGCAGCGCGGAGCAGCAGATCACGCCGCAGTTCTGCTCGATGGCGGTGGTGACGAATTTCTCCGCGGACACGTCGATCCCGAGGTCGATGACCTCGATGCCCTTGCCCTCCAGCATCATCTTCACCAGATTCTTGCCGATGTCGTGCAGGTCGCCCTCCACCGTTCCGACGCAGACGCGGCCCAGCGGCTCGACGCCGCTCTCGGCCAGATAAGGCTTGAGGACGGTGGAGCCGGCGTTCATGGCCCGGGCGGCGATCAGCACCTCCGGCACGAAAACCTCGTTTTTCTGGAACTTCTCGCCGACGGCGTTCATACCGACCAAAAGCCCGTCGTTCAGGATGTCGGCGGGGGCGACCCCCTCCTCCAGCGCCTGGGTGACGAGTTGGGAAACGACCTTGGCTCTGCCCTTCTGCAGCGCCTCGCTGATATCGTTGAGGATGCTCATGCGCGCGGTTCTCCTTTTTTCCCAGATTTTGCCGGCCCGGCCGGAAAAACGCTCCGTTTCTCTTATTATAAGCCATCCGGACGCCGATTGCAACCACTTTTTTTCCGGCCTTGGCCCGACAATTTTTACATCCGCTTCCGGTCTGACAGCCAGCGCAGCCAAAGATTGTTTTCATGCCGCGGCAGGCGCCGGGACATGATATGCTCGCGGCGGTCTTCGCCGCGTTTTGTCTGTCAAAAAGGGAGGGATATCTTGAAAAATCAAATCATTCGCTTTCCCGGACCGCGGCGTCTCGCCGCCGCGCTGGCCGCCGCGGCGATCCTGTCGCTCTCGGCCTTTCCGGCGGCGGCCTCCGACGTGTTCCTGGTCCCCGTGGGGCGCGCCGTGGGGATCAAGCTGTTCGCCGACGGCGCCGTGGTCTCTGAGCTGTCCGTCTTTTCCTGCGGCGGCGAGCCTGTCTGTCCCGCCGCAGACGCCGGTCTTCGCCGCGGGGACGTGATCATCGCCGCGGACGGCGCGCCGGTGACGGTCTCGTCCGACCTGTCCGACGCGCTGGACGGGCGGGAAAACGCCGCCGTCCTGCTGACCGTCCTGCGGGACGGTCTGGAGCGCACGGTCTCCGTGGTCCCGCGGCGGTCCGACGGCGGCGGCGCGCGCATCGGCGCCGTGGTCCGGGACAGCACCGCCGGCATCGGCACGCTGACCTTCTACGACCCGGATTCGGGGACCTTCGCCGCGCTGGGGCACGGCATCTGCGACGGGGACACCGGCCTGCCGGCCCATCTGGGCCACGGCTGTCTGGTCCCGGCCACGGTGACCGGCGTGAAAAAGGGCCGCCCCGGCGACCCGGGCGAGCTGATCGGTCTCTTCGGCGACGGGCCGGACTGCGGCGCGCTGTCGGCCAACACCGAGACCGGCCTGTACGGCTCGCTGTCTCCGGCGGAGCTGTACCCCGAGCTTCTCTCCGCGGACCCCGTGCCCGTGGCGGATTCGGTGGAGACCGGCCCCGCGGTCGTTCTGGCCAACGTCTCCGGCGGCGAGGTCCGCCGGTATGAGATCGAGATCGTCCGGATCAATAATTTGAGCCGTTCGACAAAAAACTATCTTATTCGCGTCACCGACCCTGTATTATTAGAGGCGACGGGCGGCATCGTCCAGGGGATGAGCGGAAGCCCCATCCTGCAGAACGGGCGGCTGGTCGGCGCCGTGACCCACGTTCTGGTCAACGATCCGACCCGCGGCTACGGCATCTGGATCGAAAACATGCTGCCGCCGGCCAAAGCCGCCGTCCCCGACGCGGCCTGACGGCGCGCCCCGTTCCCGCCCCGCGCGGGAACGGGGCCCCGGACATACGAACCGGAGAAAACAAACCATACAGGTGGAGGTTCAGAATTATGACAGGAAGATCAAACAGCGCCGTGTCCGTTTTCATCGCGGACAGCAGCGCGGAATCGCGGGAGATCCTGAGCGGTCTCGCCGCGGCGGACGACCGGATCCGCGTGGTCGGAACGGCGGCCAGCGGGAGCGAGGCCTCGGCGGAGGTGCTGCGCGCCCGCCCGGACGTGCTGCTGACCGAGCTTTTGCTGCCGGAGCTGGACGGCTTTGCCCTGGTGCGCGCGCTTTCGGAAAAGCTGGGCGCGGACATGCCCGCCGTGGTGATGCTGTCGGACTTCGCCAGCCCGCTGGTCATGCGCGAGGTGGCCGCCGCGCCCATCAGCTATTTTTTCCTCAAGCCCGTCCCCGGCGCCCAGCTCCTGTCCGTCCTGCTGGACGCCGCGGCCGGCCGCAGCGAGGCCGGCCCGCGCGCGGGCGACCTGTTGTCGGACATCACCCAGCTGCTCCACGACATCGGCGTGCCCGCCCACATCAAGGGGTATCAGTATCTGCGCGAGGCCATCCTGCTCTCGGTCCGCGATCCGGACATCATCAACTCTGTCACCAAGATCCTGTACCCCGAAGTGGCCAAGACCTACCGCACCACGCCCTCGCGGGTCGAACGAGCCATCCGCCACGCCATCGAGGTGGCCTGGGACCGGGGCGACGTGGACGAGATCCAGAAGATCTTCGGGTACACCGTTTCCAACGTCAAGGGCAAGCCGACCAACTCGGAGTTCATCGCCATGCTGGCGGACAACCTGCTGCTGCGCCAGAGCCGCGCCGGAACGCGGATGTACGCCGCGCGATAGCGCCCGCCCCCGGTTTTTCTTGACAGCGCGTCGGCGGCGGGTGTATAATGGGTCCGTCGGCGGCGGGCCCGCCGGCGAAGCCCGGCAGGGCCTTCGGCGCGTTTTCGCCCGGACCCTGTCTCCTTTGGGAGGCTCCCCCGATGAAATCAGAGCTGACGATCCTCTTTGACCGGCCGACCGGCCCCGTCCGGCGCCTGAACGCAGTCAACAACGGCCCCGTCCGGGGCCGGAGCGACCAGACCTGCGGCAACTTCGACTCCTATTCCGCCGCCGGGTTCCCCTATGCCCGCACCCACGACGCCGCCTACTGCAGCGCCTACGGCGGGCCGCACACGGTGGACGTCACCGCGGTCTTTCCGGATTTCGCCGCAGACGAGAACGACCCCGCCTCTTACGACTTTTGCCTGACCGACGAGTACATCGGCGCCATCGCGGCCAGCGGGACCGGCGTGTTCTACCGGCTGGGCCAGAGCATCGAGCACTGGACCAAAAAGTACGGCACGATCCCGCCCCGGGACTTCGCCAAATGGGCCCGGATCTGCGAGCACATCGTCCGCCACCTCAACGAAGGCTGGGCGGACGGCCACCGCTTCGGCATCGAATACTGGGAGATCTGGAACGAGCCCGATCTGGATCCGGACGACTCGCCCAACAAGCGCTGCTGGGGCGGCACCAAGGCGCAGTTCTTCGACTTTTTCGAAACCGCCGCCAAGCACCTCAAGGCGGCCTTCCCGGCCCTTCGGATCGGGGGCCCGGCCCTTGCGGGGGACCGCGGGTGGGCGGCCGACTTTCTGGCGGAGATGTCCCGCCGCGGGGTCCCTCTGGACTTCTTCTCCTGGCACGTCTACGAAAAGGACCCCCGGCGGCTCGCCGGGCTCTGCAGCGTTTACCGGGAGCTTCTCGACCGGAACGGCTATCCGGACGCCGAAAGCATCCTCGACGAGTGGAACTACGTCCGCAATTGGGACACCCAGTGGCTCTACAGCCTTCGGGCCATGACCGGGATCAAGGGCGCGTCCTTCGCCGCGGCGACGCTGTGCCTCTGTCAGGACCGGCCCGTCGACATGCTCATGTATTACGACGCGCGCGCCCACTGCGGCATGAACGGCCTGTTCGACGTCCTCACGCTGGAACCCGGCAAGACCTATTGGCCCTATCTCGCGTTCCGCGATCTGGCGGCGCTGTGCACCGCCGTCCGGACGGAGTCCTCCGACCCGACGGTCTTCGCGCTGGCCTCCTCCGACGGCGCGGCGGCTCAGATCCTGCTGACCCGCTATGCCGAGGACGACGGCACGCCCGGCGGCGACGTGCAGCTCTCCTTCTCGCCGGCGCGGGACTGCGACGTCCGCTTTTTCCTCACGGACGCGGCGCACGACCGCGCTCTGGTCCGCGAAGAGACGCTGGGGCCCGGCCGCCGCGGCCTCTGTCTGCCGCTGAAGCTCTTCGACGTTTACCAGATCTCCGTCTCGCCCCGCGCATAGCCGCGGGCGGACCCTGTCCTCCGCGCGGGCGGACCGGTCTCCGGTCCGCCCGCTTTTTTTCGCTTTGCGGGCGCCGCGCCGGAGCTTCTCCGTTTGACTTTTTCCCCCTGTTGTGTTATCATGGTTTTGCGGGCTTTTCCCACGGAAAGGAGTCGTCAAGCGATATGCGAACGCTGGAACACCGCGCGGACCTGTGCGTCGTCGGCGGCGGGATCGCCGGGCTCTGCTGCGCCCTTTCTGCGGCGCGCCTCGGCGCCCGGGTCGTCCTGGTCCAGGACCGTCCCGTCCTGGGCGGGAACGCCTCGGAGGAGATCCGGATGGAGATCTCCGGGGCTCACGGCCGCGACAACCGCGAGACCGGCATCGTCGAGGAGCTGATGCTGGAGAACTTTTACCAGAACCCCGCGCTGAAATATCCCCTTTGGGACAGCGTGCTGTACGAAACGGCCCTCCGCGAGCCGAACCTGACGCTTCTGCTGAACACCTCGGTCTTCGACGCCGAGAGCGACGGCGCGCGTCTCGTCTCCGTCCGGGGCTGGCAGTCCAACGCCGAGACGTTCCACGTCGTGACCGCGCCATACTTTGCCGACTGTTCGGGCGACTCGATCCTGGCGCCGCTCTCCGGCGCCGCCTTCCGGTACGGGCGCGAGGCCAAGCGGGACTTCGGCGAGACCATCCCGCCCGACGAGGCCGACCGCAAGACCATGGGCATGAGCTGCCTGTTCCAGATCCGCGAGACGGACCACCCCGTGACCTTCCGCCCCAAAGAGTGGGCCTACGTCTATGAGACCGACGACGATCTGCCCTTCCGGGACCACGATCTGGGCAACAACTTCTGGTGGATCGAGCTGGGCGGCGAATGGGACTGCATCCACGACACGGACCGCTGCCGGGACGAGCTTTTGAAGATCGCCTATGGCGTTTGGGATCACATGAAGAACCGGGGCGACCACGGCGCGGAAAACTGGGAGATGGACTGGATCGGGTTCCTGCCCGGCAAGCGTGAAAGCCGCCGGTACGTGGGGCTGACCACCGTGACCCAGCGCGACGTGGAGGCCGGCGGCCCCTATGAAGACGTGGTCGCCTACGGCGGCTGGCCCATGGACGACCACTTTCCCGCGGGCTTTGCCCACAAGTCGAGCTATCCCACCATCTTCCACCCGGCGCCGAGTCCCTGGGGCATCCCGCTGAGGGCGCTGCTCTCGGCAAACGTGGAGAACCTCGGCTTCGCCGGGCGGAACATCAGCGTCACGCACGCCGCCCTCAGTTCGTGCCGCGTCATGGCGACCTGCGGCCTGCTGGGCCAGGCGCTGGGCACCGCCGTCGCCCAGGCCGTGCGGACCGGGTGCGGGCTGCGCGGGCTGGACGTGCCCGCCCTTCAGCGCCAGCTTTTGGAGGACGACTGCTTCCTGCCCGGCCTTCGCCGCGAGCCGTGGGCCCTTTCGGCCCGGGCCGCCGTCTCGGCCGGGGTGGTCCGGAACGGGCTCGACCGGGGCGACGAAAACCTGTGGCGCGGCGGCGAGGGCGACTTCCTCGAGTATGCGCTGGGCGCGGACACGGATGTGCGCCGGATCCGGCTGGTCTTCGACAGCGACCTGAACCGCGACTACGGCAGCATGCCCTGCAGCGTGCCCCTGCGCCAGACGCGTTACGTCCTGCCCCGGACGCTGATCCGGGCCTACCGTCTGGAGGGCTTCGCCTCCGACGGAAGGCGTTTCGAGCTCACCGTGCCGGACAACCGCCAGCGCTTCGTGCGCCACGCGGTGGACTGGCGGGTCTCCCGGGTGCGTCTGACGCCGCTGGCCACCCACGGCGCAGACGAGTTCCGCCTCTTTGACTTCGAGATCGGCTGAGGCCGCCTTTTTCCCCCGGCGCGGTTGACTTTTTCTCCCCTGTGTGGTATGATTCTTGTCGCATCCCGCCCCTCGGGGCGGAACCTGTTTTACCCGGAGACCCGATACTATGGAACAGCTTCTCGACATCTTGAAAGACACGCTGCTGGACTTTGTCAAGCTCCTGCCGTTTCTGTTCCTGGCCTATCTGCTCATGGAGATCCTCGAGCACAAGGCCGGCGAGCGGACCGAGGCCCTCATCCGCCGGTCGGGCCGCTTCGGCCCCGCCGTGGGCGCGGTGCTGGGCGTCATCCCCCAGTGCGGCTTCGCCGCGGCCACGTCCAACTTCTACGCCGCCGGGCTCATCACCCGGGGCACTCTGCTGGCCGTCTATCTCTCCACGTCGGACGAGATGCTGCCCATCCTGATCTCCCGCGGCGCGCCCGCCGCCCTGATCCTCAAGATCCTGGGCCTCAAGATCGCCGTCGGCCTGCTGGTGGGCTTCGCCGTGGACCTCGTCGCGCGCAAGCCCCTCTCCGGCGACATCCACAGCCTCTGCGAGGATCAGGACTGCGGCTGTGAGCACGACGGCGTCTTCAAGGCCGCTCTGCGCCACACGCTGAAGATCGCGGCCTTTTTGCTGGCGGTGACGCTGATCCTCAACCTGGCCGTGGGCTATATCGGCGAGGACAAGATCGCCGGGCTCATCCTGAACAAGCCCGTGGCGGGCGAGCTGATCGCCGGGCTCATCGGCCTGATCCCCAACTGCGCCGCCTCGGTGGTCATCACCGAGCTGTATCTCCAGGGCGCCATGAGCGCGGGCGCCATGCTCTCCGGCCTGCTGGTGGGATCCGGCGTGGGTCTGCTGGTCCTGTTCCGGTCCCGCCGCCGGTGGAAGGACAATCTGCTGACGCTGGCCCTGCTCTACGGATCCGGCGTCGCCGCGGGCCTTCTGATCGGGGCCCTTCCCCTCTTCTGATCCATGGAGCGGTTCGACGTTCTGATCGTCGGCGCGGGCGCGGTGGGCTGTGCCGCGGCGCGGGAGCTTTCCCGGTATCGCCTGCGCATCGGCGTTCTGGAAAAGGAATACGACGTGGCCGCAGGGACCAGCGGACGGAACTCCGCCGTGGTCCACGCGGGCTTCAACAACGCCCCCGGAAGTCTCATGGCGCAGCTCTGCGTCGAGGGAAGCCGGGGGTTCGGCGCTTTGTGCCGCGAGCTGGACGTCCCGCTGGTCCGCACGGGAAAGGTGCTGGTCTCGTTCTCCGACGGGGACACCGAGACTCTGCGCGGGCTGATCGCCCGGGGCGAACGGAACGGCTGTGAGGGCCTTCGTCTGCTGGACGCGGACGAGCTCCGCGCGCTGGTCCCCGGGATCGGCGGGATCGCCGGGATGCTGTCGCCCCGCACGTCGGTCTTCGACCCGTTCCTCTACGCCGTGGCGCTGGCGGAGAACGCCGCGGCCAACGGCGCGGCGTTCTTCTTCGGGGCCGAGGTCCTGTCCCTTCGCCGGGAAAACGGGCTCTTCACCGCGGAAACGCCCCGGGGCGACTTTTCCGCCCCGGTCCTGGTCAACGCCGCGGGACTGGCTTCGGCGCGGATCGCCGCCATGGCGGGCGCCGGCGGATACCGCATCTATCCCTGCCGCGGCGAATATCTGATCTTCGAGGGCGGCGCGGACCTGCCCGCCGTCCCGGTCTATCCCGCCCCCCGCAAGGGCATCGGCGGGCTGGGCGTCCACCTGACGCCCACCACCGAGGGCGACGTTCTCGTGGGACCCAGCGCCGAGTATCTGGACGATCCGGAAGACACGGGCTCTACCGCCGCGGTCCAGGCGCGTCTGGCGGACGAGGCCGTCCGCCTGCTGCCGGCTCTTGCCGGGCGGCGGCCCATCGCCTCGTTCTGCGGCATCCGCGCCAAACAGGCGCCCCCGGGCGAGGGCGGCTTCCGGGACTTCGTCATCCGGTCGGAAGAGGCCGTGCCCGGCCTCATCGACCTGATCGGCATCGAGTCGCCGGGGCTGACCGCCTCGGCGCCCATCGCCCGGCGGGTGGCCGGGCTGGTGGGCCGGCTGATCCCGCTGACGGAAGATCCGTACTTCGACCCGATCCACCGCTTCCCGCCGCGCTTCCGCGAGCTGGACGACGAGACGCGTGCGCGGCTCATCGCCGAGGATCCCGCCTGGGGCGAGATCGTCTGCCGCTGCCGGCTGGTCACGCGCCGCGAGATCGCAGACGCGCTGAACAACCCGCTGGGCGTTCGAACGCTGACCGCTCTGAAATACCGGACCCGCGCCGCCACCGGCCGGTGCCAGAGCGGCTATTGTCTGGCTCGGATCGCGGACGTCTGGCGTCAGGAGCTGGGCCTGCAGCCCGAAGAGCTGACGCTGCGCGGCCCGGGGTCGGAACTGTTCGCCGCGCCGGACCGGAGCCCGGCGCTGTGACGGACGGGGACCTTCCCCGCTTCGATATCGCTTTGACAAAAGAAAGGAACGAACGCCATGAAACACTGTGAATATCGGAACTTCTCGCTGGAATTGGGCGATCCCGTGGTCGTCGCGCAGGGACGGCCGTGGGACGAGGTCGGCTGGGGCCCCGTCCAGTTCCCCTCTCTGTCCCGGACGGACCGGGGCCATTTGCTCTGCACCTGGGCCATCGGCGCGGACAACATCGAAAGCTATGAGGAATCCCTCGGGCTCCCCGTCGGCGCAGTGTCGGAAGACGGCGGCCGCTCCTGGCGCGCGCGGACCGACGCCGACCGCATGGTGGGGTTTCCCATGGCCAACGGGCGGGAGTTTTTCCGGCCTGACGCCAAAAACAGCTTCCCCGCCCCCTGGATCGAGGCGTACACGCCCGTGGCCGTCTCTTCGACAGAAGGCGGCTTCGAACTGTACCGCGCCGACGAGATTCCGGAATACCCCCGGACGCCCCTTGCCAAAGAATTCGATCCGAAGACGGGGACGTTTTCGACCTTCCCCATGCGGGTGAATTGGCCCCATTGTCCTCTGATGTGCTTCGTCCGGCCAGACCGCCGGATCGTATACCCCTTCGAGACCCTTGTGGGCGCCTTGGCCCACCTGCTTCCCGACGGCCGCGGCGGGCTCTATCTCTCCGCCTATTGCTACGGGGCCAGCGCCGTGACCGGCGAGGTCCCGCTGCCCGGGATCTACAACGTTTACGTCTTCCACAGCGGCGACAGCGGGCGGACTTGGGATTTTGTCTCCGAAGTGTTGACCGGACGGGAACATCTTGTGGACTCGCCCTCCTTTGAGGGCTTCTGCGAGCCCTGTCTCGCCCGGATGCCTGACGGCTCCCACGTGATGCTGATGCGGACGGGCGGCGGCTGTCCCAGCTATCTCGTCCGCTCGACGGACGGCTGCCGCAGCTGGTCCCGCCCGGCGGTCTTCGACCGGGTCGGCGTTTTCCCTCAGCTCTGCCCGCTGGGCTGCGGCATCTCTCTGGCCGGATACGGCCGGCCCGGCCTTTTCCTCCGAGCCACCGACGACCCGTCCGGTCTGACGTGGGAAGCCCCCGTAGACCTCGGTCTGGCGCCGGACGACTCGTGCTGCTATACGGCTCTGCTGCCGCTGGACGACGTCACGGCGCTGCTGGCCTATTCCCGCTTCCACGAACCGACCCCGGACGGCGGCACCGCGAAGTCGATCCTCGTCCGAAAGGTAAAGGTCCTTCTCTGACCGCCCCGCGCAGGGCGGATCTCCGCGGCGCCCCGGGCGCCGCTTGTCCGAAGGGAGTCTCGCAGATGAACGGATTCGATCTCGACGTGGCCGTGATCGGCGGCGGGCCC
>JAEEGL010502674.1_pt1 | contig 15857 bp, 9 predicted proteins | sample 9134231 | NCBI WGS metagenome assembly JAEEGL01 (sample SAMN16246548, study PRJNA631951) | gut metagenome | biome: gut microbiome; feature: rumen; material: fiber-attached | host: Bos | place: Iran: Karaj | collected 2018-10
GATGACTTCGCTTGGACCTCTTGAATTCGACCATTACCCTTTGCTCCTCGCCCCCATGGAAGACGTGTCGGACCCGCCGTTCCGCTATGTCTGCAAACTCTTTGGCGCCGATGTGGTCTATTCTGAGTTCATCTCCGCCGACGGACTCATCCGCGACTCGGTGAAGAGCATCAAGAAACTGGACTTCGAGGAGATGGAGCGTCCCGTGGGTATCCAGATTTTCGGCAATGCCGTCGCACCTATGGTGGAGGCGGCGCGTTATGCCGAAACCGCACATCCCGACATCATCGACATCAATTTCGGTTGTCCTGTGAAGAAGGTGGCTTCGAAAGGCGCTGGTTCTGGCATCATGAACGACATCCCCAAGATGGTGGCCATCACCAAGGCCGTGGTGGAGTCGGTGAACACTCCAGTGACAGTAAAAACCCGCCTCGGCTACGATAATGAGCACCGCGAAATTGTTGACATCGCCGAACGCCTGCAAGACGTAGGCCTCGCAGCCTTGACCATCCACGGCCGCCTGCGCACCACCAAATACAGCGAGCCCGCCGACTGGACTCTTATTGGAGCCGTGAAAAACAATCCTAGGATGCACATCCCCATCATCGGCAATGGCGACGTGGTGGATGGCCCCTCAGCCAAGCATTTCAAAGACACCTACGGTGTAGATGGCTTGATGATAGGCCGCGCTACCTACGGCAACCCATGGGTTTTCAGTCAGATAAGACATTACTTGGAAACAGGGGAGGAGTTACCGTTGCCTGATGTGAAGGAGCGTGTGCGCGTCAGTAAGATTCATTTGCAGCGTTCCATCGAGTGGAAAGGCGAACATATCGCGCTATTGGAAATCCGCAAACATTGGTCAGCCTATTTTAAGGGTTTACCAAACTTTAAGCCATTCAAGATGAGGTTGATGGATACGCTTTCCGTTGAGGAGGTTTTAAGGATCTTGGGTGAGATAGAAAGATATTATTAGATTCCCTGCGGGAATGGAGTTATGTCATTTACTTAATATGCGGCGGCTTTTAGCTTATACGGTTTGTAAGCGTTACCTGCCGCCGCTGAATACAAAAATACTGCTCTCCATTCCCGTAGGGAATCTCACAATACCACCCCTTCCTTCAAAACTCCATTCTCAAACAAATTCCTAACCAACTCATCCCTGCGAATATGATAAATGCGAATCCCCAATGACTGGGCCACTTTGATATTCTTTTCCGTGTCGTCGATGAACAAGGTTTCCTCAGGCAGCAGGCCTTCATGGTCAAGAATCAGCTCAAAAAAGCGCGGGTCGGGTTTCTCTAAATGTTCGGCAAAAGAGAAATAGGACTTGTTGAAGAGCTCGTCAAATTCGTTATAGCCAAAACGTAACTGCAAATCCCTGATATATAAATCGTAATGGATGACATTTGTGTTGCTCATCAAGAAAATCTTGTAATGCTTCTTCACCTTTTCGATGGCTTCGACGCGTTCGCGTGGGATGTCCAAAAGCATGGCGTTCCAGATGGAGTCGAATTTCTGGTCGGTCATTTTTTCCAGTCCGAGGAGAGCTTTCGTTTTCTTACGGAAGGTGGGGGCGGTGTAGATGCCCGTGTCGAATTTGCTCATGATGTCCATAAACTCCTTTGAACGAGCCAGTTCCGAGGTGCTGATGCCCAACTTTTCGAGTTCCTTATATACGATGGTTTCATCGATGTCGAGGATGACGCCGCCGAGGTCGAAGATGATGTTCTTGATTTTCGCGCTCATTTTTGAGAAAATTTCAGTCTAATTCGATGCAAAATTGTAAATTTGCAGCGCAAAAAGCAAGAAAAAAGGCGGAAATGTTTGCTTTGGTCATGCTTTTTTGCGGTCCCATAGCGCAGTTGGTTAGAGCAACTGACTCATAATCAGTAGGTCCTAGGTTCAAGCCCTAGTGGGACCACCACAATAAGCAGGGTGAAAGCTCTGCTTTTTTTGTATCTTTGCAGCCAATAAAGAAGAGATTATGGAACAAGAAAATAATACCAAACCTTTGACCGATTTGAATGAACTCGGCGAATTTGGCCTCATCGACCAACTGACTGCAGACTTCCCCTTGCGTAATGCATCCTCGCTGAAGGGTGTCGGCGACGATGCCGCCGTTATTAACCACGAAGGCTACCGCACACTTGTCTCGGTCGACATGCTCGTCGAAGGCATTCATTTCGACATGACTTATTGCCCTTTGAAGCATCTTGGTTACAAAGCAGCTGTTAGCAACTTCTCCGATATCTACGCCATGAACGGCACCCCCACGCAGATTGTAATCGGGTTGGGCGTGTCGAGCCGCTATTCCGCCGAGGCGTTGGACGAGCTCTATGCCGGCATCCGCCTGGCCTGCGAGCGTTATCATGTTGACATGGTGGGTGGCGACACCACGAGCAGCAAGACGGGCCTCGTCATCTCCATCACAGTCATCGGCATGGCCAAGGAGGAGGACATCGTCTACCGCAACGGCGCGAAGAAGAACGACCTGCTTTGCGTCAGCGGTGACTTGGGCGGGGCTTACATCGGCCTGCTCATCCTTGAGCGCGAGAAGGTGGAGTTTCTCTCCAATCCTAACATGCAGCCCCAGCTGAAGGGCATGGAGTATGTACTCGAACGTCAGCTGAAGCCCGAGGCCCGCAAGGATATCGTGGAGCAATTCAAAACCTTGGGCATCAAACCGACCTCGATGATTGACATTTCTGACGGCTTGGCTTCTGAAATCATGCACCTCTGCAAGGATTCGGGAGTGGGCTGCCAGCTCTATGAGAACAAAATCCCGATTGACCCGACCACCGACCGCATGGCCAAAGAGTTCCAAATTGTGCCTTCGGTGGCGGCATTGAGCGGCGGTGAAGACTACGAACTGCTCTTCACCATCGACCAAAAGGACTACGAGAAGATACAGACTATGTCGGCGGATGTGACGGTTATCGGCTATATGACCGACGACAAGGGTGTGGCCGAGATGATTACCCCCGACAACCATGTCATTCCCATCAAAGCCCAAGGTTGGGACCACATGAGGAAAAATAAGGAAAGAGTATAGTTTGACTCCCCCTGCCCCCTCTCAGAGGGGGAAACGCAAAGCGACGCAGAATTTGCGTCCGGTAGGCTTCCCCTTTTGAAAGGGGGGCAGGGGGATTAAAAAGGACGTGAACAAAATGCCAGAATTGCCCGAAATAGTAAAACAAAAGCTCGCCGCGCTGCCCAATAAGCCCGGCGTGTACCGCTATTTCGACAAAAACGGCACACTCATTTATGTGGGCAAGGCCAAGAACCTGAAACGCCGCGTCAGCAGCTATTTCAGCAAGGAACAATTTGGCAAGACGCGCGTCCTAGTGAGCAAAATCGCCGACCTCGAATACAGTATCGTTGACTCGGAGTCGGAAGCACTGCTGCTGGAAAACACGATGATCAAGCAGTACAAGCCGCGCTACAACATCATGCTCAAGGACGACAAGACCTATCCCTGGATCTGTATCAAAAAGGAGGCTTTTCCGCGAGTTTTCCTCACGAGAAGGAAGGTCAACGACGGCTCAGAGTACTTTGGACCGTATCCCTCAGTGCGCACGGCGCATATCCTGTTGGACTTGCTCGGTCAGGTCTACAAGGTGCGCTCTTGCCGTACCCCGCTGACGGAAACGGGTGTGGAGAAAGGTAAATACAAGGTCTGCTTAGATTACCACATCCACAAATGCAACGGCCCGTGCGAAGGCCTGATTTCTAAAGCCGACTACAACACCATGATTGCTGAAATCCGCGAGGTCATCAAGGGTAACTTGGGTTGGGTACTTCGTGGGTTGAAATCGGCGATGATGGACTATGCCTCGCGCATGGAGTTTGAGGAAGCACAGCAAATCAAAGTGAAATACGACCTCTTGGAGGAATACCGCAGCCGCTCGACGGTGGTCAGCCAGTCGATTCACGATGTGGAGGTATTTTCTTACGTGGATGAGGGCGAGCTATTCTATGTGAATTACATGAAGGTGAAGGACGGCGCGGTGGTGCAGAGCCATTCCTTCGAGATGAAACGTAGACTGGAAGAGACGGTAGAAGAATTATTGCTCTTAGCCATCACCGATTTGCGGCAGCAGATGGGTGACCATGCCCCAGAAATCATCGTGCCCATGAAATTGGACTACCCGATTGATGAGGTGCAGATGACCGTTCCGCAGCGCGGTGACAAACTGAAACTTTTAGACCTCTCGCGCCGCAACGCCATGCAATACAAGATTGACTTGGAGAAACAGCGCACCTTGGTTGACCCCGAACGACACCAGAAACGAGTGCTGAACAGCCTCAAGGAAGCCTTGCAGCTAGAAGAAGTGCCCAATGTCATCGAGTGTTTCGACAACTCCAACTTCCAAGGCGACTACGCCGTGGCAGGTATGGTACAGTTTGTGAACGGCAAGCCCAACAAGGCGGGTTACCGCCATTTCAACATCAAGACCGTGGAAGGTCCCGACGACTACGCCTCGATGAAAGAGGTGGTACGTCGTCGTTATGCAAGACTAATTGAGGAGGGCAAGCCCTTGCCCAACCTCATCATCACCGATGGCGGCAAGGGACAGATGGAGGTGGTCAGGCAGGTTGTTGAGGACGATTTGCACGTTGACATCCCCATCGCGGGTTTGGCTAAGGATGACCGTCACCGCACCAATGAGTTGCTGTTTGGCTTTCCGCCGCGTGTGGTGGGCTTGAAGCCCAATTCGGAGGTGTTCCGTCTGCTGGCACATATCCAGGACGAGGTACACCGTTTCGCCATCACTTTCCACCGCAAGAAGTTCGAGAAGGGGTTCATGCACTCCGAGTTGGCCGACATCAAGGGGATAGGGAAGAAGACGGCCGAGAAGTTGCTCTTGGAGCTGAAGTCAGTGAAAGGAATCAAGGAGGCTTCCTTGGAGCGACTGACGGAAATTGTCGGCCCCGCCAAGGCAGAGATTGTTTACAAGCATTTTCAGTAGTAAAGAGATTCCCCTATGGGGAATGGAGCGTGTCGTTTTGTAACCAGCGGCGGTAAATAACGTATACAATCTGTAAGCGTTATAAACCGCCGCTTTATAGTCTATGGTTTTACTCCATTCCCCGCAGGGGAATCTCCTTGTCTTTCTGTGCAGAAAACAAAAAAGTCCGACGCAACGCGCCGGACTTTTCATTTTCACCTTTCTTCAACTGCTTACTGCAACTTGAAGAACACAGGGATCTGATAAGACACACGCACGGCCTTACCACGCTGCTTGCCAGGTTTCCACTTCGGCAAGGACTTGATAACGCGCATGGCCTCTTCGTCGCAGCCGCCGCCGATACCACGGAGCAGCTTCACATTGGAGATGGAGCCGTCAGGTTCGACAACGAATCCGACGAACACACGGCCTTGGATACCAGTCTCACGGGCAATCTGAGGATACTTGATGTTTTTGGCAACATACTCCATCAGTTTGGCCTCGCCGCCAGGGAACGAAGGCATCTCTTCCACGATTTGGAAGATCTCCTGCTCGACAACCTCTTCTTCCACAACTTCAGGAGCGACGTACTCTTCAATGACTTCGTTCTGCTCCACTTCAGCGTTAATGTTGAGGTCTTCAGTCTCTACGTCGTCTTGCACGATTTCGAGTTGAGTGGTTTGCTTGGGCACTTCCACAGGCTGTGGCTTTTGCTCTTCTTGCTTGGTGATTTCCACCATTTCCTCATCCAACACAACCTCTCTGTTGAGCAGGCTGGGGTCGATTTCGCGCTTGTCGTAGCTCTTGTGTTCGAAGGCCATCCAGGCAATGAGCAAGCTGATAATCATACCTATTTGGATGAACATCAGTTTCTTGTTCTCAAGATTAGCCTTAGGTGATTTTTTCTCTTCCATGGTTATGTTATTTTTAAATTCTACTTTCCATTTGACGATGCGAAAGTAGTAATTATTTGCTTATAAAACGCAACAGAATTGAATTTTATTTTTTTCGATGAAAAAAAAGATAAAAAAACAAAGCTCCCAAACATGTGCCGAGGCAGTCGGAAATGAAGTCGAACCAGTCACCAGTGCGTGTGGGCACAAGATGTTCCTGTATCAATTCTGTCAGGCCGCCATAGGCGATGCTGATGAAAATGGCGAGCCAAATGGCTCTTTTCTTGTAGGCTAACCCGTTGGCGACAAACTGACTGCGATAGCCCCACAGACAGGCAAAGGCGAAACCACCATACATGAAGATATGCGCCACCTTGTCGAGTCCGATGGCGGGCTTGACACGTGGAAACAAAGACCCCGGGAGCACTGTCAGAATCATGATGACGATTCCACACAGGATTCCCGGGATGCTATTTCTGGTCAGTCGTTCCAAGAGATTAACCGATCTTGGCTTCGTAAGCAGCGGCATCAAGGAGGCCGTCGAGCTCAGCGACGTCGTTCACTTTGATCTTGATGATCCAAGCTTCACCATAGGGGTCGCTGTTGACGAGTTTGGCGTTTTCTTCGTCAGCAAGGGCTTCGTTGACTTCGAGGATTTCGCCAGCGACGGGCATGAGCAGCTCGGCGGTGGTCTTCACGGCTTCGATGGCGCCGAATTCTTCTTGGGCGTCAAGGGTTTCGCCAACGATGTCAGGGTCAACATCAACGAAAGTGATGTCGCCAAGTTCGTGTTGTGCGTAATCGGTAATGCCGACGTAGGCTTCTTCGCCTTCAAGGCGGATCCATTCGTCGTCGTTGGTGTACTTCAGATTTGATGGAATATTCATTTGATGTATGTTTTAAAGTGTTTCAAATTAGGCTGCGAAATTACATATTTTAGTGGCTCAGTTCGCACTTTGCTGAAAATTTTATTGTGCCAGGCTGAATCTGATGGTGACACCACCATAGGTGGTAGAGTTCTTAAAGGTGTTGGCCACCTCTGGGATAGTCAGGTCGTATTTGAAGAAGGCTTGAGCTGACAAGCGTTGGCTGAAGTTGTAGTCGGCGGTAAGATAGAAGTTGATCTTGTGCTGGCCTGCCGACACTTGGTTGTTGTTCTCGTCGATACGGCGCAAGATGGTGATGTCTTTCTTCAATCCAATGTCGAGTTTCAGCACGAGGTCGTTCTTGATGGTCTGTGCCTTGCCGCTGCCACCAATGGGGGTAATGCTGAAGGAGAGGTTCTTGATGCGATAGCCGCCTCCAATGACGATTTCTTGTCCATTCACCTCGGTGAGTTGGTTGTTGGAGAAACTCAAAGTCAACGTCCTCGACTTCTTGAATTGCAGATTGAACGTCATGGAGTTTTGCAGACCCACATCAATACCAATCAAAGGCGCAAACTGCTCGTTAAGGACGATTTGCGAGATGTCGAATTTGGGAATGATAAGGTCGGAGTTCTCATAGGTCTGTACGGAGTTGTTCTCGTCGTAATACACATTGGAAGCCCATGAGTTGATGGCGTAGTTCGACTTGTAGCTGTGCGTGATGTTGAAGGTCTTGAAGAGGTTGCCGACAGCGGGAATGTTGGTCAAGCCATTGAAGGTGAGGTTCCAGTTAGGCAACGGGATGCGCGGGAATGGATTGAGGGCGATGGTGCTGGGGTCTTTGCCTGTATAGGCGGCCACAAAGGAGTAAAGCAACACATCCATCGAGCCGGAGGTGTAACCCTTCGGGAAGTAGTCGCCTGCAATGCTGTCGTAGACGTATTCGTTCACTTGTTCAATCCATTGAGGATTGTTGCGAGCGATACGTTCAGCAATGACCTTACGGTAGTCTATCAAGTTTTGGAACAGCTTCGATGAAGTGGAGTCGGAACGGACGAAAGCCGTCCCTGCCATGAAGTAACTCATGGTGAAGTTACCGTTGTTGGTGGGAGTGAAGATGTCGAAGTCGTTGGTCATCTCGTTGTAGCGGAAGTAATGCTGTTTGTTTTCGGCATAGTTGCGGTTACCGGTGAAGTCAATCTTGAAGCCTTGGAAAGGCTCGGCGTTGACACGGTAGTTGATGGCCTCCGTAGTGCGGCGCACATAGGGCTCGCTGAGGATAGAATCGGTGGTGAGCCAACGTTTGGTGTCTTCAACATTGATGCTGTTGAGAACGGCTTTGTCGAAGATGTTGTCATCGCTGCCGAAGGAGCTGCCCAACACGAAGCCAATGCCAGGTGCCCACCCCGAGCTGTTCATGCCAAGATATTGGGCTTTGGGCATAAAGCCAGGCAGCGACTGCCCATTGGTGAGCGCGTAGGTACCCGACACTTTCTTGACGAGTGTAAGCACACGCAACGTATTGTCGAGGATAAACTTGCCAACGTTTGCACCAGGTTTGGCTTTGATGGAATCGGTGGCTCGGCCATCATCACCTTTTTCACCATCGCCTTTGTCTTTGTCTCTGCCTTTATCTTTGTCCTTACCCTTATCTTTTCCTTTGTCTCCGCCGCCTTTTCTGTCGTTGTTGCGTTTTGGGGTATTGATTTGTTTCAAATAGGGCACTTTGCTGTAGAGTTTGGCAAAGTCGAGGGTGGCATTGCCTTGGATGTTGTTAGAGTTCTCGATGACGTTACCCAAGCGCGGCTGGATGGATTTGGCCGGAGCCGTCCAGTTGTAGGTGCCTTGGTAGGTGGCACTTGAGGTAATCCAGTTGAAAATCGGGATCTTATTGATAGGCAAGGTGTAGCTCGCGTTGAAATTCTGCGTGAATCTTGACATTGAGCCCAAGTTCCTCAGCTCATTCTTGATGGTGTCTTGGTACTTCTGCCATTTCTCTGGGTCGACGCTCTTGTCAACGAAACCGGCAGGTTCATAGATATAGGCTTGCGCCTGGGCCGAATAGTCGAAAGTGAGGCCCTTGGTGAGGTCGTAACGCAACTGATAGTTACGGTTCCAATCCCATTGTTTCGAGTAAGTCGGAACGATGTTGATGATGCCACCGCTCTTGTTACGCATCTCTCTCTCCGAATGGTAGCGGTACATCTCCGTGTTAAAGACGATGCTCTTGGGCAGATAATAGAAATTGATATCCTTGATGATCTGCCAAGCAGGTTTCGCAGCCCATTTGGCCTTGGCGAAAGGCTCAACCGGCTTGGGGTTGCCGGCATAGTTGTAGCCCAAACCGCCACGGTAGGTCTTCACCATGTAGTATTTGATGTCGGTGTTCTCTTGGAAGGTCTCGTTGTAGGAGAAGGAGAGGTTGAAGTTCTCGATGTCGTAGATGTGTACCTTAGGCAGATTGCGTCCACCTCCTAACCCTCTGTTGGGGTCTCTCGTGTTCTCTTTGGGTTTGTTGCTGCCATCATCGGTATTCTTCTTCTTATTGACACGCTCTTTCCTGACATTCATGAAGTTGATGTTCTTCTGACGGGTATAGTCGTGGATGGTGGAGGTGAATTCCTTACGTTCTTCGTCGCTGTTCATGGCGGCGAGGGCGTCTTTCAGCTTGATGTCAGGGTCGTATGGGTTATAAAGTGGCGTAATCTTGTTTTGGCCATAGTCGATGTGCATCGGGATTTTGAGGCCCGTGTTTTCAAAGAATTTGCCCAACTCGAGGTCGGTGCTGACATTGAAAGCGGAGACAGCCTCAAAGGTGTTGTTGGTGATACGGCTGTCAAGCGAGCCGAATCCGGCAGAGCTGTAGGAACCATTAACGCTCACACGACCCAAGTCGGCCAAAGTGGCTTCGAGGCGTCCCGTAGCGGCTACACCACCGTTACTGCTGAGGTCAGTGAGGCGCAGCTCATTGACCCAGATGATGGCACTCTTGGGCTGGCCGTCGTCGACATCGGCAAGATTCTGGCGTTTCGGGTTGCGGATACCGATCATCATGGCTTCCACATCGCTAATGCTCGGGTTACCAATCACTTTGATGGTATGGTAGTAGTCTTTGCCGTCAACGTTGCCTTTCTTCATTTTCTCGGAATAGATGTAATTTAGGCGTACGTTGCTGTTGGGCTGGTTCATGGCTTCGTTGCGTCGTTGCTTCACCTCAACGAGGTCCTCCAATCGGATGTCCAAGTTGTTGATTTCAGGCCAGATACCTTCTTTATTGGTGTAAGGCGTGCCCCATGGAGTCACCTTCAAAGGCACCTCGTATTCGTAGTAGTTCTCAGTGAAGTCGGTACCGATACGCATGAAGACGGTGAGGTCTTGGTCTTCCAACGGACTGTCTTCTTTGGCGGCCTCGGCGTGGACAAACATCTTCAGGTATTTGTATTGTCGAAGGTCGAAGTCAGCCGTCTTGTAAATGGCGCGTCCGTCACCGTCAACGAGGTTTTGCACGGTCATTTGCAGGGACTGCTCGTTGATACGGGTGGTCTGCGTCATGCCTATGACACGTTCCTGCTGGATGCCAGGCGGGATGACGTAAGGCACAGGCTGGCGGCGGCTGTTCTCGTCGACGCTGACCGCGGAGATGTCGAAGGTGGTCTCGTTGCTGATGTCGTTGGGCTCGTATTCACCAGGGGCTTGGATGCTTTGTGAATAGGTGCGCCATTCGCCTTTCACGAGGTCGAGGGTGGCGAAACGCAACACAATAGGTCTCTCAAAGTCGGTCAGGAACATACGCATGAAGCGGATGCTGGAGTAGTCGTCGATGCGGCCGATGACCCTGTCGGGTTGTTTCACTGGGATGCGGAACTGGTACCAAGTGACACCACCGATCTGCCCGTTAGGCAATGCCACACCGCTCGACTCGAAAACGTCGGCAATGTGATTTTGGCCAGGAACCATCTTGGCAGGGTCGAGGTCAATCTCGTATTGATAATAACGCTCCGACTCGCTCAAGGTATTGTCGTTGTTGATGTCTTCGGCATTGGGCAAGGTGGAGTTGCTGCTCTGGTAACCTTCGGTCTGATCGATGTCGGCGGGTGAGTTGCCGTCGGGGCCGTTGAAGCTCTTATAACGGGCTAAGATGCTCTTGTGTATGACGTCTTCTTGACTGTCCCAATCGGCTGAACGGAAATAGTGGTAGTTGTCGCCCGAGGGGTCATTGTTGGCTTGCGTGTAGGCTCCTGAGCTTTCGCCAAAGCGTTCCCTAAGGGCACTCAGATAAGGTGCCTCAAAGAAGCTGCGTTCGTCAACATCGCGCAAGCCATCGTAACCAACATCTTGATACTGACGGGCTTCCGATGAGTTATTAAATGTGCCAACAAGGTCCTGCAAAGTGGGCACTCGACCCCAGATAGTGGTGTCAACATTCTCCACCACTGAGGTGGAAGGCAGACCGTTTTCATAGAATTTGCGGCCATCGCGGAGGATGTCTTCAGAAATGTCACCCAAGTTGATGTAAAGTTTACCAGAATTGCCGGCAAACTCCTCTTCAGAGAAGGGATCCATCAACCAGAATTCAATATACTCGATGTTGGTGGCTTCAAAGTCAATGGACTCCATCTTGCGCATGATACCACCCCAACGGCTCTTCGGGTCCTTGAGTGTACCGTCCTCGTTGATACCAGCGGAGTAGGCAGTGGGCTCAACGTCATAGTTGTAGGGACCGCGCTCCTCGGGATAGTAGGCCAAGTTGAATACGGAGATGTTGGTTTGCGTGCCGGCTTCGATGTCCTTGTTGGGGAAAAGCTCGGTCTCAAGCACCTGACGGACAGAGTTTTTCGACAATTCCTCATTGTCCACATTGCTGGGACGGTAGTTGTAGTTGCGGTCGTAGAAGACGGCATTGTCGATGACGTACCACGACAACAGGGCACGGTTCTTACCATAGTTGAGACCTGTGTTGGCCGCTGCTTCGGGGAACTTGTCGGTTTGGTGTTGCGGCGTGCTGGCCATATACCACAGGGTGGGCAGGCGCAGGTCGATGGTCGACTTGGCGCCTTCAAAGTCATCGATGTAGGAGGTACCTGGCTCACTGGCCGACTTGGAAAGCCCTGGGATGAATCGGGCAAACTCACCATCGACATTGATGCGCGACGGAGTCTTGGTGCTGATGCCGGGCAGCGCGTTGATGAAGCTGGTCAGCCAACGGGCGTCGGTGTGATAGCTGAGGTCGGCACCATAGATGGTGTTGGCGATGGCTTCCTCGCCATAGTTGATTTTCTGGGTGTACGATTTCTCGCCCAAATACAATATGGTCGCTCCGGCATGGAAATCTTGGTTGAACTCATGCTCGACGCGGGTGCCTAGGAAGGTCTTTCGGATGGCACTGAAGCCGGAATTGGACTCCAACGAGATGTTGATAGGTGTGCCCGAGTTGAGGATACCTTCGTTGAGGATGGTCACACGACCCAGGGTGTAGTCAACGGTATAGTCAACGTTTTCAACGAGTTGCACACCGCCTGCCGTGACGGTCACAGAGCCTTGGGCCACATTCATGGCGTTGAGGCTGATTTCGCTGCCCGACTGCGACGAGTAATAACCCTTCAAGCTGAACTTGTTCTTCTCCGAATACTGCTCAGCCGAGGTCTTTGTCAAGGTGTAAAGCGAGTCGTAGGCGTATTTGTTGGCTAAGTCGGGCTCGTCGGGGAAGACCTTCTTGCGGAGGTGGCTGCCAAAAGGCTCCAACACAGGGAAGAAGATGCGACCATTCGACGCATTGATAGTACCGCCTTGGGTTGCAGCATGGTCCAAAAAGTCGAATACGCCATCACCGCCAGCGATGGGGTTGTTTTGTGTGGTCAAGTTATCCAAGCCCAACAGGTGCAGTAGCGAAACACCCTTCACCGAGCCTTCAGTGAAGTAACCGTAAGGCGTACTGTTGGAGTTGCCGTTGTAGAAAATGTTCAGCATGAAGTCTTGCGATCCTACTTGGTAAGCCCTCATGTTGTACACGTTCTTCATCATCAGGTTCCAGATGGGCATCTTGGTATTCACCGTAGTACCTTTCAGTAACTTGGTTACCAAAACTTGAGGTGTATTGATTCCTTGGTCGGAGAACTCACCGACTTGGTAGACTTCATCGGAACCGACGATGGTGTATTGGTAGGCCACAGCCAAGGTCTGGTTGGCGTTGAGGCTGACATTCAAGGAGATGAAACCCAGTTTCGAGTTCAAGGAGAATTCCGTGTTACTCAAACGACGGGCGTTTTCCACCTTCTCGAAGTCGCGGCCCGAGACCATGTAGCCTGAACGACCGATGCGCATGGGGTCGTTGCTCATGTAGTTGGTCACCGTGCTGATGTTACGGATTTGCGTTGTGTCCATGCGGCTGACCAGATTGTTGGCAGCATTGCGTGGATACACCTTGCTGTTGGTCGGAGAGACTTCGGAATTATAGATCCATTCCTCTTTGCCTTCAGCCAAGTCGTTCAAGGCAAGGATGTTACGGGTGTTTTGTGTCGAGGTGTTGGTGTTGGTGATCCACACCTCGATTTTGGTGATGTTGATGCTTGAAGTGACTGTAGGCAGGGTGGAGAGAGCCACCTCGTATTGGTCGCGGAAGAACTGGCTCAAGAAGAAGTGGCGATTTTCTTCGTAGTCCAGACAGCTAAGTTCGAACTCGTTGGTCTGTGCGCCGCCTTGCACGGTGATGTTCTGTGACTCACTTTCCTGATAGGAGACGATGGACGAAACAGTGGTGTTGCCGAACTTCAGTTTCGACTTCACACCAAACAGCTGTTGTGTACCCGTGATGAGGGTGCTGTTGAGCGGGAAGCTGACGTTACCGGCTTCCAAGAGTTGGATGATTTCGTCTTCTTTGCCTTGGTATTTCAGGGCGAGCTTGTCTTGGTAGTTGAAGGTCGCCTTAGTGTTCTTGTTGATGTTGAAGTTGATCTTGTCGCCGATTTTGGCCATCACGTTAAGCTGGATGTCCTGTTCGAAGACGAAATCGTTGTGGCGTTTGCGGCGGTAGGTTAGCGAGGGGTCGTCGCGGAAGCTGTGCTTGAAGCCAAAGGTGAGGTCGACGGAGCCTTGGGGACGGATGTCGATGGTGTTGCTGCCGAAGATGGTCTCGAAGGCTTTGCCGCCGATGAACATGGGCGGGATGATGGAACTGCCGTCGGTCGTCGAACGCGAGTTTTGGCTGCGGCGTTCTTTCCAGTATTCTTGTATGCCTTTACGGTTCTGATACTCAAAGTATTCGCTTTGTGTGAGGGTAGTGGGCGTGTCGTAGTAGAACTGACCGATGCGGCGTTTGAAGGTATATTGTCCGGTCAGGGGGTCGTAGATGATTTCGGTCTCGAAGTTGTCGGGGTCGCTGAGGTAGAAAGGCGATTGGTTGTTGAGGTCCTCCAAAGGATTGCCCGTGTTGACGGGGATGGGGAAGATGATTTTCGTCGTGTCGGGCTCGACAACGTAAGGGTTGTGGTAGAAAAAATCATACGTGTCCGCCGCCGCCGTTCGACTGAAAAGGAAGGCGAGCAGCAACAGGGGCAGCGATAGGAGGATATGTCGTTTCATTGTGTTTTTCAAAGGTAGAAGTTTGAATTACAATATTTTAAGTGCTTCTTTAATCAGCGTTTCGATGCTGGCATCGGGCATCTGTTTCAGCAGTCGGTCGAGTGCTTTGTCGACGGCGGCTTTGCCGAAGCCCAATATCGTCAATGCTGATAACGCTTCAGTCTTGATTGTATTGTCTGCCGCGGCGAAAATTTCCGTCGGCAAATCGGTTTTCTTCAGTTTGTCTTTCAGGTCGATGACGATGCGCTGGGCGGTCTTCACGCCGATGCCTTTCACGGCTTGGATGGTCTTCACGTCATCGTTGGCGATGGCATTGCTCAACTCGCTGACGGTCAGTGAGCTGAGGATAAGCCGTGCTGTGTTGCAGCCTACGCCCGATACGGAGATGAGCAGCTCGAAGAGGTCTCGCTCCTTGGCGGAGTAGAAGCCAAACAGGTTGTGGGCGTCTTCGAGGATTTGTTCATGGGTATACAGCCTCACCTCTTCCTTCTCGCCGATGGCGGTGAAGGTGTTGAGCGTGATGTTGATAAGATAGCCGATGCCCTGGTTGTCCAAGACAACGTAGGTGGGCGATTTTTCGGCTATTTTACCGGTGATGTAGGCGTACATTTGGGCGCAGTTTGGATTAAACTGCAAAAATAGGAAAAATAAGGATAAAGCGAAAAAAATTAATCAAAAAAAGAGGACTTTTCAGCCCTCTTTTTCTTGTGCTTGTTGTAATTCTGAATTACTCGGCAGGAGCATCGTGCTTGCAGCACTCCTTTTCACCTTCGCAGCCAGCGAGGCGTTCCAGGATGAGGTCTTTCTGCTCGTCAATGGTCATAGTGGCAAAGTTTTCCCACTTGGCTTTCATTTCGGCGCACTTCTTTTCGCATTCAGCCTTTTGCTCTTCGGTCATTTCGGCCATTTCCTTGCAGACTTGCTCGCCGGCGGCTTCCATTTCAGCCTTCTTGGCTTCCATCTTGGCATCCATGTCGGCAAACACGGCGACAGCCTTCTTGTTCAGTTCGGCTTTAGCCTCGTCGGTCATCTCGTCCCACTTGGCATACTCTTCTTTCAGAGCGTGCATGGGGCAGTTGTGCTCTTCTTCAACGACTTCAGTGACTTCCTCCTGAACCGGCTCGGCGACGGCTTCTTCTTGCTTAGGAGTGTTGTTGCAGGCCACCATGAAGAGGCAGGCCAAACCGAGAGTAAGAACTAATTTCTTCATTTTTAATAAGTTTTAGATGTTGTTTAATGTATTTTCTGTGTTTTGAGCGCGCAAAAATACAAATAATTTCAATAGGGCTTAAAAAAATGTGAAATTTCGTGAAAAAAATCTTTTTTTAATAAGGTTGTTTTTTTGTCGGGGAATATCTAATTTTGCACTCGAATTTTGCGCTCAATTATTTTGATTGCAAATCAAGTAATTAATGTAAAATCAACTAATTATAAATTCATATTAAATCAAAAGAAATGGCAGAAAAGAAATTTTTGACATGCGACGGTAACCAGGCTGCGGCCCATGTTGCCTACATGTTCAGTGAAGTGGCCGCCATTTATCCTATCACTCCGTCGTCGCCGATGGC
>JAEEGL014214133.1_pt1 | contig 15857 bp, 7 predicted proteins | sample 9134231 | NCBI WGS metagenome assembly JAEEGL01 (sample SAMN16246548, study PRJNA631951) | gut metagenome | biome: gut microbiome; feature: rumen; material: fiber-attached | host: Bos | place: Iran: Karaj | collected 2018-10
CCTTGCGCTGGAGGATGACAGCGATCCCGCGAAGAAGGCGGCCGTGGCCTTCATGAAGGGCCGTGGCCTGGAGCCGGATCCGTCCAAGGTCACGACGCGTCTCGGCCAGGAGTTCGCCGGGGTTTGCGCGGAGGAGTATTACAGGGCCGTGCGTGCTGCGATCGACGAGTATGCCCCCGGGCTCCTGTATGTCGGCAGCCGCCTGAACGGCGTGCCGAGCTACATCCCCGAGGTCATCCAGGCGGCCGGGCGTTATTGCGACATAGTGTCGATCAATTATTATTCGCGCTGGGCTCCGGAGCTTGACAGTGCCGTCGTGGATTGGGATGTCTGGGCCGGCAAGCCTTTCATGGTGACCGAGTTCTACACGAAGGCCGTCGAGGATTCCGACCTGTCGAATAATTCCGGCGCCGGGTGGTGCGTGCGTACCCAGGCCGACAGGGCCTATTGGTATCAGCATTTCACGCTCGGTCTGCTGGAGGCGAAGAACTGCATCGGCTGGACTTGGTTCAAGTACCAGGACGGGGATTCGCCCGAGGAGTCCGAGCCTTCCAACAAGGGTTTCTACGACAATTATTATAACGTATTCCCTATCCTTGCCAAGTTCGCCCGTCAGGTCAATTTCAACGTCTACGACCTGATCCGCTACTTCGACGAATAGTGATTTTCGTCCCGACAGCCCTCTGCCCTAGCTCCGTCCCTCGAACCTGACAAACACCTGCGCGCTGACAATGGCCCTGGGACCATTGGGGGACACCTCGGCGCGCAGGTTGGGACTTTTTGTTGCGACCTGCGCGCTGCATCCCATCTTGACACCCATCTGCCGCATCCCAAACGCGCAGGTGATTTGCGGGTTGGTAGCTGACAGTCTTTCCCCAAAAACACCTCGCCCCACCACCAGCCCCAGAACGCATTTTGGTCGTTCTCCGAGGGCGAGGTGTGGCGATTTTGCCCCGCCTCGCCCGCTCGTTCCCGTCTGAGGGCCCTCAGGTCCATATGCACGGCCGAGGTGTTTTGCGGGTTGGCCACTTTCGGGCGTCGGGACTTGGCAACAACCGGCCGGGGAGGAAGGCCTTTCCGTTGAGCCTCCCGCAGCCGGCCGTGTTGTAACCGCCGCTCCCGATTATCGAGCGGCGGCGGTGCCTTGCCCCAACGGAGCCTCGCTCAAGCTGTGCCCTCGGCGCCGGGAGTGGCAGCCGGGGGAGAGGGGCGCCGGACGGGTCTTTACCCCTTCGGACGTCTCGCTTCGCTCGACCCCACCACTGCGCAGCTCCGCTGCTTGCGGTCCCCCCGCTTCCGTGCCGCGGGTGGCACGGTCCTCAGGGGCAAAGCCCGTCCCGGCGCGGCATCAGCGCTTGTTGCCCATCGGGGTGTAGATCAGAACAGGGCCTTTTCTTCCGCCAGCAGGTTCAAAGATCTGTCTCGCACATGACTTGCAGAAATAGATATCCCTCAATTCTACCCTGTATCCCATTCGCCCAGGAAAATCTCTACCGCAACATGCACAGGTGAATGGTACCCCGCTTCGATGCTTATCCAGCCCCTGGACTTCGTGGTACCATTGCTGAGGGCTTTTCACATAATTGGCGAGTGGACTTTCCCTATTGGCAGTGCGTGGATAAGAAACTGTCATATAATAGTTTCCAGTGGCTTCATGCTGCCTTGTCGAAATCTCAGTAACGGTGCATCGTACATTCTCACCAGGTTGGTATTGTGTTTTTGTCCCGGAAAGGATATGCTTGATTCCGAACGAATCTTCAACAAACTGTCGGCCTTGGTGATCATTTCCTTCAACGACAACGAAAAGGTATCTCTTCCCGATATCGTATTCCCCCATCAGAAAGGATTCGTCGAATCCATCCATTTTCTTTTTACGCGGAATCAGATACTGCCCCGAAAAGGGTTCTTTCTTTTGCGGGTTGCCCGTCGCTGATTGCGGTGACAGCACCAGATAGTGACAACCTGTTATTATGCTGGGGGTATGGGAGTACCCTCGCACTGTGAGTCTGAGCGTCTTTCCTGGACTGTATCTCCTTTTTGTTCCTGTCAGCAAATGGCGGACACCGTTGGTGTCAAGTACAATCTGGCAACCGGATGGATTCACAGCGTCTGTGACGACAAAGCTATAAGTCTTATCTTTTTGGTAAGACTGCATCAATTCATTTCTATCCGGTTTCCGCTTTGACAACACGCTTTCAATAATCTATTTGTTGCCGCCGAGGAAGGATTCTTTGAACTTGTAGAGGCTTAGGCCGTTATATGTGAAGTATTTCGGGCCCTGGCAGAAGCCGGAGATGCTGCGTTTGTTTCTGGGCATGTACTTAGCAGTGAACTCGGCTATCGAGTATAATTGGCCGTCACATTCAAGCATATTGCCTTCTGCGACAATGGCTTCGGTCCCAGATGGAGTATATGTAATTGTGGCACCAACAGGCACACCATATTCTTCCAGGTTAAAATAACCAAACTCTGGGTCGATCAGATCGTTATCTTCGAACAATGCCTCTGGAGATACAGAAGTGAACATAGATTCAATATACGCTATTTCATGCTTATCGAGGCCGTATTTTTGATATAGTTCAGCATCTGTCCAAGACTTAGACCAATCCTGAAGCGGTATGAAATCAAATACATTTTGATTCACTTGCATTGTACCGTGACCATAGAACAAGAGGAATCTAAAGAAATTTGTATGGATATAGTCAAAGCAATTATCTCGCTGAGCCTTAGTGTTGAACGGACCTATCACGAGGAAAGTTTCCGTGCAAATCTCATACGGTTCTGCTTTTATCGGTTCTGGAGGAACAACAGCATTCGTTGAATATGTTGTAGTAAAGAACAATTTATACTTTACCATCGCAGAATACTTATCTGACGCCGCATTCATGGCAATGAATCCTTCCTGACGTTTGGCACCGCCCTTTATTCCCTTGACGCCATAAATCTTAACAGCACCTTTAAAAGTATTCTCGCTAAGATTATAATTTGAATACTTTTCCGGGTTGTTAAAGACATCTTTCCTTATGCCAAAAGGTTTTGTCTTAGACACAATAGATGAGAACTTCTCTCCAACACATACCTTTCTCAAAATAGGAAGCGCTCTGGTATCACGTACCACGTACGAAGAGAAGTCATTCTTTAACGTATCGCCATGCATTACAACTCCGTCAGAAGAAGTAAAGCGATAATCTAATCCACCTTTGTTCTGCTCATCCCATAGGAAATAACATATTCCACCATCGATATGAACACCAGAGAAACATACTGTCGCATCCTCATAATCAATCAGTAGTTTCAATTTAGTGTCTTCTTGCATTTGTTCACGGAATTTGCCCAATTCCTGTCGCCCACCAACCATCCATTTTGACGGCATAATCATGCTTATATAATTAGGACGCACCTTTCTTGCAATATTGACAAATTCCTGATAAATGGGCGCAGCAGCATCTGTTGATGCACCACTGCCATCATTTGCCTGGTACGGCGGGTTCCCTACTATAGCATTGAATTTCATATTCTCTTCAAGTTCTGAATTGTTCCAGTAATTTTTACCACGGATGACCTTCGAGGTAAAAAGTGTGGGTTGATTGCTAATCTTGTTAATAAGGTCCTCAAAGTACCGGGCGTTGACCTTCGCCGGGCGGAAGCCGCGAAGGGTGCGCTTGGTGATGCTCTTAGCCATCTCGGTCTTGCAGATGACGAAGATGTGGTTGCGGAGGACATCGTCCCAGATCTGGTTTTGCGTTTGCACAGGCACATCCGTAGCCAGCATGTGGGAATCCCGGTATGCTTGCAACTTCTCCACAAAGACGCTGTAGGCCATAAACAGTGGATACAGACCGGTCTTTGAGTTTATCTCCAGGATGCGCGTGTTCGGGTCTTTGAAGACTTTTGCCGTCACCTCGCCGCGATCCACAAACCTAGGCTTTACACCTTCGGTCTGCATATCGGTGTCAAAGAAGACCTGGCCGCCGATGCAGTCTCCGATGTGCATGTTCACGACCCGCCAGGGAGTCAGCACGGTTTCCTTGTCCGGGTTGCGGAAGTAGGAGAAGATGCGCGCGATTTCACGTGTGCGTTCCAGCGGGGCCAGGCGGTCGGCAGCCCGCACGAGGTCGCGGTAGTTGCGTCCCACGGCGCGGAACATGTCCGGGTCGTAGTACGGTGCAAACTCTGCAAAGAGTTCCTTCGTGACGCCTCTGGGCATGAATTCTTCCCATGACTGGTCGTCGATCAGCGCCGCGAAGTTCTCGAGAGTGATGTCCTGGCCTTCATTGCCCAGTTCGGCCCCGTACATCAGGAGCGGAAGGCGGATGGAGATGCCGCGGAGAATCGAGATGGCGGCATCGGCGTTCTTCTTTTTCTCCCTGGCTTCGGCGAGGCGCTGCTTGTCTTCTTCGGTGAGTTCCGCCTTTTTCTTTTTCTGGATGCGCTCCAGCTCCTTGTATTGCTCGTTGGTGAGGCCGGTCTTGTTCATGTCCACGTCCGTGGAGGCGTGGCTTGCCTTGGTCGCGCCGATGATGGCGTGAAGGTTCTTGAACTTCGAGAGGGCCTCGGCGTCTAGTTTGCGGAGCATTTCCTGGTTGTAGAGCCTGTCGTCGTCGCAGCCGTTCCTGGTGACGCGTGTGATGTAGGCCCGTTTGAGCTGCTCCAGCATGTTGTCCACGTTGTAGGTGGCCATCCTGGTGCCGTTGTAGCCGATGACCGGGCAGAAGTTGAGGAACTCTCCCAACTTGACGCGGTCGCTTTCGGAGGCGGTGTTTTTGGTTTGGACCTTGGCGGTGTCGGCCAGAACCTTGAGGGTGCGGTCCGGCGCGAAGTCGAAGACGTAGCAGTTTTCCTTGCGGCGGCCGTCGGCGGTGGTGTACGGGCTCTGGACGCGGAAAATGGTCTGCATGTAGGCCTTGGCGTCCGTGTTGTGGGAGCCGGCGAGCATCATGACCGCCGTCCAGGGACGCACGGTCACTCCGGTGGTGAGCTTGCCGCAGGATAGCGTGATGGTCCTGGTGTCTTCCGGGTTGTCGCCCATCGCCTTTTCCACCAGCTTCAGGGCATCGTCGTTTTCCACTTCCTCGTCGCCGTCTCCGGCCACGTTGACGATGTCGAACTGGCCGAATATCGCGTGGGCTTTCAGCAGGGCCGACAGGGCCCGGGCTTCCCTGACGCCGGGAACCATCCAGAGGGTGTGGCGGAAGGAGTTGCGGAATTCCACGGTGGAGTAGGGATAGTTGCTTTCCGGATCGTATTTCACAATGAGGTCCAGGAAGGATCTGACGTGTTCTTCGTGGATGAACCTGCCTTCGAAGCCTTCCGGCATGTCCCGGTGGTCACGTTCCGGGTCGCCGGTCCAGGTGCGGAAGAATTCCTTGAAGTTGAAGGCGGAGTCTTCGATGTCCTCGAACCCGGAGAGGGCCTGGCCCAGATCGAAAGTGAAGATGTTGAGCCTCGGCAGGCCGGCGTAGGGGTTGGGGTCGCCGAAGTGGTTGAGGTCCCATTCTGCCTTGGCTTTCTGCTCCATCACATAGTCCCAGGTGTAGATTTCGTCTTCCTTGTAGTCGTCCAGCAGGTTGAACGGTGTGCCAGAAAGATTCAGGACCTTTGTTTTTTCTTTGGTGAGGAGTTTGATGACGTTCTGGCCCAGTTCGGTCTGTGTGCCCTCGTGAGCTTCGTCGATGATGAGGAAGTCCCAGTCGGTCTTGAAGATGGCGGCGTTCTTGTCGAATTTGCCGCCGGCCATCTCGGCTCCTCGCAGGTCCTGCATCGAGGCGAAGTAGATGTAGTGCCTGTCGGGGGCTCGCCTTGCAAATTTTTCCAGGATTTCGAAAGGCTCGCCCTGCTCGCGGGAGCCATATTCGTACCCGTCCATCATGTTGAAGATCTTGTGGTAGTCTTCGAACCAGCCCTTGTCGACGACCGGACGGTGCGTGATGATGATGGTGCGGTGGAACTGCATGTCCTTTACCACCTGAAGGGCCGTGAGGGTCTTGCCGAAGCGCATCTTGGCGTTCCAGAGCATGGATTTTCCGCCTGTCTGGAATTTGTGGACCGTCTTTTCGATGGCGTCTTTCTGCTCCGGACGGAATTCGATGGACTCGTCGATGGCTTGCATTTCGTCGGCCCGGATGGAGAAGCGCCCTTCCTTGGCGGCCTTGATGGCCGCAAGGGCTGTCTCAACGCTGCATTCGAACCATTCACGCCCCTGGTTTCTGCCGCTGAAGTCGTGCCTGCGGATGCCGGAGCGGAGCAGGATTTCGTGGACCTGCTTGTCGTTGAAGGTGGTGATTGTGCCGCCGTGGATTGCCAGAGTCAGTTCCGAGTGACGCAGGGTGTAGTCGATGCCTGCAGTCCTTGTGTACTGGTTGATGCGCTTGCGCGCCGCCGCATTGAGTTCCTTGCAGTTCGGCAGCAGGGTGGAGTCGGTCGCCTCGTCCAGCGTCGCTTCGCCGATCTTGACGCAGCCCCGGTGCGCGGCGTCTTCGATGGTGAAGATGTAGATCAGTTTTGCCTTGAGTGTCGAGTAGTACTGCATAAGGCTACTTCTTTATGAGGTCAATGTATTTGATCGGTTTGCCCGTCTCCCAGTCCATGATCTTGCAGTATATGCCGTTGTGGCGGCGGATGTCGTCGGTCTCGCAGCCCTTGCAGGGGGTGCGTACTTCTTCTCCGTCGCCGAAAAGGGAGGGCTCGATGTGGACGTCTTCGTGGCAGGAATTCGGGATGACTCCTTTGAGGCCGTCCATCTGCCAGAGGTTCCAGGATATGATCCCGGCGATTTCACGTGCCTGGGCCATGGAGGGGCGGCCGTGGAATTTGTCGTCGTAGTAGTCGTAAAAGGTGTAGAGGGCGTTCTCCCGGGCAAGGAGAAGGTTGTCGCCCTGCCATTCGTAGCCGTAGGTAGCCTTGTAGGCTTGCTTTGCAGCAGCGTACCATTCTTCTTCCGTGGACGTGTTTTCGGAGACGACGCGGAGTTTGCGGCCGAGGAGTCCGATGCGATCCCTGACCGGGATGATTTCACCGGTGATTGTATCGTAGCGGCTGGTCAGATACGGGGCTTCACCGCATGTGATTTCCAGACGGATATCCCTGACGTAGTCCTGCCAGGTCTTGCCGTCTTTGGTCGGGAACTTTATTGGTTTCGGGTTGGTTTTCCAGCCTTTTTCGGTTTCTTTGTTGAAGGGGCTGGCGGTTCCGAACCACTGGGAGTCGATGAGGTTGTTCTGGGCGTTGCAGATCCAGGAGGGGGTGAATACTTCACCTTTGTCCCTGGCGCGGGCCTGTTGTTCTTCCTTCGATTTGCGGACACGAGGCTGGATGATGTCCCCGTCGGGCCCGGCGACGGTGTCCAGGCACATTTGCTCGTTTTCGCCGTATCCCGGACCGAGATTCGCGTAATTGTCAGTCGCCCAGATTATATGGGAAGGCTTCCGCCCGCTTCCGGGTCGGCTGTGGTCCGATAGAAGAATCTCGAGCAGGATACGGCGTTCCTGCCCGGTGGGGACAGAGTGTCCCCCGGAACTGTTCTGGGCGTCCATTCTGCGCTTTCCGTGCGCACTCGCCTTGTCCGGGCGCGGACACCCAAGGGCACGAAAAAAAGGCGCAGACTCTCATCGTCTACGCCCCGAGGCCCTAGGAAGCCCGCAACACTCGACAAGTCAAGCCTACGCCTAAGCGCAGGCATTTACTGACTTGTCCGGTGTATTGCTTTGAAATATCCTAGGTTTCAGGGGCAACCGAACAAATAGCAAATGCTATGTTAGTATGTATGTTATAGTACTCTTGGCCGTACTATATCTGCAAATGTATGAAATAACATGCAATCAAGCAAATAAACCTCCCTCATTTTCGGCAGGCGCCGGGATCGGGCCTCCGGCGTCAGGGTTCGGCGATTTTTTTCTTGCGGTATTCGAGGGGGGTGCAGCCGGAGTAGGCCCGGAATTTCTTGATGAAGTAGCTCGGGGTGTTGAATCCGCAGGCGAAGCAGATCTCGTTGACCGTGAGGTCCTGCCGCTCCACAAGCAGACGTGCGGCTTCCTGCAGCCGGAACGTGTTCATGTATTTGTTCGGAGTCGTGCCTGTCGCGGCTTTTACCTTCTCGAAGAAAATGGCGCGGCTCATGGCCATTTCCGATGCAAGGTCCTCGATGATGATTTCTCCGTTGGAAAGATTGTCCCGGAGCAATTTGTGGAAAGCACGGAGGAAATAGTCGCCTGGCCGGTCCGGGGCTGCCGACCCGGTTTCTTCTTCGGCTTCCGGGGTCGGATTGTCCGTCCCGTTTTTCCCGCGTACGAACTCTCCCAGGAGGGATTCCATCATTTTTTTCTCTCTCCGCTCCTGCTCCAGGGATGTTTTCAGGCTGGTGGTCCGGGACATGGTCCTTGCTAGAAGATAGATGGCCAGGGCTGCCATGAGGATGTATGCCATCCATGCCCAGATGCTGCCGTACCATGGAGGAAGGACGGATATTTCCAACTGTTTGTGCGCCTGCCCTGTCCCGTTCGGGCAGCGGGCCTGCAGGGTGTATCTGCCGGGTTTGAGATTGGTGTACCGGATCTGCTCGGTATCCGGGGAACGTTTCCATTTCTTCTCGCCCGGCAGCAGCCTGTATTCCATTTCCTTTTTGTGGAGATAGTCAGGGATTGCGACGTTGACGCCTATCGATGTGACCCGCCCCTTCAGTACGATTTTTTTCTGGAACAGCAGGGTCGCCTGGAGTATCCCGTTGCCGGGACCGGGAACCGTAGGGGAGCCGTTGATTTCCAGGTCCGTGAAATAAATGTTTTCGGGGCTGTTGTTCCTCGGGAGCTCCGTGTCTTTGAACATTACGGCCTGCCTGTGACCGAGAGCGATTATCTGTCCGCGGGATGTTACGAACAGTCCATTCTTTATGAAGGATGACAGGGGAAACTCGTCGCGGATCCCGATAGTCGAGAATGCTCTTGTGCGGGCATCGAGGCTGACGAATCCGTCGTTGTTGAGAATCAGCAACGACCCCTCCGCCGATTCCGTGATAGCATAAATGTATCCGTTTCCGAGCGGACTGTTTTGCGGGTTGAATACATGGAAGCTGTCCCCGGCTTTTTCGTGCAGCAGGATTCCGCTTCCTGATGTGCCAAGCCACAGGCGGCCGCCGGTGTCTTCGAAAATGCAGGTGATGTTGTTATTTGCAAGGGGCTGTCCTCCTTCCGTGAAAAAGGCGGTTTCTTCTCCCGTCAGCATATTGTGGCGGAGAAGCCCACCCGATACTCCGGTCCACAGGTTCCCGTCCCTGCCGAGGAACAAGGCCATGGTGTATTTGCCCTTGAAGAGCGGATGTCTGTTCAGTTCCTGCCATGTGTCGTCGGTCGGATCCAGCAGTGCCACTCCTTTTCCCGTCCCCGCTATTATCTTCCCGTCCCAGGTGAGCAGGCGGACGACGTGGTCGTGCGGCAGATTCCGGTGGATGCGGACCCTCCCGTTGTCGAGATTGATTTCGTTCAGGCCTCCGAGTCTTGTCCCCGCCCACAGGACATGGCGGTTATCGTCGAGCAGGATGCTCATGACGTTTTCGGAACCGAGCCTTCCGTTCCAGGGCTCCTGCCATGTCTTGCAGCTGGATTGGTCCATGCACTTGATTCCGGACTCCTCGGTGGCGAAATAAAGTGTGCCGCTGCTCTTGTCTTCTGCGACGTCGTCTATGACCGCCGTCCTCGAATCTGAATACAGTCCGTCGAGGAAGGTATATCCGCTTTTTCCATTGGGCAGGATCTCAGCTCCCGCGTCTGTCCCGGCCCAGATGTTGCCGGAGGCGTCTCTCATCAGGCAGAGGATGTCGGAAGACGCTATTCCCGACTGACGGGACGGGGGCACGGCGGCAGTATGGTTGCCGTCAGCCGGGTCTGTTTCATACAATCCGGATATTGTTCCGACAAGGATCCGTCCGGTGGCGCTTTCGCAGATACAACGCACGTAATTGCCCGTCGTCCCTTCCGCCTTGCCTTCAATGTGGATTTCGCCTTCCGGGGAAAAACAGTAGAGACCTTTTGTCCTGGTCCCGACCCAGATCGATCCCGAACTGTCTTCCAGAAGGGCCCTGACGAAGACTCCGTCAAGCATTTTCTCGACCGAATGGCTGCCTATCCGCGCGCGGAACAGCCCGCAATCGGAGCCGAACCACAGGGTCCCGTTGTCCTGCACGATGAGTTCGGTTATGCGGCCTGCGCTTCCTCCGGTGTCGAGCGCGAGCTTCAGCGAATCACCTTCGACTTTGAATACGGCGTCCGGTGTGGCTGCCCACATCTCTCCGTCCTTGCAGCTTATGGCCTGGATTTCGGAATCCCTTATGGTCTTGAACTGCCCGGTCTTCATGTCGAAGCGGCTCAGCGCATATTTGCATATTATATAAAGGTGGCCGTTGCCGTCGGGACAAAGAGACTTTACATTATTGTTGAAAATGCTGGTCGCATCGCCCGGGACAGGACGGAAGACGGTCATTCTCGTCCCATCATAGCGGGCCAGCCCGTCGCGGGTCCCCATCCAGATGAAGCCATATTCATCTTGGCAAATGGTCGTCACCGGCGGATTGGGAAGTCCTTCCGCCGTGCCTATGGTGCGGCCGCGCATTATCCCGGCATCCAGGCCCTGGCTCAATGCCAGCAGCGCCGCGGCTATTGCCAATCTTTTAGCTGCCTTTACAAACATCGTCGCTAAAATAGATAAAATTTATATAATTCAGTACGGGTTTTGTATTTTATGCCGTTTGATAGTTATATTTTTGTGAAAAACGCTATTCGCAGAAATCATGCTTAGAAAACTGTTTCTATCTGTAAGTCTCGCCGCTGTCCTGGCCCTGGCCTCCTGCGGCCCGAAGGAAGAACCGACCGGACCTGTAAAACCCGACACGGAGCAGCCCGGCGACGAGCCCGGAACAGACCAGCCCGGAACAGACCAGCCCGGCACCGACCAGCCTGGCACGGATCAGCCTGGCACGGATCAACCGGGCACCGACCAGCCGGGGACCGACGATCCCCTCGCCGGAGTGGGCAAGGACTACAAGGACTTTGACATTTACCTCGCAATAGGCCAGTCCAACATGGCGGGCCGCGGTCCCCTTGAGGCCGCCGACCGTGACTCCATCACGGGGGTGTGGATCCTGAATCCGGCGGGCGAGCCCGAGAAGGCGACGAACCCTATGAACAAATATTCCACTGTCCGCAAGGATGACGCTTCCCAGAAGATGAGTCCGGCCTACGGCTTCTGCACTTCGATATACGAGAAGACGAAGCGCCCGATCCTGATGGTGGTGAACGCCAGGGGCGGCACCGGCATCAGCGAATGGGCCGAAGGCAGGGACCTGTTCAACGAGGCTGTCGCCCGTACGAAGGCGGCCCTGCCTTATGGCACCTTCAAGGGTATCATCTGGCATCAGGGAGAGTCGAACGCTTCCTCGTGGAAATCGTACATGGCGGCCCTGAAGGCAATGGTAGCTGCCCTGAGGACGCAGATCGGAGCCGGGGATGTTCCATTCATCGCAGGTGAAATCCAGCATGACCATTCCAACGCCGGCTATTTCAACAACATGATCCACACCATCTCGGACGAGATTCCTGCTTCAGGATGGGTGTCCGCATATGGTGTGACCCTGATCGAGGACAACCTCCACCACGACCGCGCCTCGCAGGTGATGCTAGGCGGACGCTATGCCGATGCGATCTACGCGATGGTATATGCCGATCCGAAAGCGACCTCTTTCGGCCAGCCCGACTTCCCCGACCTGTATGTCACAGCGAATTCCGTCGGTCTCGGAAGCGATGCATCAACGAGCGTTTCAGTCGAGACCATGACCAACCAGGGCCAAGTCAGTGTCAGTGTCCCTGCGGATGCGTCCAACTGGCTCAAGGCTGAAGTCCAGGAAGGCACGGTGGTCTTCACCAGCCTGCAGGCCAATGAAGGTGACGGAGGCAGGACCGCGAGGGTCACTGTCACCGCCGGCTCCGAGTCCCTCACGGTTGCAGTTACCCAGCGTGCACCTTCTAAGTACAAAACCGGGCAGGTCTGGGGAACGGAAGGCGTCGTGTTCTGGGTGAACCCCGACGATCCCAATGAGATGAAAATAGTCTCCGCGAAGGCCGAGAAACGTCCCTGGGGCCCTGCGGGCGTGACCATACAGCCCAACAACGTTAACTCTTCCACCTTGTCCGGAGAAGAAGCCTGCGCCAGGATCAAGGGCTCCGCCGATTATGCCACGGCATCATACGCGCAGCAGTTCTGCGACGGCCTTGGCGAGGGATGGAGACTTCCTACCCGCGATGAAGGGGATGCCCTCTTCCTCGCCTATGACGGGGAAACCTATTTCGGAAAGTATACCTCCAACGCTCAGCCGGAAAACGCCACTGCGACCTTGAATGTTCCGGATAAGTGCACTGATTCCGAGAAAGCTGCCCGCACTGCTTTCGATAATGCCCTTTTGTCCCTTCCCGACGGCGTCAAGCTTAATACTGCCGCCTGGACAGCCAACGGCGACAGCATCTGGCTCTGCATGGAGACATCCAAGGGGGACGCTTATTATTGGCGTTACGGCTATCCTGGCTGCTCGACCGGAGCGAAGTCCTCCTCGTCCCGCTGGGCCCGTTGCGTAAAAGTCGTCAAAGCTGAATGAATATGAAAAAGTTATTAGCTATCATTCCGATTCTTGCCGCCGTCCTGTCGTCCTGCAACGGGACGATCACCGAGGCTGAAGTCCGCAACCACGAAGATCCGGTCCTTGCAGAACCGGAGTCCCTTACCCTTTCGTCCGCCTCCCTCAGCCTCAGTTTCGAGGCGGGGAAAAAGGACAGTACCTATATCGTCACGGAGTCCGCGACGGTGAATGTCACTATCAATCCCGATGCCGTTTCGTGGCTGGATTACACCGTGGACGGTCTGAAGATCGTCGTAAGGGCGAAGGAAGAAAATCCGGAATTCACGGACAGGACGGGCGTCATAACCGTCATTGTCGGACAAGGTGCGTCAGCCTCCTCGGCTGAGCTTTCGGTCGTCCAGGCAGGGGCCCCGGTTCCCGTCCTCAAACTGGCGGTCACCGAGGTCAAAGTAGGCAATGCCGCCGGTTCCAAGGGTGTATCCTCCATCACCGAGACCAACCAGGAAAGCATAAGTGTCTCGGTCGACGAAGGATCGTCCGAATGGTGCGAGGCGTCGGTTTCGGGTACGGTCATCACGATAACCGCCGTGAAGGAGAATCCGGACACCCTGATCGAGAGGGTTGCGACCGTTTCGGTCATCGGAAACAGGATAACCAAGACCATAACCGTCTCCCAGGCAGTTGCCCTGCCTCCTACCAGGGTCGGCAAGCCTTACGGCACAGAGGGCATATATTTCTGGCGCAATCCCAACGATCCCTATGAGTACAGGATAGTTTCAAAGATGGCCGCCATCCGTCCCTGGGGGCCGAAGACTGTTGCAGGCTGCCCCGGAACGTCGAAAACGGCCGAACAGGCTTGCGCGAGCATACGGTCCCAGGCGGATTACGGCACGAACTACTATGCCCTGCAGTATTGTGATTCACTTGGTACCGGCTGGCTGATGCCATCATATGCAGATGCGGAAAACTTATATGAAGTTTACAACGGTCTCAGATACGACAATAAGAAAAGCAATGCCACCCAGGCCGTACCGAACGCGATGACGGATTTCGAGAAGGAATGCCGTACGAAGTTCGATGCTGTAATGACTTCCATCGGCGGAGTCCTCCTGAATACCCAGGATTGGAGCAAGGACGGCGATGCCATGTGGGTGTGCGGAGAGAATACCGCCGGAGATAACGGCTGGTATTTCCGTTTCGGCAAGCCTGGATACAGCCATGGCGCAAAGACCAATCTTACGCGTTACGTGCGTTGCGTGAAGGCCGTCAACGTTAAACAACAATGACAATGAAAAGATTCTCGACCATATTGTTGCTGCTCTTCCTGGCCGCCGGCATGATTCCGGCGCTGGCTCAGCAGAAAAAGACCGTCACGGTCAGCGGAAAGGTGACTGACGCGGACGGGCTGCCGATTCCTGCCGTCACCGTCTTCGAGAAGAACCGCCTCTCCAACGGGACGCAGACGGATTCGAAGGGGCAGTACAAGATCACCGTTCCTTCGGATGCCACCATAGTGTTCTCCTCGCTCGGTTTCTCTGAAGAGAACCGGAAAGTCGGCGGGGCCGGTACCATCGACGTGACCATGCAGGACGAGAGCCTGTCGCTGGACGCTGCCGAAGTCGTCAGCATAGGTTACGGTTCCGTGGCTCGCCGCGACCTGACGGGGTCCGTCGCGAAGGTGGACATGGATGAGATCCGCAAGGCCCCCGTGGTCAACTTCGACCAGGCCATACAGGGCCGTGTGGCCGGCGTCGTGGTGACGACGGCCGACGGTTCCCTGGGAGAGGATGCAACCATAACCATCCGCGGAAACAACTCCCTGACCCAGAGCTCCGAGCCTCTTTTCATCATAGACGGGTTCCCTTCGGAGAGTTCCCTGGCCACCTCCATCAACCCGGCTGATATCGAGTCCATCGATGTCCTCAAAGATGCTTCCGCTACGGCCATCTACGGGGCCCGTGGAGCGAACGGAGTTGTCGTGATCACGACGAAATCCGGACATGAGGGCAAGCCCGAGGTCCGCTTCTCCGCCGATTTCTCCATCAGCCGCGTTGCAAACAAGATGAAACTCCTCAATGCCTGGGAGTTCGTCGACCTGCAGACGGAGATTGCCGAGAACCTCGGGTCTTCCAACATGTATCTCAGCGGCGGATATACGCTCGACGATTACCTGACCGCCGAGACCGTCGATTGGCAGAACCTTATCTACCGTGATGCGCCCAGGCAGAATTACAGCCTGTCGCTCAGCGGCGGAAACAAGAACTCCGGGACCCGCTACAGCGCCAGTTTCTCGGCCCTCGACATGGACGGTATCATCAAGAGGTCCAACTTCCAGCGTTATCAGGGCAAGTTCTCCCTCAACCAGAAAATCGGGAAGAACCTGGAATTGTCGCTCCGTGCGAATTATTCCAGGACCTTCACGAACGGCACAAAGCCCACGGACGCCCAGATCAGCACTTCCGAATCCGGCTGGCTGATGTATTCCGTATGGGGCTACCGTCCTACGCTTCCCATCTCGTCGCTTGATGACGAGGACCAGCTGATCGAAGACCTCGTGGATGAAAGCAACGGCGACCTCGGAGACAACCGCTTCAATCCCGTCAAGTCGGTGATGAACGAGTACAAGAAGAAGATGTCCGATACTTTCACGGCCAACGGCGGCCTGGAGTACAAGATTACGCCCGATCTGAAACTCAAGTCGACCTTCGGTTTTACGGACTACAAGCTCCGCAGCGAGGTGTTCAACAACACGAAGACCCGCTCCGGCTACCCAGGCTCCAAGACCGGTAGAGGCGTCAACGGTTCCGTGACCTTCTCCCAGAGGACGGAATGGGTCAACGAGAATACCCTGACATGGTCGAAGACCCTTGCGAAGAAACATCGCGTCACCGCCCTCGCGGGACTCACTTTCCAGGGACAGCACTCTTCCTACCAGGGTGTCTCCGCTACCCATATGACCACGGAAGCGCTGGGTCTTAACGGTTTGCATACCGGAGAGTACCAGACGGTGACCCCTTATGAAAGGGAATGGAGCCTTATGTCCTGGCTCGGACGCGTCAATTACAGTTACAACTATAAGTATTACCTGACGGCTTCGTTTCGTGCCGACGGCTCTTCCAAGTTCCCCGCCACCAACCGCTGGGGCTTCTTCCCTTCGGCATCCGCTGCCTGGAACTTCAACCGCGAGAACTTCCTCAAGCCGGCAAAGCGCTGGCTATCGAACGGAAAGCTGCGCTTCTCA
>JAEEGL010432204.1_pt1 | contig 15856 bp, 13 predicted proteins | sample 9134231 | NCBI WGS metagenome assembly JAEEGL01 (sample SAMN16246548, study PRJNA631951) | gut metagenome | biome: gut microbiome; feature: rumen; material: fiber-attached | host: Bos | place: Iran: Karaj | collected 2018-10
CCGGGTCGATGGGATACTTTTTCTTTGTCTCTTCAAGCAGGATCCTGAAATACTCCAGTTCATCAGGCCCCGCCGGATCGGTTAGATTGGCTTCGAGACCGCAGTTCCACTGCTGTGTCGTGAAATGAGGAGCTCTGGGACCTTCAGGGGAGCAGGTGAAGGGGGTCGCGGTCGGATAAACTATGATCGCTCCTCTCTGCTCGCCGACATAATGCCAATCAGCGTTGTTCGCGAAGAATTCACCGGAGCAGGTGAAGCCGTGTATGGCAACTACGAGGGGATACTTATCCTTCTTCGCGAGTTTGTAGTCAGTTGGCTCGAAAGTCCACCAGTGGCGTTTCCAGCCACCTATGACCATCTCTGTCTTTATCATACCGAGATCTTCGGGGACTTCAGGCCTTCTGAGATCGGAGATGGTGTAGCCAGCCCAGCGTTTATATCCGGCAAGGAACCTTACCATCTCGGATATGACATTAGTGTAGCCGAAGGCTTCGGCGTCAGCGCAGCTGCCGTGCCATACTTCACTGCAAGCGTGATCGTTCAGGAAGCTCTCGCCGGGCTTGGGCTGCTGGCGATAGACCCTGCAGAAATCGTTTCTCAGACGTTCATCTGCCACGTTATTGGCAGCCTTGAAATAGCGCACTGTGTTTGACTCGTTGTCGTCGATGATCAGAGAGGGGATATGCACTTTTGAACGGGGGATCTCAGGAACGCTGTCGGAAGGCCCTCCGCCGAGAATCTCAATCAGTTTTCCGTCAAGTTCGGTATCGCCCCAGGCGCCCCACCCGGCAAGTGTCTCGCAATGGGTCACGGCGAACACGGCAGCCGGTTTGGCTCCGTCTCCGAACCCGAGACAGTAAACGGCAGGCGCATTTGACTGGAAGTAGCGGTTGGAACGCATCTCGGCCAGAGCCCTGACACCGGTCTCCAGCTCAAACCCGGGATCGTCATTTTTCCATCCGTCGGGTGCCGGGAGGAAGAATGCGGTCATGCTGTTCTTTTCGCACGCTTCCTTCCAGTTTCCTTTTTCAAAAAACTCCGCAGGTTCTTCTCTTCCCGGAATGAACACTAGGACCATGTTCCACGCGGACTTTGCAGTGGAAGGGACATAACAGATCATCTTTCTGACTGCACCGGCTTCATCAGTGAACGGTGCGTCGAAAAGTCCTATAAATACATTCCTGTACGGATCCATTCTGTCCGCGTCCGGATACGGCGGAACGGGAGGATCCTGAGGAAGCGGATTCGGAGCCCTGAATCTTCTCAGAGAATGATCCAGCTGCGGATGCGAGTAGTTCATTTTATACCTCCGTAAATGGACGAGTTGCTTTTTTTCAGTATAGCATCAGTACAGCCACAGATTAATTGTGCAAATGCAAGAAAAGGAAGCAGATGTTTTGTGCCTTATGTATCATGAAACGGGAAACAAAAAAAGCAGGGCTAAACGCCCTGCTGATCTCTGTATTATCCGGATCAGTCCTGATCCTCTTCTGTTTCGCTGTCCTGCAGCTTTACAGCCTGAATAGTATCGATCCTGTGCTCCTTGACGCTGACGATCCTGAACAAATAGCCGGCAGCCTCGACTTCGGGATTCTCATCTTCTTCCGGAAGTCTGCCGAGTTTGTCAGTGAGGTAGCCTCCGATGGTGTCATAACTGTCGTCGGCATCGGCGATCGTGATGCCGAGCTCATCCTCAACATCCTCAATATAGGCAGTTCCGTCAAGGTCGAATACGCCTTCCGAGACCTGGCTGATCTCTTCCTCCTCGTCATCGTACTCGTCTTCTATATCTCCGACGATGGATTCTAGTATATCTTCCATGGAAACTATTCCTGCTGTCCCGCCGTATTCATCGACTACAACGGCCAGCTGAAGCTTGTTCTTGCGCATGTTCTCAAAAGCGCTTTTTACAGGCATGCTCTCGGGAACGAACAGGACTTCGCGCATATAGTTTCGTACATTGAAACCGCTCAGGTCGGAACCGATAAGCGGCAGAAGATCCTTGATGAGCAGCATGCCCAGGATCTTGTCTGCGCTTTTGTCACAGACGGGGAAGCGGCTGTGTCCTTCTTCCTGGGCGACCCTGATGATCGTCTCAACAGAATCGTCTATATCAACGGTGATGAGCTCCGTTCTGTGAGTCATTATATCGCTGACTACAGTGTCATCGAGATCGAAGATGTTATGGATCATCTCGCTCTCATCTTCCTCGATGGTTCCTTCCTCTTCACCGGCATCCAGCATCATCCTGATCTCTTCCTCGGTCACATCGGCGTTCTGCGCATTAGGATCTATTCCGATCAGTCTCAGAACGAGGTTTGTAGACACGGAAAGGAGCTTGACGAACGGAGCCGCGATGACTGAGAAGAATCTCAGGGGATAGGCTGCAAAGAAACTCATCTTTTCCGGATTGTTCATCGCTATGCGCTTCGGGACAAGTTCCCCGAAGATCAGTGTTATGAACGAGAGCAGCACCGTGATGATAATGATGCTCGCGGTGCGCAGAGTCGCAGCGGGGATGCCCGTGTTGCCGAACCATTTCATTACAACAGGTGTAAAGTTGTCAGCGGCAACTGCGGATGAGAAGAATCCCGCCAGTGTGACACCGACCTGTATGGTAGACAGAAACTTGCTTTCTTCTTCTGTCAGCTTTTCGAGGATCTGAGCCCTCTTGTCGCCCTCCTCGGCCAGGTGTCTGAGTTTAATGTCATTGAATGTGATCACTGCGATCTCGCTCATAGCGAAAAACGCGTTAACGGCGATCAGTAAAACGGTAAGCAGCAAGCTACTTAAGGGGTCGCCTTCCGGCATAAAAGAATCACTCTCCTTCTGGGGTAATATATAATCCTAACAAATATATCAGAAGGCAATTCGCCTGTCAAATTCGACATAAACAGTCATACATTTTCGTTAAATTTACAGGGAAGCCGGCAAAAAATGCCTTCCGGAACCGGAAGGCATTTTGCTGAAAGTATTACGGTCAAAGTGCTGCTATAGCTGATCTGATCCTCGAAAGGGTCTCGTTCTTGCCGAGGGCTGCTATAAGCTCCACGGCGCCGCCGGGAGTTACCTGTACGCCGGAGATCGCCACGCGAAGAGGTCCGAGTATCCATCCGTTCTTTACTCCGAGAGACTCGACCAGAGCAAGCAGTGTGGAGTGTACGGATTCCACGGTGAAATCATCGAGAGCCTCGAGAGCCGTCAGGCTTGCTTCAAGTGCCGGTCTGGCAGTCTCCGCATTGGTCTTGAACTTCTTGCTGTTATAGAGTTCAGGATCGATATCGGGACGGGCGTCGATGAATGAAAGCTTTTCAGGAATGTCCGAAAAGTACTCTGTCCTGGGCTGAAGCACTTCGCAAAGGATGTCGAAGTCAACGTCGTCTCTCTTGACAGCCTGACGTATAAAGGGCATCGCGTGCTTTTTGAAGTCTTCCGGAGACAGCGCGCGTATGTATTCCGCATTTATGTGTTTCAGCTTTTCCGGATCGAAGATGGCAGGGGATTTGCTGATCCCGGACATATCGAACTCGTGAGTGAGCTCCTCAACTGTGTAGATCTCCCTTTCACCCTTCGGGGACCAGCCAAGAAGAGCTATGTAGTTCAGAACAGCTTCAGTGAGATATCCTTTGGCGACAAGGTCCTGATATGACGCGTCGCCGTTGCGCTTCGAGAGCTTCTGATGTTCGTCCTTCATAACGGGAGCACAGTGTACATATTCGGGTGGTGTCCATCCGAATGCCTCATAGAGGAGGTTGTATTTGGGACTGGATGAGAGATACTCGTTTCCCCTGACTACATGTGTAATGCCCATAAGATGGTCGTCTACGACATTGGCGAAGTTATATGTGGGCATTCCGTCGCTCTTGATAAGGACCTGATCTTCAAGCTCTTTGTTCTCGACACTGACATCTCCGTAAACGAGGTCGTGGAAAGTGGTAATTCCTTCAGATGGCATCTTCTGCCTGATGACATACGGAATGCCGGCGGCAAGCTTTGCTTCCACTTCTTCCTTTGAAAGATTTCTGCAGTGTCCGTCATAGCGGCGGATCATCTCTCCGCCTTCTTCCTTCTTGGGGATCCTGCTGTCCAGCTCCTCCTCGGTGCAGAAACAGTAATAAGCACTGCCGTTTTCAACCAGTTTCTTTGCATATTCGAGGTAGTTGTCCATTCTTTCGCTCTGGACGTAGGGACCGTAATCTCCTCCGATATCAGGACCTTCATCCCAGTAGAGACCGCAGTCCTTCAGAGTGTTATATATTACGTCCACAGCTCCTTCCACAAGCCTGCCCTGATCGGTATCCTCTATCCTGAGGATGAAGTCACCGCCGTATTTTTTGGCTATCAGATACGCATAGAGCGCTGTGCGCAGGTTTCCTATATGCATATATCCCGTGGGGCTGGGTGCAAACCTGGTGCGGACTTTTCCCATTTATAAATTCACTCCTGTCAGTAATTGTGTTCCGTGATTATTCTACGGTCGCTGTAATACATTGTCAATTGACAGGGAAATACTGTGAGAATACAATGGACTCTGTACTAATAAATGATAAAAGGAGGCTTACAATGGCGGACGAAAGAAAAAAACGCGTGTTCAGCGGCATCCAGCCCACCGGCGGCTTTACGCTGGGAAATTACCTGGGAGCAGTCCGCAATTGGGGCGCTCTGCAGGATGAATATGACTGCATCTACAGTGTCGTTGATCTGCATTCCATAACTGTCAGGCAGGATCCGGCTACGCTGAGAAGACAGATCAGGGAATCAGCGGCACTGCTTCTTGCGTGCGGAGTAGATCCGCAGAAGGCGATACTGTTCATTCAGGGAGACGTGCATCAGCACGCCGAGCTGTCGTGGATCCTCGGATGCTATACGCAGTTCGGGGAGCTGTCCAGGATGACGCAGTTCAAGGACAAGTCTCAGAAACACCCCGAGAACGTGAACGGCGGACTGTTCACATATCCCGTGCTCATGGCAGCAGACATTCTTCTGTACCAGACGGATCTCGTTCCCATAGGAGCGGATCAGAAGCAGCATCTGGAACTTGCAAGAAATATAGCCGAGAGGTTCAACGGTATCTACGGTCAGACATTCGTGGTTCCGGACGGATACTTCCCAAAGGTAGCCGCAAGAGTTATGTCATTACAGGACCCGACTGCCAAGATGAGCAAGTCTGATGAGAATGTCAATGCCAAGATAATGCTTCTGGATGATCCGGATCTCATCATAAAGAAGTTCAGAAGGGCTGTCACAGACTCCGAAAGCGTTATCAGGGCATCGGAGGACAAGCCGGGAGTGACAAACCTGATGAGCATCTACAGTGCCTGTACCGGAAAGTCCTTTGAAGAGATCGAGAGTGAATTCGAAGGCAAAGGCTACGGCGACTTCAAGACTGCCGTCGGCGAGACAGTGAGGGACATGCTTAAACCCATACAGGAAAAATACGCACTCTACCTTTCAGATAAGGATCAGCTCAATGCCATCCTGAAAGAAGGGGCCGAAAGAGCTTCCTCTCTGGCTGCCAGAACTCTTGCAAAGGCAAGAAGGAAGATAGGCCTGGATTGACAGTCCTAAAACAAAAAAGCAACTCCTCTGCAGAAGAACACTGTTCTGTGCCGCAGGGGAGTTTTTTTTGTTCATGATCTTCAGCTGAGTACCGAGAAAGACTGTGCTCCCATACAGAGAGTCTGTCTTAAGGCGAAAGCCGGGTCCTAAACTATAATGACGGCAAGCTTGGCAGGCATGCAGACTGCGGTCTCTCCCTTGAGACCGATCCATCCGAAACCTTCACAGAGCTTGTCCGGACAGAGAGAGTTGACGAATCTTATCTTCCCTCCGCTCACGACCAGGGTAGCTGTGAGATCTCCCTGAACGGTATAGGTCCCGTCTTCGTCCAGATCTATCCGCATCACTTCTGTCCCGTCGTATATCACCGAAGCTTCTGCGCCTGCCGGCCGAAGCATTTTGGGCAGCAGGAACAGCGCCGCGGCGACAGCAAGGACCGCAACTATCAGAACGATATCTTTTTTTCTGAATACAGATTCCAATGATACAGACCGCCTTCTTGTTATGATGTCGGATGTTAATTATAATTCAGTTTAGTACATTAAAAAATGCCGGAGGATAATACATAATGCAGACAGCCAGAGAATTTGCAGAGAGCAACAGAGATAATCTGCTCAGAGATCTCAAGAGACTCGTGGACATCAACAGCATAAAGGGAGAGCCTGCAGAAGGCGCGCCTTACGGGACCGGAGTCAGGACAGCTGAGGAAGAGGCTTTCAGAATAGCGAAAGAACTTGGATTCGAGAAGACTGTCGACTGCGACGGACATATCGGGTATGCCCACACCGGAGATGAGGAGAAGTTCCTCGGAGTTATCGGACATCTGGACGTCGTCCCGGTAGGTGACGGGTGGGATCATGATCCATTTGATATGTATATAAAGGAAGGCTATGTCATGGGGCGCGGTACCGGTGATGACAAGGGCCCTCTTCTTGCCGCCATGTATGCGTGCAAGTACCTGTTTGACAACAAGATCCCGCTCAGGTACGGCATAAGGGTACTGCTTGGCTGCGATGAAGAATGCGGAATGAGCGACCTTGATTATTACCTTGAGCACTATCCGGAACCGGTATTCGCCTTCACACCGGACGCAGGATTCCCGGTCGGACACGGCGAGAAGGGAATATACAGCGCAGATCTGGTGTCAGCGCCGATAACTGACGGAAAGATACTTTTCATCAGCGGAGGAATGGCCTCGAACGTCGTCCCTGACAGATGCACGGCAGTACTTGACGCGTGCTATGCCGATGCACTCAGAAAAGCAGCCGAAAACAAGGAAGGATACGCTTTCAGTGAAGAGGACGGAAGAGTCACCGTTACGGCTTCGGGCAAGGCAGCACATGCTGGAAGTCCGTGGGGGAGCGTAAACGCAAACTTCAAAGCGGTATCACTTCTTCTTGAAGCCGGGATCCTTGAAGGGGAAGAAAAGAGGGCTGCAGAATTCGTATGCAGCGTTATGAACGATGTGGACGGCGGTTTTTTGGGAATCGCCGCGGAAGACGGCAGGTTCGAAAAGAACTCCATCATCGGAGGAATGATCGGACTTACAGAGGACGGAAGGCTCTGCCTCAACGTCAACAGCCGTTACAATACTGCCATACCGGCCGATGAGATAGAGAAGAAAATTGAGAAAAAAGCCGCCGAGTGCGGATTTGAGGTCAGGAACGTCGGAAACAGCGGGCCGTTCTATCTTGAACCGGACAGCCCCGCAGTCAGGCTGATGTGCGATATCTTCAACTCGGTCACCGGCAGGAACGACAAGCCCTTCGTGATGAGCGGAGGAACATACGCCAGAAAGATGCATAATGCAGTGTCTTTCGGATGCGAGGTGTTCGGAGAAGAGGGACCCGAATGGGTAGGATCCGCGCACATGAAGAATGAGGGTCAGTCGATCGATATCCTCGTCAAAGCTGTGGAAATCTATGCCGAGACCCTCATGAAACTTCAGGAAGTTGATTTCTGAGACCGTCTATTTAGCCCAACCGTTTGAGCGCTGGACTGCCCTGTCAAACCCGGCAGTCAGGCGCTCTCTTTTTTCTTCATCGATGGAAGGCGAGAAGGTGCGCTCAACTGACCATCTTGACTTGAGCTCTTCCAGGTCTTTCCAGACACCGGTAGCTAGACCTGCAAGACATGCCGCTCCGAGTGCTGTTGTCTCGAGTGTCATGGGACGTATGATGTCGATTCCGGTAATATCCGACTGAAACTGCATCAGGAAGTTGTTGGCGCTGGCGCCTCCATCGACTTTCAGTTCAGTGAGTCTGTAGCCGATATCGGCCTCCATGGCGTGAAGGACTGAGTTCGTCTGATAGGCTATGGATTCCAGCGCTGCGCGTATGATATGGTTGCGGTTCGCGCCTCTGGTCAGACCGACGATCGTGCCCCTGGCGTACATATCCCAGTAAGGAGCGCCCAGACCGGTGAACGCAGGAACGACATAAACGCCTGCGGTATCTTCCACTTTTGTGGCATAGAACTCTGTGTCAGCGGCGGTCTCAACCAGGCCGAGCTCGTCTCTCAGCCACTGCACGACAGCTCCGGCTACGAAGACGCTCCCTTCCAGCGCGTAGCTGATCCTGTCCGGCCCTGAGGCTGCGACCGTAGTGACCAGTCCGTTCTTGCTGTAGACTATGTCGCTTCCGATGTTCATAAGAGTGAAGCAACCGGTACCGTAAGTGTTCTTGGCGTCTCCCTTCTCAAAGCATGTCTGGCCGAACAGAGCGCTCTGCTGGTCTCCGGCGATGCCCGCGATCGGGATGCTTACCCCGCCGAAGTCCATGTAGCCGTATATCTCGCTGCTGGACCTGACCTCGGGAAGCATGGAGCGCGGGATATCGAGCTCGCTGAGAAGTTTATCGTCCCAGCGCTGGTTGCGGATGTCATACAGCATTGTCCTGGAGGCGTTCGTGCGGTCTGTCATATGCACTCTTCCGTCGGTGAATTTGTAAAGCAGCCAGCTGTCAATGGTCCCGCAGAGCAGTTCTCCTTTTTCCGCTCTCGCTCTTGCTCCGGGAACATTGTCCAGTATCCACTTGATCTTGGTGCCGGAGAAGTAGGCGTCGATCAAAAGTCCTGTGGTCTGACGTATATAGTCGGAAAGACCTTTCCTTTCCAGTTCCTCACAGATGTCCGCAGTACGTCTGCACTGCCAAACTATCGCATTGCAGATCGGAACACCGGTGTTCTTGTCCCATACTACGACGGTCTCTCTCTGGTTCGTGATACCGATCGCTGCAATGTCGTGCACATCGACACCGCTCTTCGTGACCGTTTCCTGCATCACAGAGAGCTGTGTGAGATATATCTCGATGGCGTCATGCTCCACCCATCCCTCTTTGGGATAGTACTGGGTGAATTCTCTCTGGGCGACGGAAACAATATTCTGATTCTCGTCAAACAGTATTGCCCTTGAACTTGTTGTGCCCTGGTCTGCTGCAAGAATGTATCTGGCCATGTGTTCCTCCTGATCTTTGTTTTATGTTCCGGATTTCTTCTTTTTTGCTCTGAATAAAAATGCTGTGCTGACAGTACCGGCAGTGCAACCGGCTGAGAGCAGCACGGCGCCGGTTGTCACGGCCTTTTCGGCTTGCTCAGGTGTCGGCATCATCTCCAGTGAACCGTTCTTCACCATAAACAGACCTGCCAGAACAGTAATCAGTGAGATGAGCAGTAATGCCGGCAGAAAAACTATGCGCCTTTTCATTTGGATCCCTCCGTTGATGTATCAGAAAATCTGTCAAGCCATACGCTGACGGTCTGTTCCCAGTTGTCTTCTATCATCAGAAGAGCATTTCCTGTCTGCCGGCATCCTCGTTCGAAATGCCTGTTGTCCCGTATATATGAGGCAGGTGAAGGGTCTGCGTCGTAAAGTCTGTTCTCGGCATCGGAACGGTGGGCAAGGATCTCGGCAAAATGTGAGGTTATATAGTCTGTACTCATGCAAAGACAGATATATTCTATCTCCGACAGATACATTTCACTGAGACCGTCTCTCCAGTTGAAAGGAACATAGCAGCCCTCAACCACCAGATCCTGGCCGTTCTCTATTGCTGTCTTGATCATCTCCCGGACGATCGGCCACAGATAATTAGTCAGTTCATCATCGTCGTACGGTGTCAGCGGGGTGTTGCCGCTCCTGATGAGTCCCATCTTGAGATGATCGACGGACACGCAGAAAAAGCCGGTCTTTCTGACCAGTTTCTTGGCTAGCGTCGTTTTGCCTGTGTGGGTGGCACCGGTTATGATGATGACCATTAATTCTCCCCGCGGATTGCTTTTTTATTATTATACAGCAACTGCGTTCTGCAATTTGCACAACGACAACTGTAGGAGTGTACAAAAAAGAAGAAACTGTATTCCGGAGAAAAACCAAATGATAGAATTAATGTATGGATAAATATACATATTTAAACGCGGAAACCATAGACAGATGGGTGGATGATGGCTGGAGATGGGGCATACCGATCACCAGTGAAGAATATGCTGAGGCGGCATCCGGAAAGCTGAATGTCGTTCTGACTCCGACTAAGCCTGTACCTCCTGAGTGGTTCGGCGAGATAAAAGGAAAGAAGGTTCTTGGGCTTGCTTCCGGAGGAGGACAGCAGATGCCTGTTTTCTGTGCTCTCGGCGCGGAATGCACAGTCATGGATCTGTCCGACAGGCAGCTTGAAAGCGAGAGAATGGTCTCGGAGAGAGAAGGATATCCGATCGATATAGTGAAAGCTGATATGACAGAGAGGTTTCCTTTCGAGGATGAGTCATTTGACATCATCTTCCATCCGGTATCCAACTGCTACATCAAAGATGTTCAGCATGTATGGAATGAATGTTTCCGTGTTCTGAAGCATGGTGGGATACTTCTGGCAGGGCAGGATAACGGTATAAACTTTCTCTTTGACGAAGATGAGACTGTGATACAATACTCGCTACCGTTTGACCCTCTGTCTGATCCTGCTCAGATGAAGGACCTGAAGGACTCCGATTCAGGAGTCCAGTTCTCACATACGATAGAGGAGCAGCTTGGAGGTCAGCTCAAGGCAGGTCTTGTTCTCACAGACATCTATGAAGATACGAACGGGGAAGGGGTCCTGCACGAGCACAACGTTCCGACTTTTATAGCATCCAGGGCGATCAAGCCCTGATCATATGAGCGTACAGCCGCTATGGCATTTAATAATGACGATCAGGAGGATCTACTATGGCAAATCTTACCTTTGACATCCGCTCCAGAGCCCTCGGGAAAGAGACACAGTTCAATGTCGTTCTCCCTGAGAACTGCGAAAAGCCGGAGACTGGCTGGAAGACTCTTTATCTGCTCCACGGCTGGAGCGACAACTACACCACATGGATGAACCAGACGTCGATCGAACGCTATGCACTGAAGAGGAACATTGCGGTGATCATGCCGGACGGAGAGTTCGGATTCTGGAACGATATGGCTGACGGCATAAAGTACTTCACATTCGTGACAGAGGAACTGCCTCAGATATGCAGCAAGTATTTCGGATGCTCCACCAGACGCGAAGACGTGGCTATCGCCGGCCTTTCAATGGGCGGACTGGGTTCCCTGTCCATCGGCCTCTCCAGGCCTGATCTGTATATGGGAATAATATGCCTGTCCGCAGCAAACTGGCCGAACAACATGTTCCATGAGCAGTACGACTCCGGAAGGATGGCTCCCGGCTGGCTTGCGGGAATGAAACGCATTTACGGCGACATATTCCCGAACCTCGAAGGGACAGAATATGACTGCTTCGTAAAGTCTGACCGCATCGTAGCGAACGGAGGGCCTTTCCCGACGCTTTATCACTACTGCGGCCTGGAAGAGACCGACCTTCTCAGACATTCCAACATCATGAAAGACAAGTTCCTCAGCTATGAAGGCAACCCGTTCAACTACACGCTCTCCACATACCACGGAGTGCATAACTGGGACGCATGGGATGCGGTGATCTGCGAAGCGATGGACTATATCGGATTCAAGGAGCAGGACTGGAGACCGACGTTCTGAGCCTTCCGCTGAATTATTAAGAAAGTACAAAAAAGGTCCGCACTTATGTGCGGACCTTTTGGCTGAAAAACGGTTTTATCTGTCTTCGCGGAAGAATGAGAGTCCGAGTGATTCGGGAGGCTGATTCTCTCTCTTGTTTTTGATGCTGGAGAAGACCAGGACCACAACTGTGAAGACATAGGGGATCATCTTATAAAGCTCTTTGAGGGAGAGATTCATTCCGGAAGGGATGTAAAGGTACAGTATGTACAGACCTCCGAAAAGTATCGATGAGACGATCCCGAGCGTAGGCTTCCAGACTGTGAAGATAACGAGAGCAATGGCGAGCCATCCTCTGTCGCCGAATCCGTCATTTGACCATATGCCGTTGGCATAGTCCATAACGTAGTACAGACCGCCGAGACCTGCGATCATGCTGCCGAGACATGTGGCTGTGTATTTGTACCTGCTGACATTGATGCCGGCGGCATCAGCGGTGCTGGGGTTTTCTCCGACGGCTCTCAGGTGAAGACCTGTCTGAGTCCTGTTGAGAAAATACGAGACGTAGAGGGCGATCGCAATTGCCAGGTAAGCGAGGAAACCGTACTTGAGGAACATATTCCCGAAAACGCCGAGCTTGTCAGCGAAGGGGAGATGTTTTCTGAAGCAGATGCTGGTCGCCGAAAGCGAGATATTGGGCACCTCGGCGCCTGTAAGCTTGATAAGGGAGCCGCCGAAAAAGTTTCCTATACCTACGCCGAACGTGGTCATGGCGAGGCCGGTGACGTTCTGGTTTGCTCTGAGAGAGATCGTCAGGAAGGAATAGATGAGCCCCATTAGGAGGGAACCGAGCAGGGATGCCAGGAACGGAATGAGAACGGCGAGGAAAGGATTGAAATTGGAAGTGTTCTGTTCATAAAGGAACGAACCGATGACTCCGCTTATTCCGCCGACATACATTATCCCGGGAATACCGAGGTTCAGGTTGCCGGCCTTTTCTGTAAGCGTCTCGCCTGTGCTTCCGAAAAGGAGGGGAATGCCCTGAGCGACCGCTCTGGGGAAGAACGCTGTGATATCAAACATTTTTATCCGGCTCCTTTCCTGTTTCAGTGTTTGCGGACCTTCTGATCCTGTATGAGACAAAGAACTCGCTGCCGATGAGGAAGAAGAGGATTATCCCGGTAAGGATGGCTGAGAAGGACTGGTTGAGCGTGAAAGCGGAAGATATCTCGATGGCTCCGCGTTCAAGGAATATGATGAGGAAACTGGTCGCGATCATGGCGATCGGGTTGAACTGAGCGAGCCATGACACCATGACTGCGGTGAATCCCTGGCCGCCTGTTATCGTCGTCGTCAGCGTGTGGTTGATGCCGGACACGAGCAGGAAACCGACAGCTCCTGCCATAGCGCCTGACAGAGCCATGGTCCTTACGATGACGCGTTTGACATCTATGCCGATGTACCTGGCAGTCCGTGTGCTCTCACCGACGACAGTGAGCTCGTAACCGTGCTTGCTGTATCTGATATACGAGTATATGAATGCTGTCATGATGGCCGCGGTTAGGATGCTGAGAATGTACTTGTTCCCGAACAGCTGTGGGAACCAGCCTGTCTCGGTGCTCTGGTTGATGATGCCTATCTGACCCGATCCTTTCGGGACCTCCCACTTGACGATGAAGTAGGCGACGATCTGAGTGGCAATGTAGTTCAGCATCAGGGTGAACAGCGTCTCGTTCGTATTGAACTGAGCCTTGAAGAATGCGGGTATGATGGCCCACAGAGTTCCGGCTGCGACCGATGTCAGAAACATCACAACGATCAGAAGCCAGTTCGGCATCTTGTCACTGAGTTTGATCATGCATGCTGACGAAGCGAGACATCCCATGAGGATCTGCCCGTCTGCGCCTTCGTTCCAGAATTTCATCAGGAAAGAGGGGGTGACAGCAAGGGAGATGCAGAGAAGGACCGCGACGTTCTGAGCGGTGATCCACATTTTTCTGGGTGTCCCGAATGAACCGTAAAACATCGTTGAGATGAAATCCACGGGATTTACGCCGGTGATGATCATGGTGAGCAGCGCGCAGACGATGAAAGCGGCAAGTATCGAGAGCAGTCTCACAGCAAGGCTCTTGTGCCACGGAAGTGACGCACGTCTCTCGATATGGAAGCGAGGCGAACGGTTCTTTCTATCCATCAGTCTTCACCTCCGAGCTTGGTCATCATCATGCCGATCTTATTCTTTTCCGCTTTCTTTCCTTCCACTATCCCGCTGACTTTCCCGTCGCAGAGCACAAGGATCCGGTCTGACAGCTCAAGAAGAACATCGAGGTCTTCGCCGACATATATAACAGCGACACCGTTCTGCTTCTGCTTATTAATAAGATCATAGATCGTGTATGAAGAGTTAGTGTCCAGACCTCTGACTGCGTAAGCGGTAAGGAGCACCTTGGGACTGGATGAGATCTCTCGGCCGACCAGGATCTTCTGTATGTTGCCGCCTGAAAGCTTTCTGACCGGCGTGTATATTCCGGGAGTCACGACTTCCAGTTCATCCACCACGCGCTCAGCGAGCCTGCGGGGATCCTTTCTGTTAAGAAAAGCGGACTTTCCGGTGCGGAAAGAGCGGAGCATCATATTTGACGAGATATCCATATTGCCGACAAGGCCCATTCCGAGCCTGTCTTCCGGAACGAATGAGAGCGTCACGCCGAGGTTGGCGATCGAGAGAGGATCCTTCCCAATGAGCTCTTCACGTGAGCCGTCGTCCTCGATATAACTGATGCTGCCGGATTCCGTCGGCTGAAGGCCGGCAATTGATTCCAGAAGCTCCTTCTGACCGCTGCCTGAGATACCGGCTATTCCGAGTATCTCGCCGCTGTATGCAGTGAAGGATACGTCATCGAGCTTGATGACTCCTTCTTCATTCCGTACGGTGAGCCCGCTGACCTCGATCCTGGGCTTCGAATCGATCGGATCGGGACGGTCGATGCTCAGTGAGACCGGATGACCCACCAGCATATTGGTCATTTCCTGGGCGTTCGTCATATGGGTAGGCATATCTCCTACGAAACGGCCCTGACGCAGTATCGCGACGCGGTCGGAGAGTTCTTCGACCTCGTTCATCTTGTGTGTGATGATGACGACTGCCTTGCCGCTGTCGCGCATGTTCCTGAGGATGGCGAATAGCTTCTCAGTCTCCTGAGGAGTCAGTACGGCGGTAGGTTCGTCAAGGATCAGGATATCGGCTCCGCGGTACAGAGCCTTGAGAATCTCTACGGTCTGTTTCTGGGAGACAGACATGTCATAGACCTTCTGCATAGGATCCAGTTCGAAGCCGTATTCATCACACAGCTGCCTGGTCCTCTCGCATACGGAGGATATGTCCAGCCTGCCGGGCTGTTTGACTCCCAGTATGATATTCTCGGCCGCAGTGAGGACTTCCACGAGCTTGTAGTGCTGGTGGATCATTCCTATACCGTACTCGAATGCCTCTCTGGGTGAGCGGATCGTTACTTCCTCGTCATTGATGTAGATGTGTCCCTCGTCAGGAGTATAGATGCCGGACAGGATGTTCATAAGAGTCGTCTTGCCGCTGCCGTTCTCGCCGAGCAGTGCAAGTATCTCTCCTCTGTAGATGTCCAGCCATACCTTGTCATTGGCCATCACCGGGCCGAACGACTTGGATATATCTCTCATCTTTACGGCAATTGATTTGTCTGACACGTTGATCCTCCGATAAAGAAAAAAGGACATTGCTGATTACAGCAACTCGGAAGCATAGCTTCCGGGCTCCGGTAACCGGCAATGAGTACGGGAAGCCCCCATGCGGAGGCTTCCCGGATAACTCAGATGATTAGAATGCTGTGTCGAGAAGCGTGATGCCGTCGATCTGAAGATCGAAGTAAGGAGCAGAGCGCTTCGCGGACTCGTTGAAGTAACCGTTCTCAATGACCTCAGTGTCGGGGGTGTAGGCAGGATCAGTGTCAACATCCGCGAGGTAGGAGTCAAGAGCTTTTCCGTCGACCGTGAAGGTGGTGGTGTCGAAAACATGGAGAGTGCCGGCCTGCAGAGCCTTTCTGGCGGTCTCGATTGCTTCATTGGTGCCTGCTGCGGCGACCTTGTCATTGACCTCGGTGAGGACGACGGAGCCGGTCGCGATTGTGCCGGTATAATCGGTGGGCAGGGACTTGCCGTTCATCTTGGCCTGGATGGCTTCCTTGAAGTAAGGAGTCCAGTCGATGCGGGAAGAAACGATGAAGGTGTTGGGGCAGGAGGCTACGGTGCTTCCGTTGTAGGAAACATCAGGTA
>JAEEGL011674540.1_pt1 | contig 15856 bp, 13 predicted proteins | sample 9134231 | NCBI WGS metagenome assembly JAEEGL01 (sample SAMN16246548, study PRJNA631951) | gut metagenome | biome: gut microbiome; feature: rumen; material: fiber-attached | host: Bos | place: Iran: Karaj | collected 2018-10
GAAGTGTTAAACCCTGATTTGGTGATTTGTCATTTAGATGCAAAAGCCTCGATGCAGATCGACATCACAATCAACAAAGGACGTGGATATGTGCCCGCCGATGAGAACCGTGAATTCTGCACCGATGTCAACGTAATTCCAATCGATTCTATCTACACCCCTATCCGCAACGTCAAATACACAGTCGAGCCCTATCGTGTCGAGCAGAAAACCGACTACGACAAACTCGTGCTGGAAGTGACTACGGACGGTTCCATTCACCCGAAAGACGCGCTCAAAGAAGCCGCTAAAACCCTCATCTACCACTTCATGCTCTTCAGCGACGAGAAGATCACACTCGAGAATCCCGAAGCAGAAGGCAACCAGGAGTTCGACGAGGAAGTGCTCCACATGCGCCAGTTGCTCAAGACACGTCTTGTCGACATGAACCTCTCGGTGCGCGCGCTCAACTGCCTCAAGGCAGCCGACGTCGAGACACTGGGCGACCTCGTTCAGTACAACAAGACCGACCTCTTGAAATTCCGCAACTTCGGTAAGAAATCGCTTTCAGAGCTTGATGATTTGCTCGAGAGTCTGAATCTGTCGTTTGGAACTGACATTTCAAAGTACAAATTAAATCAAGATTAATTGAAAAATGAGACACAATAAAAAATTCAACCATCTGAGTCGTACTGCAGACCACCGTCAGGCAATGCTCGCGAACATGGCCATCTCGCTGATCATGCACAAAAGAATCACTACGACTCTCGCCAAGGCGAAAGCGCTCAAACAATATGTCGAGCCGCTTATCACCCGTTCGAAAGACGACACCACCAATTCGCGACGCGTGGTGTTCAGTTACCTGCAGAATAAATATGCCGTGACCGAACTCTTCAAGAACATCTCTGAAAAGGTCGGCGACCGTCCCGGTGGTTACACTCGTATCATCAAACTCGGTACCCGTAAGGGCGACGGTGCATCTGTTTGCTTCATCGAACTGGTCGACTTCGACGAGAACATGCTCAAGACTCCCAAGTCAGCAGCTAAGAAGACCCGTCGTAGCCGCAAGTCAGCCGCCAAGGCAGAAGCCCCCGTTGAGGCAGCCGCAGAGGCTCCCGCAGCAGAGGAAAAGGCTGAATAATAAGCCAAAAACACAATCTCAACATAAAAAGCACTTGCATCTCGAATGCAGGTGCTTTTTTTTATGATAATAGCCTCAAAATATGGCCATTATCATTTTTTTTCACCCTTCCGCATCGTAATTCCAAATAAAATCTTAAATTTGCATTCGGTAAAATGTGTGTCGCATGAGACAGAGACAGTGAGCGTATGAAAAAACAAACCAAATACAGCATTATCGTTATCGTAGTGGCAGCCCTGCTGCTACAGGCGAACTCTGCTCTGGAATATTTTACCATCAGGCGCAGTTTCAATGAGCAACTCACCGAGATGGCCCAGCGCGACCTTAATGACAGTCACCGCATCGACCGCATCAAACGCGAGGTGGAGAAGGTGATGAAAGAGACCATGCCCGAGATTGAGAGCCATGTGAACGACCTCGATTCGCTGCGAACTGTCATGAAAAAGATATGCAGTCAGCAAAAGCAAATTGTGGGTGTCTCATTGGCTTTTGTGCCGGGAGTTGATCTCGGGCCGGAAATAAAGAATATACAAGACAGGCAGAAAGGCCGCTATGGCATCTACATCTATCTGCCACAGGAGGAGGGTCAAACCACAGTGCGTTCTAAGCAATTTGAAGAACATTCCATAGATTTCGATTACAGAAAGAGGTCATGGTATGACTGTGTGGTAGGTAAAGGGCAGACCTCAGGCTCCGACGGGTTCTGGAGCGAGCCTTATGATAGCAAATACAACTATATCTTCATGTGCAGTTACTCTTTGCCTGTGCATGATGCCAAGGGTAACGTGATTGCGGCTCTGGCGGCCGACGTGCCGTTGCGTGAACTCTCGCAGATGGCCACCAAATTCTATTCCAACCAGCGTAGGGCGGTCATCTTGAATTATCTGCTTCAAATCCTCGGGTTGATTTTACTGTTGGTGATTATTGCGAGAACATTCAGAAACATGAAGCGCTTGCAGACGCTCGATGCGGAGAAACAACGTTTCTCAAGCGAATTGTCCGTGGCGCGTGATATCCAGCAGTCAATGATTCCCAAGTCATTTCTTGGCCCTCCCGAAAGAGATGATATCGAGATTTATGCCTCGCTGTCGCCCGTAAGGGAAGTGGGCGGCGATTTCTACGACTTCCTTGTCCGCGACAATCATCTCATCTTCTGTATCGGCGATGTGAGCGGAAAAGGCGTGCCGGCGGCGCTTCTGATGACGGTGTCGAGGGCGCTGTTCCGGACGGAGGCCGAACGTGAGGCCGACGACTCTGTCGGCAGGGAGGGAAAACTCTTCGCGGCAGCCATTGTGCAACGAATGAACCGAATACTCTGCAATGAACGCAGCAACGGCTATTTCGTGACGATGTTTGTCGGTGCGCTCAATCTCCTGACAGGCGATTTAGACTATTGCAACGCTGGTCATGAAGCACCTATTTTGGGCGACACACTATTGCCTGTCATCCCCAATTTGCCTGTCGGAGCATTGTCCGATTGGGTGTATGAGGGGCAGACGGGGAAAATCAAGCCCAACCAGATGCTCTTCCTCTATACCGATGGCCTGAGCGAGGCCCGTGACACACGAGACCAGCAATTCTCGCGCCGCAAGGTGCTTGATATGGTGTGCCAGTCTACTGGTCTTGCACCACAGGAACTGGTGGAGATAATGGAGAATGAGGTAGCCAGCCATGCGAAGGATGCCGTGCAAAGCGACGACATTACCATGATGGCTGTGAAATGGAAGAAAGCCAGCAATATGATTACTCTGCGGGGCGACGGCTCAGACTTGGAGCGGATGAAAGATTTCATCTTTTTGAATGCGGAAGCGGCCGGGATGAGTAAGAAAGAAGCCCAACGGTTGCGTCTCATCGTAGAGGAAGCCGTGGCCAACGTGGTGAATTACAGCGGCACGGAGTCGTTCTCTCTTGCCGCCAATGTGGTTGCCGGACAATTGCATATCACCGTCACAGACAGCGGGAAACCTTTCGACCCGACTGCAGCCCCCGTCACAGATATCTCCGTTCCGGGAGAAGAACGCAAAGAGGGCGGACTGGGCATCCTCTTCATGAAGCAGATGAGCAACGGGCTGGATTACCGCCATGAAAACGGACAAAACATACTGACTATCAAAAAGAACATACTTTAAGTTTATGACATATGGTGAAAATTGATATTTCCGAAAAAGATGGCCGGTTGGTGGCTGCGCTTTGCGGCGACCTTGACAATACGGCAAGCAGAGAGGCGGAGAAGGCTCTGGCTCCCCTCTTCGAACGTGATGATTGCGACATCTTGGTAGAATGTGGCGAACTCGATTACATCTCATCGAGCGGACTGCGCATCCTGCTCAACATCTACAAGCATGTAAGGAAAAACGGGCACAAAGCAATCGTGAGCCATGTCAATGAGGGCGTGGAGGAAGTGTTGCAACTCGGCGGATTCCTGCAACTGTTTGAGAAGGAGGAATAGCCATGGCCGAGAATTCCGAAAAACTGAAAGCCGACATCGAACGGCTCACGGCTGAGAATGAACGGCTGAAAGGAGAGGTGGAGCGCCTGAAGGATGAGATGGTCAGACTCGTGGGGCGCAACCTCGACCTTACCGAACGCTTGGAGTATGATGTTGAGATGCGCCGGCGTGTAGATGTGGCGCGCGAACTGCTCGACGGGAACATCAAACGGCAGCGGAATGCGGACCTTCAAGATGACAGTCAACTGATGGCTATCATCGAACTGCGCATGGAAAAAGAGAATCTTCACGTCAACCCCGACTTTGGCGCAAACGAACTGGCCGAGCTGCTCGGTGTGAGCATGTCGCGTCTGATCAAATTGTTCCGCCATCAGACCATCCATCGCACCCCCGACGCTTACATCGACAATTTACGGGTGCTGTCGGCGCTTCGTCTGTTGCGCGAGCAGCCCAATTACAACATCGCTACCGTAGCCGAGGAGTCGGGCTTTACCAATGTGCGCACCTTGCAGCGCCGTATGCAGGATGTCATTGGCATGTCGCCGGCCGAATACCGCGTCATGTTCACCCGCGACAATTGATGATGACCGAATCGACCTCCTTTGATAAAGAAAATGGTGGGGTCGTAAAGATAGTGGGGGAATAAAAAAAGACTGTGCCTAGGCACAGTCTTTTGGTTTTAATGATAAAGCAAGTAAAGACAGGTAACTTAATCGTCAATTTCACTCAACATGCCCTGACGGTTAAATTTCAGGTCAAGGCCATTTGATAGTTCAATCTCATAGCCGTAACGCTCTTTGTCGATTTTTGTGATTACAGTTCCTGAGAACTGCGTCTCCACGTTGCTTGCGATGGTGGCTGGAATGAGATGGGCGGGAACGGCTTTCAATTTGCAGTCAACTTTGTCCCAGTTGCCTTTCCTGTCGAAGTTGATTTCTGTGCCGTCATTCAGATGAACTTCATATTTCCCGTCGTCAATCTCAGCGTACATGATGGTGGCTCCGGGGAACGTTTGATTGATAAACGTCTGTGCGGTTGCGGGAAGCTGGTTGGCTGTTATCACTCTGTCCGATGCGAAAGTGGTTGCGGACATGATCATGCACATCAGTGCTACGAGGAAAAATCTTTTCTGTGTCATAATGGTCTATTTTTTAATTGTTATTTTTTTATTCGTTTTTGTCTTTTGACATTGCAAAGATAAGGCAGATAAACGCCTGCTTCCAAGAAATAAACCAAAATTGATGCATTTTGTTTCGGACACCGCCCTGTATCTCGGACAATCTCACGAATCCCCGCTAAATCTGTCCGAGACACCCCCGTCATTTGCTTTTTTCCTGTCTCTCCCCTTGGGAGGGTCGGGGTGGGTATCTTGTTTTATTATAGGGTTTTCCCTAATCCATTTTGGGGGAAATCCTTTTTTCTTGACAGAATTATCATTTATTTTTGCATCGTGGAATTGTGGCGAGTGCAAAAAAAACGGCCATTTTTTTCCGCATTCCGAGAAATAACGTATATTTGCAAAAAGTTATAAAAAAGAGATGACTATGAAAAAGTATTTAGTATTGACTGTCTGTGCTGCCATGGTTCTCACCGGCTGTGGCACATATACAGGAGCAGGCGCCTACACGGGCGCGAATCTCGGCAGTGTGCTCGGTTCGGCCATTGGCGGCATCTCCGGCGGACACCGTGGTTACCATGTAGGCACGATTGTAGGTATGGCTGGCGGCGCTATCTTGGGTGGAGCCATCGGTTCGGCCACGGATAAGAAACACTCCGACGATGTGCATCGTCACTACGAGCAGGTGCAGCAGCGTAAGGCTCAAGGAAATTCGGGTTATGACAACCGCCAATACGGCACAGATTACAACAGCAGCGAATATCGTTTCGACTCCACCGACAGCGGCTACGACGAGACTGGCAGTGGCGATGACCGTCTCTACGACTTCGACAGCAGCGACTACAATGGCGATTACACCGCCACTGAGGCTCATGTTACCACTCCCGCCGCTTCGAGTGCCAACAAAATGTACAGCGACTATGGCTACAGCCCGCAGATTCAGATTCGCAACGCCCGCTTCGTGGACGACAACCACGACAATTCGCTGGCGAGCAACGAGGTGAGCAAGGTTATCTTCGAGGTGGTCAACACATCCAACGAGACCCTCTATGACATCGTGCCTACCGTGGTGGAATCGACAGGCAACAAGCGCATCTACATCTCGCCCAGTATGCATGTGGAACGTCTGGCTCCCGGTGCTGCCATCCGCTACACCGCCATGGTCAAGGCCGGCAAACTGAAAGATGGCACCGCTACCTTCTGTGTCTCCGTGCTCCAAGGCAACAAAGCCATGTCGCAAGTGCAGGAGTTCACTGTACAAACGAAGAAAACGAGATAAGGAGTAAGAGCCTCCCCCCGAACTCCATCAAAGAGAGGGAGACACAAATTAAGATAAAAACCAAGAGGTGAGAGAAAACATTCTCTCACCTCTTTTTTAATAATTAAAGTCTATTTGTCGGGTTTATGTCCCCCTCCTTGGAGAGGGTACGGGGCCCTTACACAATACCCTGGGCCATCATGGCGTTGGCCACCTTCATGAAGCCGGCTATATTGGCGCCCTTCACATAGTCGATGTAGCCGTCGGGCTGTTTGCCGTATTTCACACAAGCGTCATGGATGGAGTGCATGATATAGTGCAGTTTTTCGTCCACTTCTTTCTCGCTCCAGTTCAGGCGCATCGAGTTCTGAGTCATCTCCAGACCTGATGTTGCCACGCCGCCGGCGTTGACAGCCTTGCCCGGAGCGAACAGCATCTTCGCTGCGACGAACTTCTCTGCTGCCTCGGCGGTGCAACCCATGTTCGACACCTCAGCCACACACAATGGTTTGTTGGCCAGCAACATGTCGGCGTCGGCGCCATTGAGTTCGTTTTGGGTAGCGCAAGGCAGCGCGATGTCGCACTTCACCTCCCACGGCTTCTTGCCCGGTACGAAAGTAGCCTCGGGGAATTCGTCTGCGTAGGGTTTGCAGATGTCGTTACCGCTGGCGCGCAGTTCGAGCATGTAGTCGATCTTCTCGCCGCTGACGCCTTCGGGATCGTAGATGTAGCCGTCGGGTCCGCTGATGGTGATGACCTTGGCACCCAGTTGTGTAGCCTTGGTGGCTGCGCCCCATGCCACGTTTCCGAATCCGCTGATAGCCACGGTCTTACCCTTGATGTCGATGCCGTGAGTCTGCAGCATCTGGTTCACGAAGTAGAGTGCGCCGAATCCGGTAGCCTCGGGACGTATGCGGCTGCCGCCCCATTCCAGTCCTTTTCCTGTGAGCACGCCGTGCCACTCGTGTGTCAGTTTCTTGTACATGCCGAAGAGGTAGCCGATTTCACGGCCGCCCACGCCGATGTCGCCTGCGGGCACATCCATGTCGGGGCCAATCACTTTGTACAGTTCAGTCATGAAAGCCTGGCAGAAACGCATTACCTCGGCGTCGCTGCGTCCGCGGATAGAGAAGTCACTTCCGCCCTTGCCGCCGCCCATGGGCAGTGTGGTAAGAGCGTTTTTGAATGTCTGCTCGAAGCCTAAGAATTTCAAAATGGAGAGGTTCACAGACGGGTGGAAACGCAGACCGCCTTTGTACGGACCGATAGCGCTGTTGAACTGCACGCGGTAACCCAGATTGACATGTACCTCGCCTTTGTCGTCGGTCCAAGGCACACGGAACGTAAGGATACGCTCTGGTTCCACGATGCGCTCAATCAGTTTGGCGCGCTCAAATTCGGGATGCTGGTTGTAAACGTCTTTTACAGAGATAAGCACTTCTCTTACCGCCTGCAAATACTCGGCCTCGCCCGGATGCTTTTGCTCCAGGGCATGCATGATTTTCTCAACTTCCATAGTAAATATTATTAGTTAGGTTAACGTGTTACATAGTGTCAAAAGACTTTGCAAATATAGAGATTATTCCGATACACTCCAAATAAAAACATGTTTTTTTTAGCCTTTTCGCTGCCTTTTTGTCATTCTGCCTTTTTTTTGTTTCATGCCGCCCCTCCTTTCCGCATTTTTTTACTACTTTTGCACAAAACAATTACTAATTCACAATTACCTATTCATCATTCACAATTCACCTCATGTGAGTGTCCCCCTCTTGTGGAGGGGTGCGGTGGAGGCTCTTATTATGGAAGAAAAAATACCTGAACAGTGGAGTAAGTTTCTTTTGAAAGACGTGTCGTTTGTCAATCTCATGACCAAGCGTATCACCAACGTGCTCATCATTGCCAATCCTTATGATGCGTTCATGTTGGAGGACGATGGACGTGTCGATCAAAAGGTGTTCGACGAATACATGGAACTGGGCCTTCGCTATCCGCCTACGTTTACGCAGGTCAGTACCACCGAGGAGGCCCGTCGTGTGATGGAGGTGACCGAGATCAACCTGGTGATTTGTATGCCAGGCAACGCCGACAATGACGCCTTCTCCGTTGCCCGTGACGTGAAAGCCGACTTCCCTGAGATTCCCTGCGTGGTGCTCACGCCTTTCTCGCACGGCATCACCCGGCGCATGCAAGACGAGGACCTCTCCATCTTCGACTATGTGTTCTGCTGGCTGGGCGACACCAACGTCATCCTTTCCATCATCAAATTGATTGAGGACCGCATGAATATCGACCACGATATCGCCGAGGCAGGTGTGCAGGTCATCCTGCTTGTCGAGGACAACATTCGTTTCTATTCATCTATCTTGCCCAACCTCTACCATTATATCCTCGTGCAGAGCAAGAACTTCTCTACCGAGGCGCTCACCCCGCACGCCGCGGCACAACGCAAGCGCGGACGCCCGAAGGTGGTGTTGGCACGTACTTACGAGGAGGCCATTGAACTCTTCGACCGCTATCACGACAATATGCAGGGTGTAATCAGCGACGTGCGCTTCCCGCGCGAGGGCGTGAAAGACCCCGAGGCGGGTTTCCGCCTGTTGCGCACCATCCGCGAGCGCAATGAGTATGTACCTCTCATCCTGCAAAGTGCCGAGGAGGAGAACGAGGAGAAGGCCAAGGCTGAACATTTCCACTATGTGAACAAGGGTTCCAAGTCGCGCAACCTCGACCTGCGCCACCTCATAGCCGAGCACATGGGCTTCGGCGACTTCATCTTCCGCGACCCTGTCACGCATAACGAGATCATGCGCGTGAGCACCCTGAAGGAGTTGCAGGACAACATATTCCGCATCCCGCGCGATTCGATGCTCTATCACGTGTCGCGCAACCATGTGAGCCGTTGGCTGTCAGCACGTGCCATTTTCCCCGTGTCGGCCTTCCTGAAGCACGTCACATGGCACAAGTTGCAGGATGTGGATGCCCACCGCCAGATTATCTTCGATGCCATCGTGCAATACCGAAGGATGAAAAACATCGGCGTGGTGGCGGTGTTCGACCGTGGCAAGTTCGACAAATACGCCCACTTCGCCCGTATCGGCGAGGGCTCGCTCGGAGGAAAGGGTAGGGGCCTGGCCTTCCTTGACAATGTCATCAAGCGCCATCCTGAGTTCAACCAGTTTGAGAATGCCTCCGTATCCATCCCGAAGACGCTGGTGCTCTGTACCGACCTCTTCGACCAGTTCATGGAGAACAACGATTTATATAAGGTGGCACTGTCGGATGCCGACGACGAGTATATCCTGCGCCATTTCCTTAAAGCGCAGTTGCCTGACACGCTCATCGCCGACTTCTTCACGTTTTTTGAGGCCACGAAGTGCCCCATTGCGGTGCGTTCGTCGTCGCTGCTCGAAGATGCCCACTACCAGCCCTTTGCCGGCATCTATTCCACCTATATGATTCCTTATCTCGAGGATAAATACGAGATGCTGAGCATGTTGGCCTGTGCCATCAAGGCTGTGTATGCGTCGGTCTATTACCGCGACTCGAAAGCCTATATGACAGCCACGAGCAATGTCATCGACCAGGAGAAGATGGCGGTCATCTTGCAAGAGGTGGTGGGCCATCAGTACGGCACCCGCTTCTATCCCAATATCAGCGGTGTGCTGCGTTCGCTCAATTACTATCCTATCGGCGATGAGCGGGCAGAGGACGGCATCGCTAATCTCGCCCTCGGACTGGGTAAATATATCGTCGATGGCGGGCAGACCTTGCGCGTCAGTCCGTTCCACCCCAACCAGGTGCTGCAAACCAGCGAGATGGAGACGGCACTGCGCGAGACGCAAACCCGTTTCTATGCCCTCGATATGGAGCATGTGGGCAGCGATTTCAAGGTTGACGACGGGTTTAACATCCTCAACCTGCGGGTGAAGGAGGCCGACAAGGACCGCTCGCTCAATTACATCGCTTCTACTTTCGACCCCTACGACCAGGTTATCCGCGACGGAATTTATGAGGGAGGCCGTAAGGTCATCACCTTCAGCGGCGTGTTGCAACAGGGCGTGTTCCCACTGCCCGAGATCATGCAACTGGCCATGACGCGCGGTGCGGAGAGCATGCGCCGTCCTGTGGAGATAGAGTTTGCCTGCAATATCAACGACGACCGTACCGGCGAATTCTACCTCTTGCAGATACGCCCCATCGTCGATGCAAAACAAGTGCTCGATGTGGATATCCTCTCTATTCCCGACGAGCAGTGCCTGTTGCGGTCGCACAACTCGCTTGGTCACGGCATCAGCGAGGATGTGACCGACGTGGTGTATGTAAAGACCGATGATGAGTTCACCGCTTCGAACAACCCCACCATCGCTGACCATATCGAGCGCATCAACCGACGTTATCTCGACGAGGGACGCAATTATGTGCTGGTGGGACCGGGACGCTGGGGCTCGTCAGATTATTGGCTGGGCATCCCGGTGAAATGGCCGCATATCAGTGCGGCGCGTATCATCGTCGAGGTGGCGCTGAAGAATTACCGTGTAGACCCGTCGCAGGGTACACATTTCTTCCAAAACCTCACCTCGTTCGGAGTGGGCTATTTCACCATCAACACCTTCACCGGCAACGGCATCTTCCAGAAAGACATTCTCGATGCCATGCCCGCCATCGACGAGACTGACTTTGTTCGTGTGGTCCGATTCCCTCAGCCCCTGAAAATCATGATGGACGGCAAGAAGCAAGAAGGTGTGGTGGTCGTGGAATCTGGGAGTTAAAGAAGTTAAAGTGAAGTTGCCGCTCACGTTGTTCGCTAAGAAGTGAAAGGACAATGGTTTTCTGTATGATTATAGGAGTTTCTTTTTTCCCTTTTTAGGTCTGACGTGTGATTGGTTGTAATTCCTTCGTATTTTGTAGTCAATTAAGAAAACTAACCCTGAGGGGAGGGTTAGGGCAGGAACTAAAAAAGGCTGTGCCATCCCAGCGCAGCCATTTTTAAGTAAAGAAAGTATGTTATTGAATCTCAGTATTCTTGTATTTTAGGACTCCATTTCAAAGATCATACCTTGGTGGTCACATTTCAGGTAAAGGTCGTTCGACAGTTCTACTTCGTAGCCGTAAAGCTCTTTGTCGATTTTCGTGATCTCTGCTTCGGGAAATTGCTCCTTCACATTGTTCGTGATGTCGATGGGAATGATATGTTCGGGAACGGCATGGAGTCCGCAGTCAACAGTGCTCCAGTCGCCATCCATGTAAAACTCGATTTCTGTATAGTCTTTCAGGCGTACTTCGTATTTCCCATCCTCAAATTCTACTGAGGTAATCGGAGCTTTGGGAAAGGTTTCATTGATGAACATCTGTGCCGTCAAGGGGAGTTGATCGCTGTCCATTTCTGTGCCGTTGACGAATGTTCCTTTGTTGTCGTCAAAGCAGGCAGTGAATGCTATTATAGAAAGGATACCCATCAGCATCGCCTTTATCACGTTCTTTTTTGTCGTCATCATTGTTCGTCGTTTTTATTGTTCGGGGTTTTGTTTTTTGTCTTTTGACATTGCAAAGGTACGGCGTAAAAATCTCCGATTCCAAGAAAATCGTGCATAACGTTGATTTTTGCTTCGGACACTCCGCTGTTTTTCGGACAAACAGCCTAGCCCCTTCCTAATGTGTCCGAAAAAAGTATAAATAGCCCCCTTGGAGCCCCCCTCTAACTTCCCAGTGAGCCCCCCTCTAACTCCCCCGAGGGGGAGAATGGAGTTAGTCCATTGGTGGAGAAGTAACTATTCCTTCCCCTCGGGGAGGGTAAGGGTGGGGGGCTCCCTCTTGAGGGCAAGGGCAGGGGTTTCTTAGATGGCTCTGGCGGCACTCATTCCATATTAGTTTTAGTGTACGCACACAACTTTCGAATTGATATAAATCAAGAAATTAAACTTTCAATTGAAATATTTGGGCAAACATTTGGTAATAATAAGGTATATGTTTTACCTTTGCACTGTGTTTTTCATAGTATTAGATTTAAGGTTAACAAAGGTTGGGACTCGGCGGAGTCCTTTTTTTTGTGCCTATATGAAAGCGCCCCAATAACCCGCCTTGTGTAGAACAACGCACCCTAACCTACAAGAGAGTGCCTCCACCCTTACCCTCCCCGAGGGGAAGGAATAGTTACTTCTCCACCAATGGACTAACTCCATTCTCCCCCTCGGGGGAGTTAGAGGGGGGCTCACTGGGGAGTTAGAGGGGGGGCTCCTTTCTTACCTCACATCATAATAATAATAGTCGTTGACGACAGTTTGGAGGAATTGCTCGGGAGGCATTACGGGAGTAATGTTGAGCGTGCGTTGTACCTGTTGTGCCAACTGTGGTATCAGTTCGCGGCGGTGGTCGATATTCATGGGCTCGTGTAGCACGCGTGCGATAGTCTCTGCCTGTCGCCACGACAAATTAGCTGCCTCAGGGTAGAAAGGACGGTAGTTTGGGTTGTTGAACAGAAAATCATACAACCGGATACCCATTTTCGAGTAATCCTTCGCGCGCACGACAACGGTGCCTGCCGCCAGATCGCCCAACCGTTGGCTGTTGCGAGTGAAGATGATGGAGAGCAGCCCGATGCAGGGTCCGAGCAACAGACCGTCAACGATGAACAGCAGCCACCTTATGAGAAGTTGCCCGGTAGTGGGCCGCGACCCGTCGAGATTGACCACATGGATATTCATCAGATGTTTGCCGAGCGTCTTTCCCTTCCAGAATCTCTCGCATACCAAGGGATAGAAATAGAGGGGCAGCACGACCAAAAAGATGATGAAGATTACCCGAACGGTTTGCGATGTCTTTATCAAAATGATGGATAATATGGACATCATGATTAAGATATAGCAGGCCATCAGTGCACCGTCGATGAGCCATGCGGTGATACGTGAGAGCACGCTCGCCGCCGTCATGTTGAGTCTGACATATTGTCCTGTGGTGATATTTGTTTGAGCCATGCTAATATTAATCTTTCTTTTGTTTGCAAAAATACTATATTCTTATTAATTTTGCAACGATAAGCGGGTTTTAAATTTCAAAGGGTGCCCTTCCTGTCTCTCCCCGAGGGGATGGGAATACAGAGTATTCCAAATGCTCAGGGTAACTCTGAAAACCTCAAATCTCAAATCTAAAAGATGAAAGAGGCCATATTTATCCGGCAGAACATGGAAAAATGGAAAAACGCCGAGCGACGCACGTTCGACTTTTCCAACAGCAGTCCCGACGAACTGGTCGAGGCTTATACCGATGTGACTGCCGACCTGGCCTTTGCCCAGACCCATTACCCTAACTCGCGCGTCACGGCTTACCTGAATGATCTGGCGCTGATGCTGCATGGCGAACTCTATCACCACAAACGTGAGAAATGGAGCCGCCTGATCACTTTCTGGACGCACGAGGTGCCGCTGGCCGTGTATGACGGGCGCAAGGAGTTGCGAATATCTCTTATCGTTTTCCTGGTGGCTGTGGTGATGGGCATTTTCACCGCTTTGGGAGGCGAGGATTTTGTCCGTAATATCCTCGGCAATAACTATGTGAACATGACATTGGAAAATATCCGCAATGGCGAGCCCATGGCGGTGTATAACGGCGAACCTCCGATAGACATGTTCCTCGGCATTACACTCAACAACCAGATAGTGTCGTTCATATGTTTTGTGTCAGGTATTTTCACCTCGTTTGCCACGGGTTTTCATATCTTGCAAAACGGACTGATGGTGGGTGCTTTCCCCACCTTCATGGCACAGCATGGTGTGTTGGGCGATTGCTTGTTGGCCATGATGCTCCACGGCACGCTCGAACTGTCAGAACTCGTGCTTGCCGGCGGTGCGGGCATCGCCATGGGCAACGGCTGGCTCTTTCCCGGCACCTTCAGCCGCATAGAGTCGTTTCGCCGTGGTGCAAAACGCGGTCTGAAGATATTGATTAGTGGTGTGCCCATGGTCATTATGGCCGGGTTCATTGAGGGTACGTTCACCCGTTACACCCATGTGCCCGATGCGCTACGCCTGACCGTCATTCTCCTCTCGCTGATTTTTGTGTTGTTCTATTATGTCTATTTACCCGTAAAACGTCACCGCGATGCAGAACGAGCAGCCTAAAATAGACTTTTTCCGTATTCGAGGGACGGGCGAGAAGATAACCGCCACGATTGATTTCCTTCGCGAGAATCGCCGTTGGTGGTTGTGTTGGTGTGTGCTGCCGTTGTTGCCGCTGTGTGCCGTTTTGGGGTGGTTGCATGTGAGTAATACACCAAACTTCTCCGTCTATTATTATGAGGAATGGGACATCGACTTTGCGGATTTTTTGATAGGTCTTTCGTTTAAGAATCATGAAATCTTATCACCCTATGCGATTGTTACGGGATTGGCGCTGCTGATGCTCTTTACCTCTACCGGGGCGTTGATGAGCCTTTACCAATACCGAGAGGGGCGTTTGCGTGACCTGGCATGGCCGGAATACCGCAGTGCTTTGAAACGTGCTTTGCCCGGCGCCGCAGTCATCACCGTGGTGGCCTATTTCTTCTTTTTCTTGTTTTGCTCGGTCAGCTTCCAGTTACAATTGGTGCTGATTATGGTCATGATACCTTTAGCGCTCTATGCGCCGACTTGTCAGGTGGGATATTTCCCGCCTTTGCGTGCTGCGGGTCATTCTCTCGATTTGGGATTGAACACATGGGGCGGAATGCTCATGGTGTCAGCCGGATTGTGGCTTGTGTTGGTCTTCTTCCGCGGAATTCCTGATGCGCTGATGTATCTGTTAGGTTCTTATCTCTCGGGATTCTTCTTCTCAGGCCACATCAGTCACGAGGTAATCTACATTATTTACGGCGTGTTGGTGGCATTGAATAGTTTTGTCACATTTGCCTGTCTCTCGGTGATGATGATTGGAGCTGGCTATCAATACGGCCATGCTGAAGAAAAATACTCGTCGGTGTCACTTTATGAGGATGTCCGTCATTTCGATGAAATATAATTATACAAGATGAACGCATCAGACACATTATCCATCGCACAGGAGACGCTCCGAAAATGGCAGTCGGATTACGACTATACCTCGGGGCTTTCTCCGGCAGACATGTCGGATAATGATCTTGCTATTAACGACCTGCCAACGTCATCGGAAGGAAGTAGTTTCTTGGGTGATATCTTCGCATGGCTAGGCAATTTGGGTACCACGTTCTGGGTGATCATCCTTGTCCTGCTGCTGGCAATAGTGGCATGGTGGGTGATGCGTCATATGGAGTGGCACAAGAAGAAAGCCGGCGAGAATGACGACGATGACGATGAGGTGGTGGACAACATCTACGAGATAGACGACTACGCCACACCCATCGACGAGGCAGTGGCGCGAGGCGACTGGGCTGAGGCCGTGCGGCTGGTATACCTCGCCACCTTGCGCCGGCTCGACGATGACGGGCGTATTCACTGGGAGAAATACAAGACACCGATGGAGTATGTGGATGAGGCCGACAGCGAGTCACTGCGGTTGCTCACTCTGCATTACCTGCTGGTGCGCTTTGGCCATTATCCTGCCGATGAGTCGTTGTATCGTGAGATGGAACGGTTGCGCGAAGAGATCGTGAAAGGAGGTGACCATGCGTGACGGCAAGACCATAGGATTGGCGTTGTTGGGCATCGTGGTACTCATTGTGGGTGCCGTGCTGTTGACGAATTACGCCAATAGCAAGAAATATGACGACAGCCAACGGTGGGCGCATCCTTCCTACTCGTCGACTGACCCCTTCGGACATGCCGTGTTTGACACCATCATGGCCGAGACGCTGCCGAATGGCTATCAGGTGCTGATAGGCGATTTGGACAGTCTGAATACGAAGGAATGGAAAGACCGCTCGCTTTTGGTGACCGATTCTTGGATGTTGAACCAAGGTGATGGTAC
>JAEEGL012310906.1_pt1 | contig 15856 bp, 27 predicted proteins | sample 9134231 | NCBI WGS metagenome assembly JAEEGL01 (sample SAMN16246548, study PRJNA631951) | gut metagenome | biome: gut microbiome; feature: rumen; material: fiber-attached | host: Bos | place: Iran: Karaj | collected 2018-10
AGTGGTGTTCTGAAAGTTGAAGGGCAGCTAACTAAAGAGCAAAGACAGAATATTCACACTACTTGGAATCAAGCAATGAGTAATGGTGGAAATGGCTTGGCTGTTCTTTAGGGCAACATGAGCTATCAGCCAATCCAACTTAGTGCAGAAGATAGTCAGTTATTACAAAGTAGATTATTTCAAGTAGAAGAAATTTGTAGATTCTTTGGAGTTAATCCAGTTTTAGTGGGTGATTTATCTCACAGTTCATATTCCACTTTAGAAGCAGCACAGACTGAATTTTTAGTTCATACATTACAGCCTTATATAGTAATGGTGGAAGAAGAATTTACTAAGAAGCTACTAAAGCCAAGTGAATCCAACTTAGAAATTAACTTAGATGAAACAGCCATACTAAGAACAGATAAGGCTGCATTAGCAAGTTACTATGGCACTTTACTTGATAAAGGCATCTTATGTATTAATGAAGTTAGGGAGGAACTTGGATATGGTGAAATAGAAGGTGGAGATAAACATTTAATTGCTTACACTGATATTAACCAAAATACAGTTAATTAGAATGGAAAACAAGAATGAAGTGAAAGAGTTTAGATGCTTTAATGGTACTATTGAAAGGGGTAATTCTGAATCAAGGATGGTTAGTGGCTATGCAGTAAGATTCAATGAACCTTCTTAGAATATAGGATTCTTTGAAACTATTGATAGAAATGCTATTACTAATGATACTATTATGCAATCTGACATTTATGCAAGATTGAATCATAGGGAGGACACAGTATTAGCAAGAAGTAGATATGGTGAAGGAACCCTGCATCTTGAACTAAGAAATGATGGCTTATTCTATTCATTTGAGGCACCACACACAGCAGCAGGTGATGAACTATTAGAGCATATCAAGAGAGGTGAAATCTCCACAAGTTCATTTGCCTTTACTGTTTCTTAGGATGGCAAATCTGAAAGATGGTACAAGGAAGATGGAGAGCTAAGAAGAACTATCTACAAGATTGATAGGCTTTATGATGTTAGTCCTACCTTTGAAGGTGCTTACTTGACAACTTCCTGCTATTCCAGAAGTGCAGGAAAAGCCATGAAAGAGCTGTCAGAAAAAGTAGATAAGAAGATGGATTATCTTAGAAAGGAGATTGAGCAACTATGAACTCTTTAGAACTGAAAGACAAAAAGGCACAGTTAAAAAACAGAGCCTTTGAAATGATTGAGCAATGTGAAGTTGAAATTAGGAACTTTACAAAGGAAGAGCAAGATGAATATGATTCAATTAAGAAACAGATTAAAAATATAAATGGTGAGCTAAAGGAACTTGAAAGAAGTCTGCTTAATTCACCAGAGGAAATTAAAAGTATCAAATCTAATATTAAAAAAATTAATTCAACAATGGAAAAAAGATTTTCTTTAGTAAATGCAATCAATAGTATTGCTAAGAACCAATTAATGGATGATGTAACTACTGCTGTTTCAGATGCAGGAAAAGAAGAGATGAGAAAGTCAGGTTTAGCAATGGGTGGACAAATTCAACTTCCAATGAGTGAGCTAAGAGCAGCTGTAACTGTAACTGCTGAAGGTGAGGATGTTGTTCCTACTGACCTTTATGATATTATGGCTCCACTTAGAAGCAAGAATGTGTTAGTACAAGCAGGTGCAAGATTCCTCACAGGTTTAGTAGGTGATGTGTAGATCCCTGTAATGTCTGCATCTAATGTAGGTTGGACAGGTGAAACAAGTGCTGCTGCTGATGGTGCTCCTGCATTCAGTCATGTAACCCTTTCTCCAAAGAGATTAACTGCTTACATTGATGTTAGTAAGCAACTATTAGTTCAAGATGCAATAGGTGTTGAACAAATGATCAGACAAGATATAGTTAATGCTATCAACAGCAAACTTGAGGCTACTATTCTTGGTGCTGCTGCTGGAAGCTCTACTCAACCTGCAGGTATCTTCAATGGTGCTACTTACAAGACCATTACTGATATGGAGAGCATTGCAGAGCTTGAATCTGATGTAGAGGCTGCTAATGTTCTTGGTGAGTGCAAATACATTGTTAATCCTAAGGCTAAGGCTGCTTTAAGAGCTAAGAGCAAAGGTGAGAATGTTGCTGAATCTCTCTATTCTCATGGTGAGATTGATGGCACACCTGCCCTTTCTACTTCTCATGTAGCAGAAAACAAGTTAGTTTATGGTGACTTCAGTAATCTTGCTATTGGACAATGGGGACCAATTGATTTAGTAGTAGATAACTACACTTAGGCTGTTAATGGCTGTGTAAGACTTGTTATTAATGCTTACTTTGATGCAAAGGTACTTAGAGAGGAAGCCTTTGCTTATGGTCAAACTGCTGAATAATAACTATTAAAAACTAAATCAATATGTTTATCACATTAGACAGAATTAAGAAGCATCTGAATATAGATAACTACTTTGCAGATGATGATGAATATTTACTATATTTGGAAAGTGTAGCTGAAACTGTAGTAGAGCAACATATTGATGAAAATCTAAGTGATTTGCTTGATACTAATGGGGAACTTCCATCCCCATTAGTTCATGCAATGCTACTATTAATAGGCAATATGTATAACAATAGAGAAAGTGTTACTACAGGATTTGCCTTAGAAGTTCCACTTAGTTATTCATATATCTTAGACCTTTATAAAAACTACTTAGGAAGATGAGCAATGATGTTAAATTCAAGTTTAATGTAGCAAGCAATTAGCTATTGGCAGGACAACTAAAGGAAACCATTATATTCCAGAATGTCACTAAGACTACAGATGAATATGGTGGTACTACCTTTAGTTATGAGGATGCTATAAGAACTAAAGCTAAGGTAACTTATAAAGGTGGAAACAGATTAGATTCTAATAATGAAATTCATTATTATTACTCTATTGAATTTACTATTAGAGGTTATCATCAAGTAAATGAAGATATGGTAGTTCTTTATAAAGGAAAAAGATATAGGATACTAAGCATAGATGACACTATAAGAGAGCAAAAGAAAATTATAACTGAATTGATAAATGATTGAAGCAGATTCTACACAGGTTCTAAATCTATTTGCTAAACTCTCTCCAAAAAAGCAAGTGAAGGTATATAGAGATACATTGAAGAAAGGTGCTGTGATTCTTTAGAAAGAGACTAAATCTTAGTTGAAAAGAACAGGTATAAAAGGAGTTAGTAAGAAGCCTAAGAAAGCTAAATGGAGACCAATGATAAGTGGTATCAAGGCAAGAGTTAGAAAGAATGGTGTGGAGGCAAAGGTTCACTTAATGGGAGAATTTAGACTTAAATTCTTTGAAATGGGAACTAATGAGAGATACACAAAGAAAGGCAAAAGGAGAGGAAGAATTAAATAGTACAGGTTCTTTGCAACAGCTAAGAATACTAAGGAAAGAGAAATCTTTGATAACATGAACAGGCTTCTTTCAGAATCAATTAAAAAGGCTGCAAAATGAGTTTACAAGTAGGTAAAGTAATATTTGATATACTTTCTAATGATCCACAGGTAACTTAGAGAGTAAATAGTAAGATATTTCCTTTAGTAGCTGAAAATAATACTACTTTCCCTTTTATAGTTTATAAGAGAACAGGTATAGAACCATAGACAAGTAAAGATAGAATGATACATAGGGAAGAAACCAATGTAGATGTTATTATAATATCTGATACTTATAATGATTCTATAGAAGTAGCAGATTTAGTTAAGACAGCTCTAACAGGTAAGAATGGGGTATTCTCTGGAATATCAGTAAAGGATATAGAGTTTATTGATGCTTCAGAGGATTTCCAAGATGAAACTTTTATTCAAAATTTAACTTTCAAAATAATAAATATATATGGCTAATATTATACAAGGTGGTGATTTAATGCTCTTCTTAGGAGGCAAGTCAATTGCATTTGCTACTAATCACAGCATGAGTATCACAGCAGAAACATCTGATATTTCACACAAAGATATTAAAGGAGGTAATTGGACTTCTACTGATATTAAATAGATAAGTTGGTAGGTTACTACTGAGAATCTTTACAGTGAAGATGGAGAGGGTAACAACTACAAAGATTTGTTTGATGCTATGACCAATAGAACCAAACTTTAGGCTGTATTTGGTGTTAATCCATCTAATGCTGCTCAAGGTTCAGCAGTTCCTACAGGTGGTTGGACAGCTCCAACTGCTTCTACTACTGCTGTTGGCTTCTATAGTGGTGAAGTAATTATAACTTCACTTGAACTAAATGCACCATGTGGAGACAATGCAACTTTCACAGCTACTTTTACAGGTAGTGGTGCTTTAACTTATACTGCAAAATCTTAATTAACTAAGGGAAGATTGGGAACTTTTCCCTTTCTTCCTTTATTTTTTATACTACTATGAAAATAAAAGGTAAGGAATACAATCTTAAATTCACTTTAAGGGCAATGATGATCTTTGAAGGGGTAACACAGAAACCTTTTCAGATGTCCAATATTACAGATGAATATATATATCTATATTGCATGATTATGGCTAACTATCCAGATGATAAGCTAACCTTTGATGATTTAATAGATGCTATGGATGAAGATCCTACAATAATGGAAGAATTTAAGAGCCTATTAGAATCTTATGTAAAGAAAAAGGAACAGTTCCCTATGGAAGAAACTGATTCAAAAAAAAAGTTCTAAGTGCTGAGGAAATATATACCACTTTAGTCTATGAGGGAGGACTAAGTCCAGAGTATGTATTAGATAAGATGCAGTTCTATGAAATAAGACCATTATTAAATGGACTCTATGCAAGGCATAAGGAAGAATGGGAGCAGACAAGGTTTTTAGGGTATATAACAGCACAGGTAAACTCTACCAAGAAACTAAAGAAGGAAGATATACTAAAGTTTGATTGGGATGGAGAGAAAACAAATGGAGATACTTCCATTTCTAAAGAAGATGTAGAGAGATTAAAGAAAAAGAAACAAGAATATTTGAAATATATAAATTAGAATGGCAAATGATTTAGTAACCAGATTGCTGTTAAATAACAAAAACTTTAACAACAATATATAGGAATCAACAAGACAGGTTAGACAGTTCCAGGCTAATGTAAACAATATTAATAAAGGACTTTAGACTTCATTGGGTAAATTGCCAAGTTTTATAAATCCACTATCTTCATCCTTTAGTGGTTTGGCAATTAGTGCAGCAGGTGCAGGTACAGCTATTGCAGGTATGGGAAAACTCTTTATGGATAATGTCAAGTACAATAAAGAATTGGATAGATCATTATCAGCACTAAATGCTATTATAGGTGGCACTACAGAGACAATGAAGAACTATAGGGAAGCAGCAATTTAGATGGGTAGAACTACACCACAGACAGCAGGACAGGTAGCAGAAGCCTTTAGGATTGTTGCATAGATGAAACCTGAGCTAACAAAGAGTTAGGAAGCCTTAATAGCTGTAACAGAAGCATCTTTAAATCTTGCTAATGCACAGGGAACAGATGTAGCTACTGCTGCTGATATAGTAGTTAGGGCACTTAATGTTTATAATGCAAGTGCAATGCAAGCAGCAAGATATACTAATGTATTGGCAGCAGGTATGAAGAATGGCTCTGGAGATATAGAATGGTTAGGCACAGCATTTGGCAAGGCAGGTGCAACAGCTAAGGCTGTAGGCATGACCTATGAGGAAACCATTACTACTTTGGAATTGCTATCAAGGAGAATCAAGGATGCTACCAGTGCAGGTTCACAACTTAGAAATGTACTTATCTATTTAGAGAAACAGAATAATGATAATCTGAAGCCATCTGTAGTAGGAGTTAGTCAAGCCATCAAGAATCTAAAGGCAGAGGAGATGGATCTTACACAAATTACCAATATGTTCAGAAAGCAGAATGTGGAAGCAGTTACTACTCTCATAGATGCTGCTGATGAATTTGATAATTTGAAGGATAAGATTACAGACACTAATGCTGCCTATGATATGGCAACTGAAAGACAGAACAATCTTACAGGTGCAATAAATAGATTAGATTCAGCATGGCAGTCCTTTGTTTTAGCTTTAGGTAACAGTAATGGAACCCTAATGAAAGTAGCTGATTGGGCAGCAGACCTTCTTAATTCAATAGCAGGTGTAAATAAAGAGATTGAGAAATTAGCACAAAAAAACAAATCCTTCCAATATTAGACAACTATAGATTTAGGCAAGACCATATTAAAAAATGAACCTAATATAGATAAGGAGCAACTAAAGAAGTAGCTGTTAGATTAGCTAAAGTCTGAAGAGAATACTATTAACTTAGAAATAGATACTAAGGCTTAGATTTTAGACTTTGATGCAGTAGAGAAATTAGGAACAAGACTAAAGGCTGTTAAATCTGCTATTGAAAATATAGATATGATAGTAGATGAAGTATTTGATAATAAGAAGAAAGCTAAGACAGGATTATTATCATCTGAAGATTTTGATATTCAGACTGCATCAATAGATGAACTAAAGGACAGAGTAAAGGAACTAACTAAGCTAAGAGATGCTTGCAATGATACAGCACAGATTAATAAGTATAATGCTTAGATTAAGGAAGCACAAGACCAAATAGACAGATTAATAGGAAAAGAAAAGAAACTATATAAACAGAGAAATGAACAGAGAGATAAGGCTAATAAGTTCAGAGAGTATCTAACTAAAGGAATAGAACTAAAGCTAACAGGAAATATATTTGAGGATGTTAATATAGTGTCAGCATTAAGGGATCTTCCAGATGAATTAGCAGCAGAATTGGAGCCTTCTTTAGAAGCCTTTATTAGTAATCAGCAGGAACTCAATTAGAAATACAATGACCAACTAATAACAGAAGATACATATAATAGGCTATCCACTTAGAATCAAGAAAAGCTATATGGAGATTTGAATAAGGTGGCAACAAGTGCATTGCTATCACAAGATAAATCAGCACTAAGAGAAGTAATACTGCCAACATTATCAAGAATTGCAAATAATGTTAATGGCAACAAATAGGCTACTACTTTACAGGATGCTTTAAAGCAATCTAAAATCAAATCTCAGAGTTTACAAAGTGGAGCAGGTTCCTTCATGTCTTAGACAGAGGATGCAAAAACATTAAGTGAATTGGAGACTGCAATTTCTAATGGTTAGAAATTGATTGCAGAAATTACATAGGCTCAAAATGAACTTATTAAATTTGCTGCTTCTGATTTAGTTCCTGAGGGTACTAATATGGATGCTTATTTAGAGCAGATACAGTCATTTACCAACTTATTAAATATTTTGGGCATTCATATTGATAATCTTACTGACAAGCAGAAGAAGTTAAAGAAAGAATTGGATATGTCATCTGTAATATCTTCTATTGCTTCAATGGGTAATTCATTAAGTCAAGTGTTCAAGCAAGCAGGAAATGATGAAGCTGCCTTTATTACTCAATCTCTTGCTTAGATTGGAGAGTTAATAGCTCAACTTGCTAACATGGCAATTACAGCAGGTGTATCATCTGCTGCTAAACTTCCATTCCCCTACAACTTGGCTGCTGTAGCAATGACAGTGGCTACCATTACAAGTATAGTTGGAAGTGCTATGCAAACCTTTACTAATGGTGGTATTGTAGGTGGTGGCTCTTACAGTGGAGATAAGACAACTATTAGAGTTAATGCAGGTGAGATGATATTAAATAGAAGTCAGCAAGCCAATCTATTTAGAATGATAGATGGAGGAAATTCAAATAATTCTGCTCTTAATGGAGATGTTTCATTCAGAATACAAGGAAAGGATTTGGTAGGTGTTTTGAACAATTACAACAATAAAATGAGCAAACTAAGATGATAAGATACTATTCTACTTTTTATGGTACTGATAGAACAGAATACACACTTAAAATTTATAAAGATGGTTATACAGGAACTCCACAAGAAATAACTCTTAGTGGAGATCCTATAACCATTGAATACACTTAGGAGGATATATTTAAGCCTACTAAGCTAAGTGGGTGTACTATCAAGGTATTAACACCAAGAATATTGGAAGATATTTATACAGGTAAGGTTTTTGATGTGAAGATAGAAATATATAAAGAGAATGAGCTGTTTTGGACAGGCTTTAATTCTCCTAATATCTATAACTCAGAATGGCTTACAGATTATGATTAGACAGAAATAAATGGGATAGATACCATATCTGCCCTACAATATATAAAGTATGAGAAATCACAAGATGGTTATCAAGTAAGGACTTTTCATGACCTGCTGTTAGAAGCCATTGGTAAGGTTAATAACACAGGTTCACTAATATATATGAACTCTCTTTAGGCTTCCTTAGAGGATTTGAGAGTAAATGACAGAGCATTCTTTGATGAAGATGAAGAACCTATTACTTATTTGGAAATAGTAGAATAGATTTGCCAATTCTTGGGAGTTACTATTACTTAGTGGAAGAATGACTACTATATGCTTGAAGTTACTAAGGCTTCACAGTTTGGGGAATGTGATTATATAACCTATAGTAATAATTCATCTGTTACTGAAACCAAATAGGAAAATGAAATAACTGCTGTAGTAGGTGAAGAAAATGCTTCTATATCTTTAGGTGACACTTACAATTAGATTAATGTATTAGGTAATATAATTGAAATGGATGAAGATACTATTGATTTAGATTCATCTGATAATGAGTATCTATCTTTAGATGGGCAGACTATAGAGAATGACATATTTGATGGGAATGAGGCTTCAAATGATAGTAGTACAGAGGATTTATATGGATAGTTTTGGTGCTTCAATGCCAAAGCAAATAGAAGTGATTGTGTGGTATCTGGAACCAATACTATTATCAATTCTGCCAATCTGCTTTCTGATTCTCTGAGCAGTGGAGATTGCTTTATAGAGAGATTTGCTGAAAGGAATGGCTTATGGAACTCTTTGGGATTATTAGAGGCAGATTCAGATCCTGTTGAATTTACTAATGGGATTGTCTTTAAAATTGGCACTGCACACCCAGTTCCAGGCTTAGTTCCCCTATACAAGAATTAGGTAAAGGAATGGCTGAAATAGAAGAATGGAAATGAAGTCTTTTCCATGACTTCACCCAAAAGACTATATGGCAAGAATGATAAGTTAATTCTGAATTTGAATCTGTCATTCTCAAATCAGTTGATAAAGGATTTACCAATTAATGAGGCAATAGTAGATAAGTCTATTGGTCTCTTTAGTGGATTAAAGGAAGTCCAATATTATGATGCAGAAATAGGAAACTTGCAAAATGAGACATATAACACACCATTCATTTTAAAATGTGTTCTAAAGTTGGGAAACTATTATTACATTGATGATGGAACCACTACACCACATTGGAGTACAACCTTTGGTTACATGATGGTAGATGGAGCATTAGTAAGTGACTATGGTAAGTTGTCCGGAAACCATACAGTATATAATGATGTTGATTTCAGATTCAATGTAGGTGATGGAGCTAAGGGTAAATGGATTAGCTTTCCTTCCAATATGTTTGGGGAATTAGAGTTTAAGATATATGATGTGATGGCTAAGCCTTTTACTGAGGATGAACTTGAAGCACTTACAGATGGTGTAGCACTTAATTATAGGTATATAGAACTTGCACCACTTGCACCACCACAATACTCTCAAATTTGGAGATCTACAGGAGGAAGTCATATCCCTTATGAAGCTCCTCTAAAGTATTGCCATATAGATAGCATCAATATCAAGCATTTTATTTCACCTGCTAATGCCTTTGATTCAGTTGTTGATACTAAAGCCAATAATGAGGATTTGTTATATAATGCAGAAATTGATTTGGGCAATGTTACTTAGTTTGATGATGTGACTTTGTATCTTTGCACTTATAATCCAGACTTATGCAATCTTCTTAGCTATTCCTATGTTTTAGATTCAAATCTGGATTATGTATCTACATTTCTAAAAGATGGCTATGAACTGAGACCAGAAGAACATATAGTATAGATGTATGTAAAGCACTATAAGGATCCAAAGATTATCTATAGTAACATACTAAAGAATCATGGATATAAGCCTATTAGTGGAGTTTGGGTAGAGTCATTAGGTAGAACATTAGCTGTAGGCTCAATTAGTTACAATTTGCAGTTTAACACAGTTGATATTAAGGCTTATGAACTTTAAAGAAATAAACATACCACATCAATATAGAAATAAATATTGGTATGGTGATAATCAGTTAGGGAGATTATAGAAGAAGGAGCTAAGGGAACTAACTACACAGTTTTAGATCATTTATGGTACTTTCTCCTTTAATCCAAATACAGGTATATTAAGTGTAATCTATGAATAATACAAGAAAAGTTTATGCTGATATGACACTTAAATTCACTTGGAAGAATGACTTTTAGCTTCATGTGTATATTCCAGATGAATTTGAGAGAGACTATTAGATATATATAAGTAATGATGGATATTTAATGATTGACAGGTAATGGCAGAATATAAATTAGGAAAAATATGTCCCATCTTTAGGGGCAATTGGAGTAGTAATGAAACTTATGATAGATTAGATGTTGTTACTCACAATCTAATATCTTATGTTTCTTTAGTAACAGATAATGAAAGTGAACCTTCACTTAATAACAATACTTGGCAGGTAGTATGTAGAGGTGCAACAGCACAAGAAGTAGTAGCAGCCTTAGAGGGTGGTCAATTACAAGTTGGCAGGTTAGATGTAGATGATGATGTAACAGCCTCAGATGTGTATGTAAGTGGCTCTGTTAAGATAGGTGGTAAAGATGTAGCCACACAAGATTTTGTTACTAATGCTATCAAGTATGGTATTGATGAAGTAGCAATAGACCAGACAGCCACAGACAGAGTAAGAATAGAAACTACTATGATAGGTGGTGGTGGTTCAAGTTCATCTATTCTATCAGCCACTTCAACAAGAGCAGGTGTAATGACAGCACAAGATAAGGCTAAGTTAGATTCAATATCCCCACAAGGTGAACACCCAATAGATGTTCAGTCAGATGGAAATGGTGACTTAGATATAAGTGATGATGCAGGATATATTTTAGGTAGATTTGAGAATGGTCATATAAGAACAAAGAATTTCTATAGTGGAAATATTTATACTAAGAGTGAAGTAGATACTTTAATAGAAACAGGCTCACTTGATGGAGTAACCCAACAGCAACTTAATGAGGCTATGGCTACTAAACAGAACAAGTTAGTCAGTGGAACTAATATCAAGACTATTAATAACCAGAGCATATTAGGAAGTGGTAATCTTGTTATCAATAGTGGAAGTACACCTACTCCTATTCATTTAAAAATTGGAATTATAGGTAATAGTTACTCCTATGACTCATTTATGTATATGCCTTTTATTCTTCAGAATTATGGCATAACAATTGAGATAGGAATATACTACAGAGGTGGAGGAACCATACAGAATCATATTGATGAATGGGATAGCAATTCTTCTGAAAGAGGAATGGCTCATATTGACACAAGAAATGGTGATACTGCTTGGACTTACTCAAGCACATTTAATAATCCACATAAGTTAGTTACTTATACTAATTGGGATATAATTGTTCTTCAGCAAGGTTCTACAGCCTCAGCAAATGTTAGTAACTATGCAAACACAAGAACATTAATTGATAAGATTACTAATGCTTACCAGACTCAATTCCCAAATCAAACCTTTCAGTTGGCTTGGAATATCAATATAAATAGGGCTTCAATGGGTAATACTACAACAGTTTGGAATAATATCCTAAATGCTATTAAGGCTACTTGTGATACTCAGGCAATCAATATTATATTCCCTTATGGAACAGCAATCTTTGATGCAAGAACCAATAGCACACTGGATGCAATTGGAGAAGGTGGTCATCTATGGGCAAGTGACAATACTCACCTACAGCAAGGTTTGCCCTGTTACTTAGCAGCCTTAGCAAATACTCAGACTTTATTCAATAAGTTCTATCCACAATACTCAGTCTATGGAGATACTTTAAGACCTACAGATGCCTTAGATGATACTTGGCATATTCAAGGACAGAATGGTAATTGTGTAGGAGTTACTGAGGCTAATTGTAGATTGGCTCAGATATGTGCTATAGTGGCTAATAGATATAATTTTGAAATTAAAACAATAAGTTAATATGGGAAAAAGACTAATTATAAAAGGAGCAAGTTTTTTAGTAAATGCAATAGATAGAGTTAATCCCTCTACAACTTATTATAGTGTAATCTATAATCTGAGCCACTGCATATCATCAAATAATTCTACAAGTGTGGCAGAAGGTTCAACTTATTCAGTGACTATTTCAGCACAGACAGGTTACACCTTATCAAGTGTAGTGGTTAGACATAATGGTTCAGTAGTCAGTCCTGTAAGTGGTAATACTTATAGAATTACTAATGTGAGTGGAAATATAACAATTACAGCCACTGCTACTTCAGTAGTTCCAACAGACTATCATGTTACCTATGATTTGGAGAATGCTACTTCAAGTAACAATGCTACTTCTGTTTCAGCAGGTTCAAGTTATTCTGTTACCTTAACTCCAAATAGTGGCTACAGAATAATTTATGCTTCAGTTACACACAATGGAATGGATGTTAATCCTACAAGTGGATATACTTACAATATTCCTTCAGTCAGTGGTAATATCTTAGTAGAATGTGTTGCTATTGAGCAATCAGCCACTACTTATAGTGTTGTTTATAATCTAACTAATTGTGTTTCTAATAATCAGATTACAATACTAAATGCAGGAGATAGTTATTCATTTGCCCTAACTCCAAATAGTGGTTATCAGATGGCAAGTGCAACAGTTACTCATAATGGTGTGGAAGTAACAGGAAGCAATTACACTTACAATATAAGCAATGTAAGTGGAGATATTATAGTAACAGCCTTAGCAGAGTCTGCGCCAAGCAATGTGAATATTTCTTCTAATATGGTGGTAGGTTACTTCAATTATAATGCCTCTAAGGGAAGATGCTTAGTAGGAGATTGCATGGGAGATACTACTATTACTAATCACAATGCTTTCTGTGTTCCAACTGAGAATGGTACACCTTCAGCAATTCCATTTAGTAGTGGTGAATTTAAGATAATTGTTCCCACAGGCAAATCACTTCTCTACAGACCATGTATGTTGAAGAATGATGGAACAGTTGCTGCTGTTTCAACAGATATAGTTAGAGGTTCTTCTGTTCAAGGTGGAACAATATATGCCTCTGAGATACCTTCTATACTTGGATTAGACCCTGCTGAATATCCTTATTGGGGAGTTAATATAGGCTTAACAAGTGGTGGTGCTATTACAGTCAATGGTTTAATTTCAAGAGGTGTTCAGATAATTAAGAATCCAACAGAATAATAAACAAATGAGTAGGGGGAGTAAATCCCTCTACTTACTAATAAAATAAAGAAAGAATATGAATAACTTATTAATTGTAAACAATTATGCCACTTATGGTGAGGCAGGTCTGAAATCTAATCAGATAATATATTATAAGGAAGATGATTTCTTCAAGATGAGAACTAATTTAGCAGATGACCCTTTTGCTCCTTCAGAGGTTATTAAGTTAACTCAAGAGAAAAAGCCTTATGAGGAACAATACTTGACTTTTGAAGCATTAGAAGATGGAACCTTTAATTTCCTTCCATTTAATAACAATGAGATATACTATTCTACAGATGGCAAGAATTGGACTAAAGGTAATTCAGTTAGTGTCTCTGTAGGTGATAAGGTAATGTGGAAAGGAGAGATGACTCCACTAGAACAAGACCATAGTGGAGGAATTGGAACCTTTGGTAGTGGTGAAGATGCTAATCCTTCAGTTACTACTATTTCCTATAAGGCTTATGGTAATGTTATGTCTTTACTATATGGAGATAACTTTATAGGAAAAACTGAGTTAGTAGGCACTTGGACTTTCAATTGTTTATTTAGAAAAACAAAGATAACTGAATCTCATAACATAATCATTCCTGCTACTACTTTAACAAGTCATTGTTATTGGAAGATGTTTAAGCAATGCACAGAAATGGTAAGTATGCCTACTTTAATTGCTACTACATTATCTGACAGATGTTATTCTCAAATGTTTGCTCAGTGTAGCAGTCTAACTGATAACATTCCATCTGTTCTACCAGTAATGGGATTAAGTGATGAATGTTATGGTAATATGTTTTTGGATTGTACTTCTCTAATTACTGCTCCTCAACTACCTGCAACTACTTTGGCTTGGGGATGTTATGCAAGTATGTTTCAAGGTTGTAGTAATCTTGAAGTAGCGCCAGAATTACCTGCTACTACATTAACAGCAATTTGTTACTATCATATGTTTGATGGATGCAGAAAACTTAACTTTATCAAATGTTTGGCTACTGATAAATCTGCTTCTAATTGTTGTGCTGCATGGGTAAAGAGTGTTGCTGCAAGTGGAACATTCATTAAGGCAGATAATGTTACATGGGCAGTAGGACAAAGTGGAACACCAAGTGGATGGAATGTTTATGAAACAAGTGAAGAAATTCCACTCTATCAAGCAGAATCCCATCAAATGGTAGCAACATTTGAAGATGACACTAAATTAACAACTAAAATATATGTAAAGCCATGAATATAGATTGGAGTAAAGTAAAAGAATTGACAATAGATAATAAGGCTGTCAAGAAATTAGAGTTAGATGGTGTAGTAGTGTGGGAAAAGAATAACACAAATACACAATAATAACAAGATGAAAAGAGAAATAATCCTACATTGTAGTGCTACTAAAGAAGGAGAGGATTTCACAGCAAAGGACATTGATAGATGGCATAAAGAAAGAGGGTTCAAGAAGATTGGTTATCACTTTGTCATTGATTTAGATGGCACACTTGAGAAAGGCAGACAACTAAATGAGAGAGGTGCACATTGTAAGGGGCATAATGATTCTATAGGTATTTGCTACATTGGAGGTCTTGATAAAGATGGAAAACCTAAAGACACAAGAACAATAGAGCAGAAAGAGTCATTATTAAGACTTGTATATGATTTGATGGGAGATGACATGACTTTAGAGCAAATCCACTGCCATAATGAATTTGCTAAGAAAGATTGTCCCTGTTTCAACATTATAGATTTTAGAAAGGAGTATTTGAAATGGATAGAAAAATCAAATATGTTATAAGTATTGTAGCATTTTTTGCTGCAATAGTAATAGGATTTATAGCAATGTTCATCCCTCCACAGGGCATCATAGATTCTTCTGTGCTGTGGTGGACAAGCCAGCTATTGCTTTTCTGTGCAACCATCTTAGGCATAGACTTCAAAATTGATTATGGGAACAGGACAATTTCCACAAGGAAGGAAGAGCAGAAATGAAGCATTTTGTAAACCTTTATAGCAGAATTTAGGGGTAGCATATTTAAAATGTGATTTTTTTGCATATTTTCTCCATTAAAAATTTGCTTTTTGATGAGAATACCTTTATCTTTGCACCACTTGGAAATAAATCCAAGCAGAATTTTTAATACATTATTTAAAATGTCCAAACCAACATTAAAGGAGTTCACCCATGATGAGGTGATTGCTGCCCTCCAGACTGAGGAGCAGAAGAGAAGAGCTGAGACCTACTTTGAGTATCAGCAGAGATTTGGAAGGAACACCATGAAGTGTGTGGATCCATTAGCAAGAGTAAAAGAACTGATGGCTAAAGATGAAAACAAAATCAGTTCTGACAATGGAGCAGCCAAAAGAGCCTTCAACACCAAGTTGATTGAGGCTGCCACTAAAGCATTGAAGAATGGAATCAGTGAAGAGGAAGTTCTAAATGCTGTTTACAATCTCTACAAGGACAA
>JAEEGL015350291.1_pt1 | contig 15856 bp, 9 predicted proteins | sample 9134231 | NCBI WGS metagenome assembly JAEEGL01 (sample SAMN16246548, study PRJNA631951) | gut metagenome | biome: gut microbiome; feature: rumen; material: fiber-attached | host: Bos | place: Iran: Karaj | collected 2018-10
CACGCAGTGTTCCGTGGATCCCAAGTCCGAAGGCCTCGTCGGCTACTGGAAGATGAATGAAGGCGAAGGCCACATCTTCCACGACTCCGTCGCGGGCAATGACATGGACTGGGACAAGTCCGAACGCCAGAAGAACGAGAGCGATTATGTCACCACCCCCGAGGCCGGCGCCGCCGTCCAGTGGGTGAAGGACGAAAAGAACAAGTGTGCACAATAAATGAACAAAAACCATAATTCCATGAAAAAATTACTTACTGCATTCGCGATGGGGCTCCTGCTGGTCGGGTGCGCCCGCGAGTACGACGACTCCGAACTCCGCAACCGGGTCACCACCCTGGAGACCAAGGTAGGGAACCTGGAGGCCAACATGAAGGCCATCCAGACCGCGACCAACGACGGCATGTTCGTCCAGAAGGTCGAGGAACTCGTCGAGAACGGCAAGGTCGTCGGCGTGACCGTCACCTACACCACCGGCAAGGTGGTCACCTTCCAGATCTCCGGCGCCGGCGCCGAGACCAACCTGTCCGCCATCCGCAACGCCGCGGGCAAACTCTGCTGGGCCCTGAACGGCAAGATCATCCAGGTGGATGGCAAGGACCTGGAAGTGGGCCAGACCCCGTCCTTCTCCGTGGAGAACGGCCACTTGTTCGTCACCGTGGACGGCAAGAAAACTGATGTCGGCGCAATGGGCGGCGGCCTCGGCGACGCCATCTTCAAGGACATCAAGGTCACCGGCAGCGCCGTGATCCTGACCATGGACGATGGCAGCACCATCGAGATTCCGTTCGCGAAGGCCTTCAAGCTCGTGATCGCCAAGACGCAGTACGCCGTCACCACCACCGATCCGATCGAAATTCCCTATACCGTGGAGAACAAGACCGAGAACACCGTCGTGGATGTCTTCACCGACGCCAACTACGAGGCCGTCGTGGAAGCCGACAAGTTCGTCATCACCCCGCTGGCCGTGGTCAAGGGTTCCGCCCTCGCTTACGCCGACTCCCAGGTGGGCCTGACCTCCATCGTGAAGCTCACCTTCGGTGCCGAAGCCGAGCCGGACGTGTTCGAGATCACCGATGAGTCCGTGGACTATGTCGCCGAGGCCAAGGACGCCACTGTCGAGGCCCACGCCGTCTCCAACCTCTCCTTCGAGGTGAAGCCGCAGGTGGACTGGATCCACTTCGTGGAGACCCGCGCCACAAACTACACCATCGTCCTGAAGGTCGATGACAACCCGGCCGAAGAGATCCGCACCGGTGAGGTGAAGATCGTCCGCGCCGGCACCGAGGAGGTCCTCCAGACCATCACCGTCGCCCAGAAGGCGAAGGAACCCGAACCGGGTCCCGAAATGGAGCCTTACACCCCGGACGGCTGGAACAAGGTGTTCAGCATGTCCAACTATAAGGTCAACTCCACCTTCCAGTGGGACACTCCGCTCTCCCTGAATCCGGGTTCCGTGACGCTGCAGTGGAAGTTCTGGTCCAACAAGTGGAACGACCACAAGTTCAATGACCGCGACGAGGCCGGCAACCAGCTGTTCTGCAACCGTCTCGGCGAATTCGCCAACAAGGACGAGTCCAAGTCCGTGCTGTTCCGCTTCTCCAACGACGGTGACGCCGACGGCCAGCTGTGCCTGAACGCCGGTGCCCTGGGCGTGAACCAGGTGCAGGTTGCCAAGGACGGCAAGCCTTACGTATGGCCGACCGGCGAATGGGTGGTCCTGACCCTCGTTTGCGACGGTTCCAAGATCTACATCTATGACGACGACGAACTGGTCAACTCCTACAATGCCCGTCCCGGCAGCTCCTGGGATTTCTCCCGCTTCGACCTGTCAATGACTTGGGACGACGGCAGCAACTGGCCGCTCAAGCAGGCCTTCAACGGCTATTCCGCTTTCGCCCGTGTGTGGAGCCGCGCCCTCAGTGTGGAGGACATCGCCGCCACCCTGTGCGAAGTGCCTGCCGACAAGGCCGAGGGCCTGGAGATGAACTGGGTCTTCGACGGGGCCGAGGAGAAGTACATCGCCAACAAGGTCGCCAAGAACGAAGCCTATGGCCTTGACTTCACCGAGTGCTGGGACGGCAACGGTACCAACAAGGACAACGGCGATGCCGCCGCGGCTGCGTGGAAGACCCTCGAGGAAGCCGGAATGGAAGGCATCTGCCTCCGTGAGAAGGGCAGTACCCCCAGCGGCGGTGATACCCCCGGTCCGCAGGGCAATTGGGACAAGGTCTTCGACATGTCCGACTGGCACATCAATTCCACTTTCCGCTGGCAGGACGGCCTCGAGCTGAATCCGAGCGCCATCTCCTTCCAGTGGAGGTTCTACTCCAACAAGTGGAACAACTGCAAGTTCCGCGACCAGGGCGAAGAGAACGGCCAGAAGTACACCCTGTACTGCAACCGCCTCAGCGAAATCGCCCAGTACGACGAGTCCAACGCGATGCTGCTCCGCTTCTCCAATGACGGTGACGTTGACGGACAGCTGTGCCTCAACGCCGGTTTCCTGGGCGTCAACCAGGTCCAGATCGCCAAGGACGGCAAGGCGTATGCGTGGCCGACCGGCGAATGGGTGACGCTCACCATCGTCTGCGACGGTTCCAAGATCTATGTCTATGACGACGAGGAACTGGTCGCCTCCTACAACGCGAATCCCATCGCCGCCTGGAAACTCGGTCGCTTCGACCTGTCCATGACTTGGGATGACGGCAGCAACTGGCCGCGCTCCCAGGCTTTCAACGGCTACATCGCCTACGCCCGTGTGTGGAGCCGCGCCCTCGGCGTGGAGGACATCGCCGCCACCCTGTGCGAAGTGCCCGCCGACAAGGCCGAAGGCCTGGAGGCCAACTGGGTCTTCGACGGAAAGGAGGACAAGTACATCGCCAACACCGTGACCAAGAACGAGGCCTTCGGTCTCGACTTCACCGACTGCTGGGACGGCAACGAGAACCGCAAGGACAACGGCGATGCCGCCGCGGCCGCGTGGAAGGCGCTGACCGGTCTGGAAATCGCCGGCGTCTGCGAGTAATCCCCGCATCCCGACTCTCAAGGCAGGAGACCCCGCACGGGGTTTCCTGCTTTGTTTTTACGGCCGTTTTCCGTATATTTGAGAACTGATAACCTTGGACCCCATGCGCAGAATCCTCACCCTGGCGGCCGCCGCGCTGCTGAGCCTCACCCTCCACGCCCAGACCGAATACGTGAACCCCTTCATCGGCACGACCAACTTCGGTGCGTGCAACCCCGGCGCCGTCACCCCCAACGGACTGATGAGTGTGTCCCCTTTCAACGTGATGGGATCCGACCTCAACACCTGGGACAAGGACAGCCGCTGGTGGTCCACGCCGTATGTGGAAGAGAACCGGTATTTCACCGGCTATGCCCATGTAAACCTGTCCGGCGTCGGCTGCCCGGAACTGGGCTCCGTCCTGACCATGCCCACTACAGGGCCACTGGAGGTAGATTATCACAGCTATGGCAGCGAATACGGGGATGAGAAGGCAAGACCCGGTTATTATTCCGTGCGTCTGGCCACCGGCATCCTGACGGAAGCCACGGCCACGACGCGTACGTCACTGGAGCGCTATACCTTCACTGCCGGGGCAGGCAACATCCTGGTAAACCTGGGTGAAGGGCTTACCAACGAGTCGGGCGCGACGGTACGCCGGGTGTCCGACCGGGAGATCGAGGGATCCAAGCTGATGGGCACGTTCTGCTACAACCGGAACGCGGTGTTCCCGATGTATTTCGTCCTGCGTGTAGACAAGGTGCCGGACCGCAGCGGCTACTGGAAGAAGCAGCGGCCGATGACGTCCGAGGCCGCCTGGGATGCCGATGCAGGACGCTACAAACTGTACGGGGCCTACGGTCGCGAACTCTCCGGTGACGACATCGGTTACTGGTTCCGGTACGAGCACCTCGCGGAGGGCGAACAGGTGATGGTGCAGATGGGCGTTTCGTTCGTGAGCATCGACAACGCCCGGGAGAATCTGCAAAAAGAACAGACAGGATTTGATTTTGAGACTGTCGCAACGGCAGCCGAAAATGCCTGGAAGGAACAGTTGGGCCGTATCCGCGTAACGGGCGGCACCGAAGAGCAGAAGACGGTCTTCTACACCGCCCTGTACCACGCCCTCATCCATCCGAACATCCTGGAAGACGTGAACGGAGAGTATCCGCTGATGGAATTTGGCAATCCCGATGCCGTGAACATCAACAAGATCGCTACCGGGCGGAACGGGCAGGCGCAGCTGAAGATGCGCGCCCGCGGCGTAGGCCGTGTCCCCGACGGACAGCACCGTTACACGGTGTTCTCCCTGTGGGACACCTGCCGGAACCTCCACCAGCTCCTGACGCTGGTCTATCCTGAAAAGCAGATCGACATGGCCCGTTCCGTGGTGGCCATGTACCGCGAATGGGGCTGGATGCCCAAATGGGAGCTGTACGGCCGCGAAACCTTCACGATGGAGGGCGATCCGGCCATCCCGATGCTCACAGACACCTATCTCAAAGGCTTGACAGACTTTGATATCAAGACGGCCTACGAAGCCTTCCTGAAGTCCGCCGACACCCCGGGCGCCCAGAACCGGATGCGGCCTGACGTGGACCCGTACATCGAACGCGGCTACATTCCCATCGGCTGGTTCGCACAGGATTTCTCGGGCGACAACTCCGTTTCACACGCCCTGGAGTATTATATGGCCGATGCCGCCCTGGCCCGCCTGGCCACGGCCCTGGGACATCCGGAAGATGCCGCCAAGTACCGTCAGCGCTCCCTCGCCTATCAGAACTACTGGTCCTCCGAATCCGGCTGCCTGCGCCCGCGCCAGAAGGACGGATCATTCCTTACTCCTTTCAATCCGCGCCAGGGCGAGAATTTCGAGCCCGTGCCCGGTTTCCACGAAGGAAGCGCCTGGAACTACACCTATTATGTGCCGCACGACGTGGACGGCCTGATCCGCCTTACAGGCGGTTCCAAGGCCTTTGTGAAGAGCCTGGACAAGGTGTTCGCCGACGGTCTGTACGATCCGGCCAACGAACCGGACATCGCCTATCCGTACCTGTACAGCCGCGTCAAAGGCGAGGCCTGGCGGACCTGGAAGACGGTACAGGACCTGTTGGACAAGCACTATCATAACGCGCCCAACGGCATTCCGGGGAATGACGACACGGGCACGATGTCCGCCTGGGCTGTGTTCTCCATGATGGGCTTCTACCCCGACTGTCCGGGCGACCCGGCTTACACCCTCACCCTCCCGGTCTTCGACCGCGTGGACATCGACCTTTCCGGTGGCAAGACCCTGACCGTGACCAAATCCTCCAGGGCCAAGCCCGCCAAAGGCACCACCGTCCGCCTGGGCAACCGTAAGCTCTCCAACACCCGCGTCACTCACGACGCCCTCGTGAACGCCGGCACCGTCAAGTGGCAGTAGCCTTCACCTTGATGGCCACCCTCCTTCCATCCGGCAGATAAATCGGATCCAGGGGCTTGATGACGATTCCTTCGCAGAGGTTGTCTGCGAGGGGCGGGATGTCGATGTCCGCGGGGATGGAGGTCGGGAAGACGTGCGGGTAGGAAAGGCAGTCGTCCAGCAGGCCTACAAAGCGGTTCCAGGCGTAAAGGAGGCCGGCTGTGGAAAAGAGGCGGTTCGCCTCCAGAACCGGCAGGAAGAAACCGCCGCCCTTCGTGAAGACATAGATGTCGAAGGCGTAGAAATCGTTCCCGGGCGCGTACCAGATGCCTTTTTGGACCGGCCTGGCTCCGGGGACCGGTTCCACGTCCGGATGCGGGTACTCCCCGCCGAAAAGCTCACCGTACACGGCGATGGAGGTCAGGGCCGGGTAGGACAACCGGAGCCGGTTGAAGATATGATAGACATGCGCCGAGTAGCGCCCGAGGACATCCTGGTAGCCGTAGAACGACTCCTGCGGATCCAGGATGGCCGTCCGCCGGGCCATCCGGATTTCCCATTCGTCGCAAAGGAAGGAGACATTGGCCCCGTCCACCTTCTCCTGCACGGCGAAGAGGGTCCCTTTCTCCACATTGTCACGCACTTGCGCCATCCACGCCGCATCTGCGGCGTTCCCGATGGAAGGATAAGGTTTAAATTGGATCATGGTCGTTTTCTCTTTTTTGCAAAGTTCGGGAACGGAAAGGGAAAGGAAAGGATGATTGCAAGCCTTGCCATGTCGGATTTCCTGCAAGGCTTGCAGACTTTTTTAAGGCGGGACCGCAAAAAAAGCGTATATTCGTAGGTATGATTGGCATGGAGGCGCAGCTATGGCTCCGGCACTGCCTGGAGGACGGCGGGGTTTTGGAAGACCCCACCGTGGACTACCTGGCGGAAAAGGTGGACGAGATGGATGCGGCGGCCCTGCTGGAGGCGATGAGCATCCTCCGGAAGCGGTTGTCGGACATCGACGTGCTCGAAGGGACGGACGAAGGGGAAAGTATCCTCGTCACCCGGGATTACCGGATTCTCCTTCCCGACCGGTTCGATACGGAAATCCGTCTCCAGCCCCTCGTCAAGGCGGTTTTCCTGCTGTTCCTCCGCCATCCGGAAGGCATTCGGTTCGGGGACCTGCCGGACTACCGCGCCGAAATGGAAGCTTTGTACCGGGGCATCACCCGTCGGCCCAGTGGGCCGGAGATCGAACGGAGCATCGACCGCCTCGTCTCCCCCGGAGACAACTCCATCCACGAGAAGGCGGCGAAGCTGGCCGCGGCACTCTCAAGGTACTTCCAACCGCAGGCGCTGCCCGCCTATACCCTCACCGGAAAGCCCGGGGCCCCGAAGCGCATCCGGCTGGACCGGAGCCTTGTAGAATGGGAATGACAAGAACACACGATATGAAACCGTACGCCCTGATCCTGACAGTCCTCCTGCTGGCAGCCTGCGCCCCAAAGCCGCAGGAAAAAGCCGCGAAGCTGTACACGGACCGGCCTCCCGTGGAGGAGCGCGCCTTTGTCTCCCCTGCCATCGACGCGGCTACGGAGGCCATTGCCGCCCGGATCACCCATCCCAAGCTTCGGGAAATGTTCCGGAAATGCTTCCCGAACACCCTGGACACCACCGTCCACTACACCGAGGATGAGGACGGCCGTCCCGACACCTACGTCTATACCGGCGACATCCCGGCCATGTGGCTCCGGGATTCCGGTGCCCAGGTCTGGCCCTATGTCGATTATGCCGATCAGGACGAGGGTCTCCGGAAGATGATCGCCGGCGTGGTCAACCGCCAGTTCAAGTGCATCCTCATCGACCCGTATGCCAATGCATTCAACGTCGAGTCCGTCGGCCCGGCCAACGATACCGACCTCCCGAAGACAAGCCCGTACGTGTTCGAACGGAAGTGGGAGATCGACTCCCATTGCTATCCGGTGCGGCTCGCCTATGCTTATTGGCAGAAGACCGGAGACACTTCCATTTTCGGCAACCTGTGGCTGAAGACGGCGAAGACCATCCTCGCCACCTTCAAGGAGCAGCAGCGGAAGGAAGGACACGGCAGCTACACGTTCCTGCGCGTAACCGACCGCCAGCTGGACACCAAATGCGTGGTGGGCCGGGGCAACCCGGTAAAGCCCGTCGGCCTTATCGCATCGGCCTTCCGCCCCTCCGACGACGCCACCACCTTCGAATTCCTCATTCCCTCCAACTTCATGGCTGTCACGACCTTACGGAAAATGGCGGAGATCCTCTCCACCGTGAACGGAGAGAACGTCCTGGCCATGGAATGTCTGGAACTGGCAGACGAAGTATCCGCAGCCCTGAAACAGTACGCCGTCGTGAACCATCCCGTTTACGGACCCATTTATGCCTATGAGGTCGACGGTTTCGGCTCCCGGCAGCTGATGGACGACGCCAATGTCCCCTCCCTCCTCTCCCTGGGTTACCTGGATCCGTCGATGTCCGACGATCCTGTCTATCTGAATACCCGGCGATTCGTCTGGAGCGAAGACAATCCCTATTTTTGGAAGGGAGAAGCGGGCGAAGGTATCGGCGGCCCCCACATCGGAACGGAGAACATCTGGCCGATGTCCATCCTGATGAAGGCCTTCACGGCCCAGGACGACGAAGAGATCCGCGCCTGCCTCGTCCAGCTTCTCAACACCGACGCCGGAACCGGCTTCATGCACGAATCCTTCCAGCGCGACGACGCCTCCAACTTCACCCGCTCCTGGTTCGCCTGGGCCAACACCCTCTTCGGCGAACTGGTCGTCAAGCTGGTGAATGACGGGAAACTTGAACTCCTCAACGACCTGCCCCAATGAAGAAACACCTGATACTCATCGCTTTCCTCGCAGTGGCCTGTACGGCTCCGGTCCGCGAAAAACCTGTCGCCGAGCCGGCGGATTACGTGTCCACGCTCGTGGGAACCCAATCGGATTTCACCCTGTCCACGGGCAACACCTATCCCGCCGTCGCCCTGCCGTGGGGAATGAATTTCTGGACGCCGCAGACGGGACCGAACGGGGACGGATGGGCCTATACGTATGGGGCCCACACCATCCGGGGATTCAAGCAGACGCACCAGCCCTCCCCCTGGATCAACGACTACGGCGCCTTCTCGCTGATGCCGGTCCGGGATGCGTCCAAACCGCAAGAAGCGGACAGGGCCAGCCTCTTCTCGCACCAGAGCGAGACCGCAAAGCCGTATTACTATGGCGTTTACCTCGCCGACCATGACATCAGGACCGAAATCACCCCGACCGAACGGGCCGCCATCATGCGGTTCACCTTCCCGGACAGCGAGACCTCCGGCGTGGTCATCGACGCCTATGCGGGCGGGTCCTACGTGAAGGTCCTGGACGACAGGCGCACCGTCATCGGCTACTGCACCAACAACCATGGCGGCGTGGAGGGCGACTTCAAGAACTGGTTCACGGTTTTATTCGACAAGGACATCGAATCCTTCGACATCTACAACGGCGAAGCCCGGGAGTATCCCGAGGACCGTCCACGGGAGCATTCCATCGCCGTCGTGAAGTTCGCCACCGTCCGCGGAGAACAGGTCCATGCCCGCGTGGCCTCCTCCTTCATCTCCCTGGAACAGGCCAACCGCAACCTCCGCGAGGTAGAAGGCGCCTCCTTCGAGGAGGTCTGCGCCGAAGCGAAAGCCCGCTGGAACGAGGTCCTGGGCCGTATCGCCATAGCAGGAGGCACCGACGATCAGTACCGTACTTTCTACTCTTGCCTCTACCGCAGCGTCCTGTTCCCCAGGAAACTGTATGAGATCGCCGAAGACGGGCAGCCGGTCCATTACAGCCCCTACAGCGGGAAGGTTGAAAAGGGCTTCCTGTACACGGATACCGGGTTCTGGGACACCTTCCGCGCCCTGTTCCCGCTGCTTAACCTGGTCTATCCCGACGTCAATGCGGAGATCCAGGCCGGCCTCGCGAACATCGCCCGGGAGAACGCCTTCCTGCCGGAATGGGCCTCCCCGGGCCATCGCGGCTGCATGGTGGGGAACAATTCCGCCTCGGTGGTGGCCGACGCCATCGTCAAGGGCGTGAACAAAGAAGGGCTGCAGGAACTGTACGATTGCATCGTCTATGGAACGGAACATGTCCATCCCACGGCCAGCTCTTCCGGACGCCTGGGGCATGAATACTACAACACGCTGGGCTACGTGCCTTGCGATGCCGGTATCAATGAAAGTGCGGCCCGTACGCTGGAATACGCCTACGACGACTGGTGCATCCTCCAGATTGCCAAGGCCTTGGGCCGTCCGCAGGAGGAATTGGACCTGTGGGCCGCCCGCGCCGGGAACTGGCAGAATGTCTTCGACGACGAGAGCCGCCTGATGCGGGGACGGAACGCCGACGGCTCCTTCCAGGTTCCCTTCAGTCCCTACCAGTGGGGCGGCGCCTTCACCGAGGGCAACGCCTGGCACTATACCTGGTCCGTCTTCCACGACATCGAGGGGCTTCAGGACCGGATGGGCTGCGAGGAGGCCTTCGTGGAGATGCTGGATTCCGTGTTCGTGGTCCCGCCTGTGTATGACGACAGTTACTATGGATTCCGCATCCACGAAATCGCTGAAATGCAGGTGGCCGACATGGGCAATTACGCCCATGGCAACCAACCCGCCCAGCATATGCTGTACCTTTACGACTGGACCCGCGAACCCTGGAAGGGGCAGCGCCACATCCGCGAAACGATGGACCGCCTGTACCGGGCCACTCCGGACGGCTACTGCGGCGATGAGGACAACGGCCAGACATCGGCCTGGTACGTCTTCTCCGCCCTCGGCTTTTATCCGGTATGCCCCGCATCCACCCAGTATGCCCTTGGTACACCGCTGTTCAAAAAGGCAGTGGTTACCCGCCCGGACGGGGTTTCCTTCACTGTCGAGGCTCCTTCCAACGGCCCCGACGCCTGCTATGTGCAGTCGCTGAAGGTCAACGGAAAAAACTGGACACACAACTACCTGGAACACGGCGATCTCGTCCGCGGCGTCCGGCTGCGGTTCGGGATGGGCACGGAGCCGGCGCTTGACCGGGGGACCCGGGAAGATGACAAACCTTATTCTTTCAGCAGGGAATAATTATTTGAATCGCAATATGAAGTTTTACGGAAAACCGCTCCCGGCCATGCCTTGGGAGGAAAGGCCTTCAGGATGCAAGGACGTCCTGTGGCGCTATAGCAAGAACCCTGTGATTCCCAGGGACTTGCTTCCGGACAGCAACAGTATATTCAACAGCGCGGTGGTACCGTTCAAGAGCGGTTTCGCCGGGGTGTTCCGCTGCGACGACAAGAACCGGCGGATGACCCTGCATGCAGGCTTTTCCAAGGATGGCCTGAAATGGGACATTAAGCCGGAGAAGATCAAGTTCTCCTGCGACATCCCCGAGGTCGCGGATTGGGTCTATGGGTATGACCCCCGGGTGGTCGAGATCGATGGCCGGTACTACGTGACCTGGTGCAATGGTTTTCACGGGCCCACCATCGGCGTAGCCTGGACCGACGATTTCGAGACCTTCCACCAGGTGGAGAACGCCTTCCTTCCGTACAACCGCAACGGCGTGCTGTTCCCGAAGAAGATCGACGGCCGGTTTGCAATGCTGTCACGTCCATCCGATACGGGCCACACGGCCTTCGGAGACATTTTCTACAGCGAATCCCCTGACCTGGAGTTCTGGGGACACCATCGGCACGTGATGGCGCCGGCGCCCTTTGAAGTCAGCGCCTGGCAGTGCATGAAGATCGGCGCGGGTCCCGTGCCCATCGAAACTTCCGAAGGCTGGCTCCTTCTTTACCACGGCGTCCTCCGTTCCTGCAATGGCTATGTCTACGCGTTCGGCAGCGCCCTGCTGGACCTGGAACAGCCCTGGAAAGTCCTTGCCCGCAGCGGACAGTACCTGATCAGCCCGCGCGAGATTTACGAGCTGACCGGAGACGTTCCCAATGTCACCTTCCCCTGCGCCGCCCTGCATGACCCGGAAACCGGCCGCATCGCCGTATATTACGGCTGCGCCGACACGGTCACCGGCCTCGCCTTCGGATACATCCCGGAGATCGTCGAATTCACCAAACGGACCAACATCCTGTAAATGCTTACTGCCCTGCTCGCTTTGGCCCTTCAGGCGCTGCTGCCGCGGATGGTGGACATTCCGGCGGGGACATTCTGGATGGGCACGGATAATCCGCCCTTGGAAGACCGGGACGAGGCACCCAGGCAGCAAGTGATTGTCGAGGCGTTCCGGATGAGCGCGACGGAAATCACCAACGCACAGTACGAGGCGTTCGACCCGACGCACAAGCGGGGCGGGCAAGGTTTCTCCACCGGAGACGACGAGGCCGTCATCCTGATTTCCTGGGACGAAGCCATGGCCTATTGCCAATGGCTCTCCGAACAGACCGGCAAGCATTACCGTCTCCCGACCGAAGAAGAATGGGAGTACGCCTGCCGGGCGGGAACTACTACGCCCTACAACACGGGCGAGACGTTCCCGGAAAGCCAGTGGAAAGCACAGAAGAATACCCGCGACAAAGAGTATGTTTCCCTGCAAGTAGCTCAATTTGAGCCCAATGCGTGGGGCTTACATGACATGCACGGAAATGTAGAGGAGTGGTGCTACGACTTCTATGGTTATACGGAATTCCGTTCCGTCCGCGGCGGCAGCCACAACACGCCGGTCCGGTATCTCCGAAGCGCCAACCGCTCCGCCTCCGTCCAGGCCGACCGCTCCGTCCTACTGGGATTCCGGGTGGTGGAAAGTCCGAAGGAAATCCGTCGGCCCCCCGGCGGGCTTGCCAGCCGTCCGGTCGCCCGGCCAATGATCGCCAGACACATCCGGAAACCGGTCTTCCTGGAGCCAATCCCCTACATTCTTCCTCCGGCAGACAGCCTGACGCCCTTTTATGCCCACAATCACCAGCCTGCGGTCGTCTGGACCGGAGAAGGGAAAACCCGGAACTTTGAACTTCTTGCGATCTGGTTCTCCACAGAAGCCGAAGCCGGTCGCGAAATGGTCGTCCTCCAATCCCGCTTCCACGGGGGAGAATGGGAGCCTGCCACCCTTTTCTACAAGGTCCCCGACCGGAACATGACAGGAAGCGCCCTGCTGCTGCATGACACGCGGGTCCTTCATTTCCAAGGCATCGGTGATGCCGGGGAGTGGAAGGACCTCGCCCTGGGCCTGCGGGAAAGCACGGACTGCGGGTATGACTGGTCCCCTACGCGCCTGATTGAACCGGAGCATCAAGTCCGCCACCAGGTCATCGCCGGGCCCATCGTCACGAAAGACGGCCGCATCCTGCTGTGCTGCGACGCCGGTCCGGACGGCGAAGCGGGGACTTCGCTCCACGTCTCCAAGGACGGAGGAGAAACCTGGGAAGACACCGGGAGCATCATCGCCGGCATCCACGCGGGCATCGTGGAGCGCAAGGACGGCTCCCTGATGGCCTTCGGTCGGGGCAATGCCATCGACGGGAAAATGCCTTGCAGCATTTCCTACGACGGAGGGTACACATGGTCTTACAGCGCCACGGAGTTCCCGCCCATCGGAAGCGGCCAGCGACTGGTACTCAAACGGTTGCAAGAGGGGCCGATTCTGCTGTGTTCCTTCGGCGAGAACGGGCTTTTCGTCGCCTTGAGTTATGACGAAGGGACAACCTGGCCGGTGAAAAAGCTTCTCACCGACGGTAAGACGCGCATCCTGGACGGCGGCGCATGGACCGGCTCCTTTACGATGGATGCCACCCACGCCGAGCCCAAGGGCTATCTCGCCTGCACCCAAACCCCGGACGGAATGATCCATCTCCTGTCCAGCCGGGTCCATTACCGGTTCAACCTCCGGTGGATTGAAAAATGACAATTATTCCGTATATTTACGGAATGAACCACACTGACATGAGACTCCGCACCCTCCTTTTCGCCGCAGCCGCCGTGCTGCTGGCCGCTTGCCAAACCGCTGATCCGACAACGGACTACGCCGCCTGGGTGAACCCCAAGATCGGCACCGGCGGACACGGACACGTTTTCGTGGGGGCCAACGTCCCGTTCGGATTCGTCCAGCTGGGCCCGACCAGCATCCCGCAGGAATGGGACTGGTGTTCCGGCTACCATGACAGCGACAGCACGGTTATCGGTTTCAGCCATACGCACCTCAGCGGAACGGGAATCGGCGACCTGTTCGACGTAACGGTCATGCCCACCACCGGGCTTACCATCCCGGGACGCGGTACGGAAGAACGGCCTGCACTGGGGGCCTGGTCCTACGCCGACCGCTCCAGGGAAATCACGGAGCCGGGCTACTACAGCGTTCCCCTGCTGCGTTACGGAATCGTCGCGGAAATGACGGCCACCGCCCGCGTGGGCTTCCACCGCTATACCTTCCCGGCCACGGAACACGCAAACCTCGTCTTTGACCTGGAAAACGGTGGATGCTGGGACAGCGTGACCGACGCCGGCTTCGTCGCGGTCAGGAACGACGAGGGGCGTGTAAGCGCCATCGGCGGCTACCGCTACTCGACCGGATGGGCCAAGAATCAGAAAATCTTCTTCTGGGCGGAGTTTTCCCGTCCTTCCGCCCAGTTCCATGTCTCGGAAAACCTCCTGAACCAGGATCCGTCCCGAAAGCCCGTCTATGGATACTATGATATGGGGCACGTGGATGAAGGGGAACAGATTCTCGTCAAGGTAGCACTTTCCCCCGTCTCGATCGAAGGTGCCAAGGCCAATATGGAAGCGGAACTCCCCGGATGGGACTTCGAGGCAGTGAAGGCCGATGCACGCAAGGCCTGGAACGAAGAACTGGGACGCGTCGACGTCACCAGCAAGGACGACGACACCAAGACGGTCTTCTACACCGCCCTGTACCACACGATGATCGCCCCTTCCGTTTTCAATGACGTAGACGGAAAGTACCGCGGGTCTGACGATACGGTGCGTCCGGGCGATTTCCAGAATTACACCACCTTCTCCCTTTGGGACACCTACCGCGCGCAGATGCCGCTGATGACCATCCTGCATGCAGACCGCTGTAATGACATCACCTCCACGTTCTTCCACATCTTTGAACAGCAGGGCGACCTGCCGGTATGGCACCTGATGGGCAACGAGACCGACTGCATGGTGGGCAATCCCGGCCTCATCTCCTTCGCCGACAACGTGGTCAAGGGATTCGACGCCGGTCTCCCGGAAGACGAGATCATCCGCGCGATGACGATGACCGCCACCCGGCCCGACCGCGGCCAGGACCTGAGGATGGAGTATGGCTTCATCCCGGCGGACCTGTATGCGGAATCCGTCGCGAACGACATGGAATACGCCATAGCCGACGCCGCCCTGTCGAATGCGGCGGCCTACCTGGGCAATGATGCGGTCGCCGCCGTCTATCGCGACCGGAGCCGCTCCTACCGCCACTTCTGGGACCCGGACCTGCAGTTCATGCGCGGCCGGAAGGTCGACGGCTCCTTCACCGAACCCTTCGACCCCATCTATTCCCGCCACGAGACCTCCGACTACACGGAGGGAACCGGCTGGCAGTACATCTGGCTCGTCCCGCACGACGTGGACGGCCTCGTGGAGCTGTTCGGTTCCAAGGAAGCGATGCTCGCCAAGCTGGACGGCCTGTTCGAGGCGCCGGACCATATCGAGGGCGAGAACGCCTCGCCGGACATCTCCGGCCTCATCGGCCAGTACGCCCACGGCAACGAGCCGGGGCATCACACCATCTACCTTTATGCGATGCTCGGTGAGCCCGACAAGGCCGCCGACCGGCTCCGCCAGGTCTATAAGGAGATGTATTTCAATGACGTGGAAGGGCTTGCAGGCAATGAGGATGTCGGACAGATGAGCGCCTGGTACGTGCTTTCCACCCTGGGGTTCTATCAGGTGGAGCCGGCCGTCCCCCGCTACTGGTTCGGCGCCCCCAACTTCAGGAAAGCCGTCCTGAAGGTCGCCGGCGGGACCTTCACCATCACCGCCAGGGGATTGTCCGACGAAAACCGCTATATACGCGGGGTCAAGCTCAACGGCAAGCGTTACGACCTCCCGTACATTGAGTACAAGGACATCGTGAAAGGCGGAAAACTTGAATTCACAATGGGTAAATAGATATGGGTAACTATTCGAATGATTCCAGAATCGTCCTCACCCTGGACGCCGGCGGCACCAACATGGTGTTCGGCGCCATGCGCGGCGAGGAGTACCTCGGCGAGCCCATCACGCTCCCGGCCAATGCCAATGACCTGGACCTGTGCCTGAAGACGATGGTCGTCGGGTTCGAGTCCGTAATGAATACCCTGCAGGAGAAGCCGGTCGCAATCAGCTTCGCCTTCCCGGGACCGGCCGACTATCCGAACGGCATCATCGGCGGTTACCTCCCGAACTTCCCGTCCTTCCGCGACGG
>JAEEGL012100987.1_pt1 | contig 15855 bp, 27 predicted proteins | sample 9134231 | NCBI WGS metagenome assembly JAEEGL01 (sample SAMN16246548, study PRJNA631951) | gut metagenome | biome: gut microbiome; feature: rumen; material: fiber-attached | host: Bos | place: Iran: Karaj | collected 2018-10
ATTGGATGCGATGTTCAATAAAGCCAAGATGACTGGTATTGGAACGTTACAGTTTGCTGGAGCCAATAATTTGGTTTTGAATGATTAGCTTATGGGTCTGACCATGATTTATCGGTCAGTACAAAGCACAGAGGATGTGCTTCCTAATGAATAAGCTAAAATTACTTACTGGTGTAGATATTCCAATTCCAGACCTGCAATTGACTATACATTAGCCAACAGTAAGAGAAATCTCTTACATGGGTGAGCTTGATTATTTTACAACTCTTTAGTTATTGTGTTTTGATAAAAATACTATAATTGCAGCAAATCCAAAGGGCGCTTCTAGTTTATCCGTCATGAGTGATTTTCAAATATTTATGACGTTAGTGAACCCTCCATCTGATGAAGACAGAGTACGAATTTAGAATAATTTGATTACTATGCTTACGATTATTTTTCCAGGATATGGGGTTCAACTCTTGCCGAATGGAATGGGATTATATTTCAATAATCCTAATACAAAACATAATTTGATGGTCAATGATACAAACTTTGATGCATTGAAACGTGCTTTGACTGAAGTTACTGCCGTACGGAATAATACAGGTGGTGAAAATTCTAATTTCAACCCAAAAGGCAAGAAAGCCGCAGAAATTGCGGCAAAGCTTATGCGAGGACGTGCAAGAGCAGCAGCTGATAAAGGCTATAATGCGGATGGCGTCCTTGGCAGATATGTTTCTATTCTCACTGTCGGGCTATCGTCTATGAGTTTAGATGATTGTCTAAACTTGACAATATACTAGTTGTACGATCTCATAGAGCGGTATGGCTTGTATATTGGGTGGGATTTAGATATCAGGTCACGTCTGGCTGGCGGTAAGCCCGATAATAAACCAGACGACTGGATGAAAGATTTACATTAAATAAGGAGGAAATAACCTATGAAATTTGGTGTACGCGAAATTTGCGACGTCGTTCTCAAGAGAAAGACTGGCGGTTATTTCGGTAAGCTTTATCTCGATAAAGATATGCCAGTTCTTTATTTCGACACATTGAAGACTTCTTCTCTTGAAGGTCAGAGCACCACTGTTTACGCTCAGGGCGGACGCGGCAATCCTCGTTTGGTTGCTTGGGAAGGTGACCGTACTGTTACCTTCACAATGGAAGATGCTTTGATTTCTCCAGAGAGCTTCTCTATCCTTTCTGGTGCTGGTTTCATGGATGCTGATGAAGATCATCCAATCTTCGTACATACCACTGAAGAAGTACAGGTTAAGAATGGTAAATTGACTCTTTCTCACATTCCTGCAAAAGCTGGTGCTCTTTACATCATGCTCAAGAATGAAGATGGTTCTATCAATACCAACCGTGTACCAATGGCTATTCCGCTTCAGAATGGTGAAGATGAGCCAGAATATCTCAATGGCGCCGAATTGACACTTGCAGGTGCTTTTGAAGCTTGGGCAACCAACTACAATACTGCACATGCTGAATTGATCAATGCTGGTAAAGTTATGACCGCGACCGCTCCTCGTAATACTAAGTATCAGAGCGTTCTCGATCAGTATAAGTCTGCAACTTCTGCAGAAGAAATTTATGACTATGTTGACGGTACCGATGCTGACAACCCAGGTTCTGTTATGTATGTTGATTACTATGTCAAGAGTACTCAGTATGTAAAACAGATCGATATCGAAGCAGGTAAGTTCGGTGGTTCTTACTACCTTGAAGCTTCTACCTTGTTCCGTGATCAGGGTACTGGTGAAGATTATCCTGCAGAATTCGTAATTCCGAACTGCAAGATTCAGTCCAACTTCACATTCACTATGGCTCCTACTGGTGATCCTTCCACCTTCAACTTCACAATGGATGCTTTCCCAGATTACACTAAGTTCGATAAGACTAAGAAAGTAATTGCAGCACTCCAGATCGTTGAAGATAAGGCTCTTTATGATGGTGGCGCAGCTGTTGGTGAAAATGAAAATGCCAAGGTTGAAGGCGACATTTACGAAGATTCCGGTAAGGAACCTCCAAAGCGTTTCGCTGAAGGTGAATAATCATTTATATGATATGACAATAAGGGAGATACGAAATAGTATCTCCCTTATTTTTTTTTATTGAGAAAAAGGTGATATAATGGCTGCGCAAAGATGGTTAAGTAGTATATCTAAAACGTACCCGGCTTATGGTATGTTAAATTCTTAGATTGAATCTAACTATAATAAGGCAATCGCTTATTATAAACAAAAAGAAGCAGCATTTGAAAAGGCACTTGCGGCATAGGGATCTCGTAATGTAAAAAAGAGATTTAAAGAAGAAATGGATAAATATGCAAAAAAATGGCTTGATAATGTGCGTAGAGATTTTTATTAGCTTTTGTCACATTTAAGAAAAAATGGGTTTGAATCTGTTGGTAGCTTTGATAAATGGTCTAAAGGTGCAGACACAGAATATAAAGCAGATATTTTAGAATTAGTAAAATCTTTTTATAGCGAAGATAAAGGCAGATTTAATTATGCTGGTTGGGGCGCAATGTTTGAAGCGTGGTTAGCTTAGCATACTATTGGTCCAGGATGGAGTGAACGTACCTCGACATTGGTTAAAAATAAAGCTAATAATTTGATTGCTAGTGCTTTTGGTAAAACTTCTCAGGCAGCTGCTACTCGCGCAAGAGCGTCTGAAACTACGACAGATATTATGTATTCTGCTGGTGGGAAAACTGGAAAAGATGTAGGTTAGATTGAACTAACAAGTTGGTTAAATTTAGAAGCATTTGATAATATTTCGGATCAACGAGTTGGTTCTGTATTATTGTCAGAAATATAGAAAGCAGCTATTGATTAGACAGTATTTGGTTTTCAGTTAAAAGCATATACGCAAGGTTTAGATAATATGCGTTGGTCTAATAGCTCGGTTTTATCAAAAGGTTTATTAGAAGCTTATGCAAGTAGTAAAGAGCGTACTTGGTCAAGCAATTATGCAGCGTTATATCCATATTATTATTTATCTAAATATGTAATAAATATAGTAAACCCGGTAAACGTTGGTAGTATTACTCCGCGAGGATTAGAATATACATCTGATCTGTTGAGTCATATTAGGTTTTTTATGGGCGTTACTTGGGAAGGAACAGGTAAGGATGAAGATCCTTCCCGTGGTGGTGGAGAAGCTGTTTTAAATGTAAAACCTGCAAGTGATGTTATTTTTATGCGCGACGGTGCTGGTGCAGGTAGAACATTAGGATTTTAGGCTAAAATGACAGAAGTTGCTTTGTATAAAGAAAAGATAACTATTGCATCAGTTGGTTTTTCTTGACACGCGGTAATTTTTCTGTTATTATATATATAGATATGAGAAAAAGGAGGCCAGACTATGGCTAAGATTAGTTTAAATAAGTTGATTGAAAAAAAGAGTCTTGATGTAAAAACTGTAATAATTGCAGATCAAGAAGTTTCAATCAAACAATATTTAGGCATAGATGAAAAGTCAGCTTTGGTTGAAAGAGTATTGAATGATAGTATAGATAATATTGGTAACTTTAGTCCTGTAAGATTAAAAGTATATTTTACGCTTGATGTTATTAGAACTTATACCAATATTACTATTACAGAAGCATAGTATAATACGCCTGGAAAGACTTATGATAGTTTGATGATAAACAATATAGTTGAACAAATATTTTCTAATATTCCAGAAAAAGAATTAGATGGATTGAAAGCTGATTTGTTTGAATGTGCCGAAGCAATTACTACATATAATCATTCATTAGTTGGTATGTTTAAAGCAATGACAACTGATTATGATTCAACAAAAATGGATGTAGATGGATTATTAAAAGATTTATCAGATCCAGAAAAAGTTGGCTTAGTAAAAGATATTCTTACAAAGCTATGAGTTTATAACTCATAGTCTTTTTTTTATGAGTGAAAGGAGTTGAACTAATGCATGGCTAATAAAATATAGTATACAATAGGTCTAAATGTTGACGATAAAGCTGCAAAAAGTACATTGAGTTCACTTCAAACTTAGCTAAAATCTATTGCGTCATTACGGATGAGTGTTTCTGTAGATGATTCAAGTATTAAAGCTGCATCTGCGGCAGCTTCTGAATTATAGGCTCATTTATAGAAAGCTATAAATCAAGATACTGGCAAATTAGATTTATCTAAATTTATGACCAGTATAAAAAATTCCAATAGTTCATTAGCTGATTTAACTAATAATTTATTAAAATGTGGATCTCAAGGTAGTGCCGCATTTACTCAATTAGTCTCTGCTATTGGTCAAACACAAGCGCCTTTAAAATAGACTAGTAAACTTATTAGTAATTTAGGTACTACATTAAAAAATACTATTAAGTGGCAATTATCTTCTAATTTAGTTCATGGTTTATAGAGTGGTCTTAATGATGCTATTAGTTATGCTAAAGAATTAAATAAATCTTTAACTGACATTGGCATTGTTACTGGTAAATCTACAGATTAGATGGCTCAATTTGCTCTTGAGGCAAATAAGGCTGCAAAAGAACTTAGTACAACTACTAAAAAATATACACAAGCGTCTTTGATTTATTATCAACAGGGCGATGATGATGATACAGTGGCAAAGAAAACAGCTTTGACTATTAAGGCTGCAAATGTTGCATTTAGCGCGAGCACAAAAGAAATGTCCGAAATGCTTACCGCAGTTTGGAATTCTTATAAAGCTGGCGAAGACGAATTAGAAAAATACATAGATATCATGGCTGCTCTTGGTGCAACTACTGCAACGAGTACAGAAGAAATTGCTACTGGTATGCAGAAAGTTGCTGCTACAGCTAATGCAGTTGGTGTTTCTATGGAACAAATGTCTTCTATTATAGCAACTGTTTCTTCTGTTACACGTTAGTCAGCAGAATCTATTGGTACTGCATATAAAACTATTCTTGCTCGTATGCAAGATTTAAAAATGGGAGAAACTCTTGATGATGGAGTTTCTTTAGGTAAAATTTCTGGTCAATTGAAAGCTATTGGTATTAATGTTCTTGATGCAACTGGTAATTTGCGTCAAATGGGTACTGTTATTGAAGAATTGGGTGATAAATGGGGTACTTTAACAAGAGCGCAACAGGTTGCAACAGCTGAAGTATTAGCTGGTAAAAGACAATATACTCAATTATTTGCGTTGATGGAAAACATGGACAAATATAAAGAAAATCTAAATACGGCGGAAAATTCTGAAGGTACATTAGAAAAACAGGCTGCTCGTTGGGAACAAGGTTGGGAAGCTGCATCTAATAAAGTTCGTGCAAGTGTTGAAGGAATTTATAATTCTTTAATCAATGATAAAGCACTTATTGAAATGACTCGTGGATTTGCAACTTTGCTTGAAGGAGTACAAAAGTTTATTGAAAATCTTGGTGGTATCAAAGGTGTTTTGATGACCATCGGTAGCATATTTACAAGTGTATTTTCTAATTAGATTGCAAAAGGTATATAGAATGCGGCGAATGGTCTTATGTCTTTAACACAAGCTGGACGCCAACATTTATATGAAAAAAGTCAAAAAGCAGTTAACGAACAAATTGATAAAGCTGGTAGTAGTGGCGCTTTGAATGCTGCGCAATAGGCTCAAGTACGTGCAACACAAAGAGTTATGGAAATGAAAGCACAACTTGGTAAGGTGTCTAAAACTGCAGATGAAGCACAAATTACAAGATTACAAACAATTATTGGTTTATATGAATCAGAGCAAAATGCTTTAGTTAGTGCAATGCAAAGAAAAGAGGCAGCTACATAGGGTTATGAGGCTGCTATTGAAACTGTAACGCAAAAACTTAGTGAACAACAAGTTACAGTTAATAAAGAAATTGATACTTGGGAAACTTATTCTAATGTATTAAAAAATGCTGCCACGAGTTTAGCTGAAATAAATACAGTTAATAGTAACAGTCCAGATGCAGGTAGAATGAATGAAATACGTCAAGGTCTTACACAAGATGCAAATAAATTTTTGGGTGCTTAGGGAAAACTTGAAACTAAAACGATGGCAGATGGATCTTAGCAGTAGCAACAAATTGATACGACTCAAGTTCAAGGTGCTTTAGATTTATATCAATAGTTAAAAACTGTTGTGGCAGAAACTGGTGCTGCAATTCAAGAAGCTGGATAGTATTTAGAAAATTGGAAATCTGGTACTCAGTCTATTGAAGAGATGGGTAATACTATTAGAACATTTTTGAATGAAAATTTCCAAGCCGGTTCTGCAGAAGCAAAAAATTTTGATGCTGCAATTACTAAGGCTATGAATGCAGGTAATAAGAATGGATTAATTACTATACTCAAATAGATGCAAACAAGTTTACAAGGAACATAGAGACAAGCAACTACATTTGCTGCTGGTATAAAAAATATTATTGCAGCAAATAAAGATTTGAGCTCTAAAGAAGTTAAAGTTTTAACTGATGCAATTGATGAATTAGTCGCGGCTGAAGTAAGAGAAGAACAACAAAAGAGAAAAAATTCTAATGCAGAAGAAGAATTTAAAAAGAAATTAGCAGAAACTAAAGCTGGTATAGTTCAAAACATGTCAAAAATTGGATCTTTAGCTTTAAGTATTACTACATTAAATAATAGTGTAAAATCAATTGTCAGTGCTTTTTAGAATGGTGCATCCGCGGGCGATATAATGATGGCTATGTTATCCGCGCTACCAGGTATTATCATGACGCTTAAAACAGGAATGGATTTATTGTCTACATCCACTCTTGGTAAAGCGGCAGCAGATAAAGTTGCTGACTTAGCAGCAAAAGGATTGTCTAAAACTATAGCTACCTTATATGTTGAAGTACTCCCATTGATTATTGTTATGGGTATTTTAATAGGTGTAATGGCAGCTTTTAATAGTGCATCAGAAACACGAAAAAAGAACGAAGAAAATGAAGCTAAAGCTATGGAAAAACTTAATGAAGCTGCGCAAAATAGAATTAAAGAAGAAAGAAAAGAACGCGAAGAATTACAAAAATCGATGAATGCTTGGGCTACCTATGAAGCTGCTAGATAGGGTAGTGTAGATGTTAGTGATGATTATGTATCTGCTACTGAAGCAGTTTTAGAAGCTTTAGGAAAAGAAGAGTGGAAAGTTTATTTATTAACTGAATAGTATGATTTATTAGCTCAAAAAATAAGAGAAGCAAATGAATTACGAATTAAAACTGATGTTGCTAATGCCGACAAGGATTATGAAGATGCCGTTCGTGCAAGTACTACTCAAGGTAATCATTTAACAACTGAAGAAATAAAAGATTGGGGTTTTAGTACAAGAGACTTTGATCAAGTTGATGTATAGAATGGTGTTACAACGTTTAGATGGGGTCGTAATAATTTACGAGAAGCTATCAATGATTCTTTAAAAGGTACTGGTAGAGAAGTTTCTGAAGCAGATGTTGATGCTATTTTATCAGCAGCGGGTTTCGGTCAAAGTGGCCCTGGTAATCGTGATATAACATTTAAGGGCAGAGATGCAACTGCTTATGTTGCTGGCAAAAAAAGTTGGGAATATGTCAAAGATTTTATTGCAGAAGAATATGGAATTGATATAGGTACAACTCAATTTGGTCAAGGCATGGATATGTATATAGAAAAATTTGTCGATCCGATTGAGAATGCAATTTCTAATAGAAGAGAAGCTAAAGCAATGGCATTTTTATCTCAGACTTATACGCCTGAGAATATGAGTCCTGAAGATTATGCAAGTCGTCGTCCTGCAATTTAGGAAGCTACGCGTAATTATTTAATCGCCAATGGATATGCTAGTGCAGATGATCCAGAATTAGATAGATTAGTAGCAGAATGGGTCTCAAAATATTTCACAAATTTTGGTAGTTCATTTAAAGAAGCAGTTGCAACCGCTGATGCTGGTGCTGTTGCAGAAGAAGATATTAAAGAATCTGATTGGTTCCAAAAAACTTTATTACCACGATATAGAACAAGAGAACACCCAAATGATCCTGGATATGAGCCTGGTGCTTATAATAATAGATATATCATGGGTGAGATACGTACTGCAATTACAGAGCAGGGGTATGATCCAGACGAAATTTTATCAAATTTAACAGATTATAATGCAATATAGGGTAATGACGCCACTAGTGTTGCAAGATCTATGATTCTTCAAGGCGGGTTTGCGTCATGGTAGTCTAAAAAACCAGATTTAGATTTAGGCGCCCAATTGATGGCAGCACAGAATCATGTTACTGATGATGATTTAACACCAATTCAAGGATTATTTGATTCTTTCTATGATAATGCTGAAGAAAGTGCAGCTGAATGGGAAATCTTTTTAGCTTCAGACGCAACAACAAGAAAGAAAATGTTAGCTACAATGGCAAAGAAAGCTCCAGAAAAAGTAAAAGGAGAATTTGATCCATATATTACCAAAGGCAAAGAATTATTAAGAATGGCAGAAGAAGAAAGAGATACTACTGAAGACGCGTATTTACGTGAAGCATCTCGTACAGGATCAGCTTATTTCAGTGGTATGGGTGGCCGTGCAGACTCTGTAATGAGGGCGATGGTTGCAGGTAATAATTTTGGTTTTTCTCTTAGAGAAAAAGATGCTTTTTCTTCATCTGATAAAATGGCGCAAATGACAGAGGATGAACAAAAAACTTATGCATCAAAAGTACTCCAAGGTTGGGACACTATTTTAGCAAATGGTGGCTATACTAATAGTGGAGGTCGTTTTGTTGCAATAACAGATGAAGACATTAAATGGATACAATAGGAGCGTGCTCGTTTAGGTGGCGCTCAATCAACTTATGCTGCAGCTTTTGATAGATGGGATATATTAAATACGGCAACGAGTCCTGAAAAAATTGCAGAAGCACAAGAAGCAATTGAGAATGTACCAAGTAATGTATTTTAGATGTCTGATTTTGGTAAATTAGCTAAATTATATGATCGTGACTCTATTGACACCGCAGAAGAGTGGGATACTTTAGCATCTGCAACAGGATTATCATATGATCAATTGCGGATGAAACGCGCTGGCATGAGTCAAGGACAATGGGGCAAATATATAAAAGGAGTAATGGATGAACAAATAGATTCTACTTTAACAGAAGAGGAATATAGAGCATTAACTCCAGAAGAACAACAAGCATATATTGCATCTGGTAGAGGAATTGTATCGAAAGAACAAAAAGATCAATGGAAACAAGAAAGTGAAGAAGCATATTTTCAAAGTGTATCAGCAGAAGTTGCAGATTTAAATTCTGAATTAACTGAAGCAAATAAAGAAACAGATACTCTTATAAAACAGTTGTCTTCTTTTGATGCAGCAAAAATGCCAGAAGTTGGAACATAGGCGTATAAAGATTTGCGCGAAGCATTACATGCTGCTGGAATTGAAATGAAAGATTTTCAAGAGATGTCAAGCATAGAGCAAATTCGAGCAGCAGGAGAAGGACAAAAGGCATTATATGATCAAGAAATAGATAATTTAAAACAGCAACGTCAAAATTTATATCGTAAATATAGCGCCGCACGGACTAAAGAAGAAAAAGAAGCCGTACAAGCAGAAATTGATGCAACTAATGAATCTATTGCACAGGCAGAACGTAATAAAGAAGCTGTTGATGAATAGACTCAAACTAATGTTGATAATCAAATAACAAAAGAATATAATGAAGAAATCAAGACTATTAATAGAGAATTAGAAGAAGCAACCCAGCAGGCAAGTAATTTAAGTAAAGTTGATTTGAGTAAATCTCCAAAAAGTGCCACTGCTGCATGGGAAGCTTTAGATAAAGCATTAAAAGCGTCTGGGTCAAGTTTAGCAGAATTTTTGGCTCTTAGCAGAGAAGATCAAATAAAAAAGCTTGGTGCCGTATAGGCTGCTGCTTATCGTGATTAGGCTAAAGCATATGAAAAACAAGCAGCAGCAGCTAAAAAAGCACGTGATCAATATGCAGAAGGTTCTGAAGAGTGGATAGATTGGAATGAAAAAGTTCTTGATTTTGAACAGAAAAAAGATGAAGCTATTGCTAATGCAGCAGATATGCAGGCATAGACATTAGCACAACTTGAAACATATTATAATAATGTTTTAAAGAACTTTGAATCAGAAACATCTAAAATGTAGTCAGATCTCAAAGAATCTCAATCTCAATTTAAGACACTTTCATCTGCAGTTCTAACAGGTAAATTAAAGTTTACTGATAGAGTTGGAATGGAAAATTTGACTGATTGGGACAATGCAAAAACACCACAAGAACGCGCAGCATTACTTGCTTAGTAGTCTAGTACTATGATGAACAATGCTATGGATGTACGTGATAGAAAATTAGCATTATATACTGAAGCTGGTAATATGTTTGAAAATAATCCTGCCTGGGATTATTTCTCTCGAACTGGTGGTCCAGTAAATAAAACTAATTTTGAAGCATTTGTTTCTAGTATGGATATTAGCGATGAGGCAAAAGGACAATTATTAAAATCTTGGGATGAAACCCTTGGTAAAATGAGTCCAGATAAATTGGCTAAAATGAGTTGGGCTGATGTTAAAAATGCTATTAAAACAAATTTAGCAGAAGCAGGTATAGAAGCAGAAGAAGAAATGGAAAGTGTATTTGCTAATGTAAAAGAATAGCTTATTTCTACTTATAAATCAATTAGTGAAGACGAATTAAAAACTGCTGCAAATGCAGTAAAAGCATGGGAAGATGCTTTTAAACAAATTGCTGCACTAAGAAAGAAATTGATCTCTGGTGAAGATATTGGTGAAGAAATTTTTGGTAGCGTAGAAAAATTCACTTCTTCTTTTGAAGCTTGGGCGAAATAGAATCCTGGAAAAACTGTTCAAGATTTCTTGAAATCTTATTATACTGGTGAAATAAAAGCAGAAGATTTCAAATTAGCATCTCCACAAGAACACGCTGATTTATTATTGAGACAAAGCGGTGTTTCTAAATTCTTTGATGTAAAGACTGGAGAATTTTTAGGCGGCAATACAGCGAAAGGTAATCCAATTGATAATATAGCTGCATTGTTTGGTTTGAAGCGTGAAGATTTTGTTACTCATAAACCTGGAGAGGAAGGTTATGAAGAAGAATAGGCTAACTACGAAGAATCAGTAAAAGCTTATGCAATTCCATATTTAGAATAGATATTGAAATCTGCAGGGTTCAAAGATTTTGAGATTTAGTCAATTATTGCTCAATATTTCGATGGAATGCCAGAGGCAATTAATATACTAAGAGAAGCTGGACTTGGTATAATTGATACAACTTCTGCCTATACAAAAGGTTATGATTTTGAAACGCAAAAAGCTTTAGGTGAAGCACAATTAAAAGCATGGAAATCTGATAAGGCTCTTGTCGATAAAGCAAAGAAAGCGAAAAAAGAAGGTAAAGACTTAGATGAAGTTATTACGGACCCCAATGAACAAAAACGTTTAAAAGAAATTCTTGGTTTAGGAGAAGACGCAAATTTAACTAGTGTTTCTTTAGAAACTCTACAAACAGCGTCTGAAACTCTTGCTCATAAAATGGTTGATTTAGCTAATGAACTTGCTGCTGCGATGGCAATGCTTGGTGCAGGTCAAATTGATCAAATAAGATACAATGCTAATACTGGCCATTTCGAAGGAATTAAATTTGATAATGAAAATATGGTCGAAAAACAAATGACAGTTGACGAAATTGGTGTTGAAAATTTAACACCAGAAGAAAGATAGGTATGGCAAAGTTATAATGCAAGATTAGCATCTGCTTCACCAGCAGAAAGAGTGACTGTCGAAGCTGAAATGCCAACATTTACACGTGAAGTACCGTCAGAAGTTGTTGTTGAGTTACATGCAGATTCTCCAGCTGAACTTACAGGCGACTGGGCTGAAGCGCAAGATACATTAGAAGCAGATAGACGTCAAGAACGTGCTGATCGTATTGCAGAAAGTGGTTATTCTGATAATGAATTCAAAACTGCAGAACGCTATGTTCGTGAAAGATATGCAGGAGACGAAGGTTCTAAAGCTACTATTAATTCAGATAAAGAAACTGCGCAATTAGAAGAAATTGTATCAACAGAAGCAAAGGCAGAAAAAGCTTATACTGATTTACGTAATGTATCTAAAGATACTTGGAAATTATTAAAGAATGATAGTAAAAAAGGTACACAGGAATGGATTAAACAAATCAATCAACAAAAAGAATATATGGCTGATATTTTTGATACAGATATGGCAGATATTAGCGACGAATTTGTTGAAAACCATTTGGATGAAATGGAGAAAATGGCAACTGGTACAGAAAAAGAAGCTAAGGCCGCAGCAAAAGCCATTGAAGATGATTTAATTGATGAAGTTGCAAAAAATCGTGGCATTGATTTAAGTATGACCGTTGATATAGATGTAAATAACGATGGAGCAGTCAATGCTTTAGATAATGTACGTACTATGTTAGATGAAGTCAGAAATTCTTCTGAAATTGAGTTACATTATGATACAAGTGCAGCAATGGAAGGATTTTCTCAGTTATACAATGCTGGTCAAATGACATTTGAAGAAATTCAAGCCATGTTGAATACTATTGGTTGGGAACCAGAAATTGAATATGAAGAAATTCCATTTAGTCAATATGATTCAAATACTCAACAAGGTTATGTTTTAGGACCTGATTTTACATTAGTTCCTATTACAGAATCTATGAATTTAACTGATGAGTCTACTGTATTTATTCCAAAAATTGGTGCAAAAAAGAAAAAAACTGGTGGTGGTACTCCACGTCCTTCTAGTAGTAGTAGTGGTGGAGGTGGCGGAAAAGCCAAAAAAGTTGAATCTTACAAAAAAGGTTCAGATGAAAAAGAACGTTATCATGAAATAACTAAACGACTTAGTCAGCAAGCTAAAGAATTAGAAAAAATTGATAAAATGAAGTCTCGCGCTTTTGGTGCAAAACATTTAGAATAGATTCAAAAAGAAATTGATGCTTTAGAAAAAGAAAACAAATTATATGCTGAACAAGAAAAACAAGCAGCAGTAAATATGGAAGCAAATAAAAAAATTCTTGAAGGTTATGGTGCTAAATTCAATGACGATGGTACTATAAACTATGAAGAATATATGGACAAAATTCTTGCAGATTATAATAAAGCAGTTGATGAATACAATAATTCTGATCAAGGTGCTGGCGCAGAACTTGCTCTAAAGAAAGCTGAAGAAATTTATAACGAAGCTAAAAAGGCTATGGAAGATTATGAAGAAGACATGGAAAAATTAGCTGAAGCACAAGAGCAATAGCTTGAAAATCAAAATAAGATATCTGCAGCGATGCTTGAAGGTATCCAATATAAAGTTGAAATTCAATGGGATTTCAATGATCGTGATGTAAAATATTTACAATATTTACGTGATAAATGGGAAGATGTTCTTGATAAAGCTGATGAATCAATGCAATATATGGTTGATGAAGCAGCAAAATATGAGGATAATCTAAAGTCTTTACAAAAAGAGCAAGAAGAATTAGATGCAGCATTTACAGCGGGTACTCTAAATGAAGCAGATTATGCAACAGGATTATAGGATATCAATGACCGTAGCGTTGAAATGTTAAATAATTTACTTACGATTAAAAAATCAATTAAAGAAGCTTATGGAAATGCACTAAAGCAAGCAAGTGAAGAACTTGAAAAACATACTTCAATACTTGAGCATAGCCGTAATGTGATGGAGCAATATATTGGACTACAACAATTAATGGGTCTTGGTGCGGATTATTCTGGATTGAAAAAAATGTATTAGATGCAATTTGAATCAAGTAATTAGAGTTTGGATGCAGCCAAAAAATATCTTGACACATTGAAAGAATCTAAAGCAAGAATTGAAAAGCAAGTAGCAGAGCATGGTTGGACCGATGTCCTCAAACAGCAATGGGAAGATGTTAATTCTGCAATTATGGATGGCGAAGATGATTTATTAGATAAAACTAATCAAACTTTAACTGATGCTCAAAATAAATTCACCAATACGATGAATGCCATTGTTGATACTTTTGATGAAAAATTGTTTGGTATGAAAGGCGGACTTGCAAAACTTGAAGACGATTATGCGTATTATCAAGAATAGCAGGCACGTTATCTTTCTACATCTAAAGAGTTATATGAAGTTGCTAAATTGAATCGTGAGATTGAAAATTCTCTTTCTGATGCTACGACTAAAGCATCTAAAGAAAGATTGAAAGCATTAAAAGAAGAAATTAATGCAAAAGCTGAATCAAGCCGTCTTACTGAATATGACGTTCAAATGATGGAACTTCAATATAAACATGCTCTTGCATTACAAGAACTTGAAGAGGCAAAAAATGCAAAATCAGTTGTTCGTCTTACAAGAGATGAAAATGGTAATTTTGGTTATCAATATACTGCAGATGATCAAAATATTAATGATGCTGCGCAAAAAGTTGATGATGCTTTACAGCAAATCAATGAACTTGCGGCGAACCGTGTTTCTGAAATGGAACAAGCTGCTGTATAGGCTGAACGTCAGTATCGGGATTCTTTGCTTGAAATTGCACAAGATACTACTCTAACTCTTGAAGAACGTCAAGCAAAGATGGAAGAACTTACAAGACGTTATGCTGAAACGATGTAGTTCAATCAGGAACAATATAATAATGCTACGAGTGCTTTGCTTACAAATCAACAATATGTTTATGAACGGTATGGTACTAGTATAATGACCAATACTGGTATGATACAGGATCAAATGAATAGTTCAGTGGCTGCTATGATGGATAAGACTACAGATTATGCAACATTTTTACAGACACAAATGGCTAAAGGCGGAGCGATTTATGAAGCACTTCAACAATATAAATCTGATATAGAATTAGTAAATACAACATCTGGTCTTGGCGGCTGGACGGCCATGACTGCAACAGTTACTGATTTTGAAAAAGCTAATGAGGCTGCTAATAAAGCGATCAAAGAAACAATGGATACTATCTCTACTACAATGAAGAATATTTCTGATGTAACTGAAAATTGGGAAGATCATGCAAGTGTTCTTGAAAGAGTTATTGCCGATTATGAAAAATTGGCAGAAGATAGTAAAGATACTTTACGAAAAATAGCTGGCGATGTTGCAGGAACGAGTGTAACTGGAACGGATGGTTCTGCTACAAAAGATCCAGAAGCAGACTCTGAACAATGGATGTATACGTGGGGTGCAGGCGGATTTAGTGGTACTTGGTCTGGATATGATTCAGAGAAGGCCGCGAAGAAAGGTGCAAAAGCTGACATTCGTCAAAAAATCATGTCTACATTACAAGCTGGAGAAACAGATGAAGAAACTGCGGCAAATAGAGCAAAACTACAAGCTATTGTTGAAAAAGCTGATGCAACAATCAAAATTGAAAAATATAAACGTGGCGGCTTGATTGACTATACAGGACCTGCATGGGTTGATGGTAGTTTGAGCGATCCTGAATTGATGTTGAATTCTACTGATACTCGTAATCTTTTGAAAGCTGTCAATTTCATTCGTGAAATTGATATGGAAACACTTACTGGACTTTATGAAGCAATCAATGAATCAACTATGGGTATGATGTATAACATGGGAAGTATTCAAGCTGCTTATGGTGTTGCTACTCCAGAAGAATTACAACAAAATGTATCAATTACCGCAGAATTCCCGAACGCCACAGATAGAAACGAAATCGCCGGAGCATTCGAAGATATTATCAATCTTGCGGCGCAGTATGCAAGTCGTAAGAAATAAAATTGATGGGTGGATTACAATAATCCACCCATTTTATTTTTTAATATATGTTAGACAATGAGAAAAAGGAGTTGAGTGGTTTGGCTTTTAAAACAGATGATTTGTTTGAAGCTGTTG
>JAEEGL014617940.1_pt1 | contig 15855 bp, 16 predicted proteins | sample 9134231 | NCBI WGS metagenome assembly JAEEGL01 (sample SAMN16246548, study PRJNA631951) | gut metagenome | biome: gut microbiome; feature: rumen; material: fiber-attached | host: Bos | place: Iran: Karaj | collected 2018-10
AAAAGTAGCGTATGTGATATGGAAGTAATTTCAAATCTAATACGTAGAGGTGTGAGCACACCAAAACGACTTCAAATTATTTGAGGCGTTAAAAAAAGGAGCAATAAGCTCCTTGAGGTTGATTTATCAACCTTTGTTCTTTATCTTGCGTTAATATATTCAAGCTTTCTACCATATGATGCTTCATATTGACGCTTCCACATCATATAATTCTTTTCCATCATATTCTCAATATTTTCTTGCTTAGACTTTAATGGATCTGGATATATAGGTTTCATAATATGAATTGTATATTCCTGAATCTTAAATCCATCAGGACCTATAATATCACTATCCTCCATTGTAATAAAGCATGGAACAACAGGAACATTATTATTAACTGCGAATTGGAAAGCACCCTTCTTTAAAGGCTTTGGCTTTCTATAGTTCCACCACATTGACTGTTCTGGATATACTAAAACTAAATCACCACGTTGTAATATTTCATTTGTAGATTTTACAAATTCCTTTAAAACCTTTGGATTAGATGCAAGTGGTAATGTATAGCAATTTCTCATCAAAAATCCAAAGAATCCTGGAAATGATGTATAATTACCTTCTCTTATAACTCTATAGAACTTCTTCTTTCTCATATCACATGATGCTTCATAAGCCATTTGAATTGCGAAAGAATCAAATGCGTTAAAATGATTACATGTTAGGATGGCACCACTCTCTAGATTAGCTAAATTCTCTGTACCAATAATATCCTTAACAATCATTTTCTTCTTACGGTTAATAGAATTTAGGTAACGTCTTGCAATCCAATATGCAGCACGCGTTTTAACCTTACTTTTGAATTTCTTCTTAGTATAGTCAACCTCACCTGGCTTTAATGGACGAGTAGGTGGGTCTTGTTCAACATCAACATCGAACTTTCCTTCTGCTTCATATTCACGGATTTTAGCTAATATTTCTAAGCGGTCAACGCTCTTTCTTCTAGATTTAACATCAACCCACTTAACATCTTTATTAGTTTCTTTTATTGCAAGCTCAGCTAGGCGTTCACCTGAAGCTAAATCACGCTTTCTTTGATCATCAGTATAATCATCTAAAATCTTTCTTATATCTTGGAAATATGGAGTCATCTTACAATATTTCCAGAAGTAAGATTCTAATCTAACATCATAGAAATGCCAAGGCTTACTCCACATAATATAATGAATCATATTAATTTCTGAATCTTTATATTTGATTTCACCATAAACCTCAGTATTCCAAGAGTCATCAATCCATCTAATTCTTCCTTCACATAAAATGTTTAAGTAATCCTCATCCTGAGTTACCTTACATTCATATAAAGAAACAATATCGGTAAATTGATCTAGTAAGCATTCAGTTCTAAAAGCTTCAAGGTTAATTAATAATAAACCTGCGTTAAAGAAATTATTTCTATCTAGACCTAGGTTAGTTTCTACATAATCACCAAAAATCTTATTTTGGATCATAGCCTGTTCATGACATGCACCAACTAGGTTATCTCCAAGCTCTGTATTATATAATTTTGAAATATCTCCTAATACTACTGTATCAGAATCAATATATATTACCTTATCATATTCATTAAACATATCTGCGATGAATAAACGATAATATGTTGCATTTGAATAGTAATCTCTTAAAGGAATTCTATCTGCAATCTTTTTAATATAAGATGTACAGTCAATAAACTGTAATCTAGCATTAGAATATGGTTCTAAAACCTTATATCCTACTTCCATTTTTTCATATGTAATACCAGTATTTAGAATATACAAATGATATTCATAATCCTTACTAGCATTTTCCATTATTGATTTCATTGTTACATATGTAAACTTAACGAAGTTATCATCACATGCAAAGAAAATGGGTACAACCTTATTATTACTCATGTTTTTCTCCTTCCTCAAATGAATGCTTTAATGCTAAGTATTCATTTAGGATATCATCAAACTGATGATATTTAAGCTTATTATGTACATCCGCAACATGCCACTGCTTAATATTTGCAGTATGTGGATATGGAGTTAAGTACAATCTTTTAGCAAAATGTCTAATAACTGTTTTCTTATTTAATACAGCTTGACAATTAAACTTTTGAGGAAGCATCTTACGCTTAGAAGTTGATCTAATTAATGCTGATTGGTCAGCAAATGGTAAATGCTTCTGTCTTAATTTTTTTCTTGCTTTATCTAATATGCCTGTTTCCTTCATGTGCTTTAGGTTAAATAACAATACCCCTGCATTAATATAATTAGGGTAACATAATACTTTGCCATATTGGTCACGGGCAGCTGCGTATTCATAATTTGTAACATCGATATTCCATATTTCATTAATATCTTTATTGAACATAATATCGCAGTCTAGATATAATAATTTATCAGGCATTCCTGGTACAAGATCAGCAAGTAATCTTAATAATGTATATGGAGATGCATAACAATGCTCGTTAGGACATCCCTTAAATTCTTTATTGTATAAGTCTGTAACATCAATCATTACGACTTTATTGTCTTTGTTATATTTTTGTGCCACCTTTTCAAAGAAAGCTCTCATTTCTTCTGTAAGTGGAGTATACTGTGGTTTTAAATAAGTACAATCTGCAGTATAGATATAGAATGTAATTGGCTCTTCATTTTCACTTCTTTTGAAGATTGATAACATACCAGTAAGCATTCCATCAAATACTTTAGTATTACCACAGAATAATACGTGCTTCATATGAAATTAATTTGCCTCCTTTTTAACATATTCGTAAAGTGAATAATCACTTAACTTAGATCTTTCCTTCATTTTATTATAAACCTCATCCCTAAGCTTAATTCTTCTTTCTGTTTTAGATAAGCTTAAATCCGGAATAAAAGGTCCATCTACATAAGTTGTAATTCTAATTTTACCTTTAACTAAATTATAAACATTAGTAAAGCAATATACCTTCTTGTTGTATTCAACTGGGTAACGGAATGATTGATCCTTAAAATTTCTAATGCCAGTATAATATGGCCATATATGAGCCTCAGGATAAATCATTATTACATGCTTTTGTTCAACTCTTTTTTTGATTGCTTTAACAAAGTTTTTAGAAGCACCCATAGTATCAGGTAGTGGCATTGCTCCCATAGATGGAGTAACTCTACCTAAATAAGGCATTGATACATTATTAGGATGTACAATAACATATGTATCCTTAGGATTATTTACCATAGTAGGTATTAGTGCATCCGCAACATCCTGAGTATGATTTCCATAAATGAAATATGCCTCATGTCTTGATTGCTTTAAAACATTCTTATTAACAATCTTGTGATGAAATTTTTTATGCAAATAAATTTTTGCTAAAGGATTGGCTACTATTCTATACCAGAATATGTGAGTCAAAAATTTAAAAGGGCCACGTCTTATGTACTTATAGTTTTCATCTATTACTTTTGCAGTAATTTTAGTTGGAGAAAACTCATCATTGAGCTCATCCTGATAATAGATTACCTTCTTTTCCATAATTATCCCTCTCAAATACAAATATAATATCTTTTTTACGTAGTAAAGTCAAGATATCTATATTTTCAGCATTATTATATCACGTCATCTAGTTTTTGAAAAGAGATAAAATAGTTTATTATTATATTTTTCATAATATTGATAAAAAGACGTATATCTTTGATATACGTCTTAATTTTTACTTATTTTATTAATTTTTTAAATAATTATTATTTCTTATTTTATTAAATAAGAATTTATTGGTTATTAGTCTAAAACATATAACTAATATTTTTTCACTTTTTTTAAAGAAAAACAAGCCTAATTAAATAGGCTTGTCTAATATAATTATTAAGATCTAATTTGATATATTAATACCAGCTAAAACTCTTTAGAATTTTATAACATTTGTTAATTTAAATTTATTAGATATTGAAGACTTAATATCATTAAAATCAGTATTAATCTTTTCATTAATTTCTGATTCTAATTTTTTATATTCAATAACCTCTTCCTTAGTTTGTAAATTAATCTTAGATTCTTGATATTTCTTTTTTAAATCATTAATAACATTATCTGGATATCCCTTTTCCTTTGCTTCATTATAATAAGCCTCATTAGTTCTTAATCCTACTATTAATAATCCATATTTCTTCTTTATTATTTCATTTAATTCTAATAATCTTTTATATCTTAAATCTTCTTTTAAATCATTAATATAAAGCTCTGCCATATCAAACTCTGTCATTCTATCACCAAAGTAATTATACTATAAAATTATAGAAAAAATAAACACTATATGCTATAATGATTTCCGGTGATAAATATGTATTTTTCAAAAGATATTATTAAAGAAGGTAACAAAGACTTAGAAACTAAATGTGCTCCAGTAAAGATCCCATTATCTCCAGAGGATGAGGAATGCATTAGAAGCCTTGCTGAATATATGCTAGTTTCAGGTAATGATGAATTAACTAAACAATATAACATTCGTCCAGGTGTTGGTATTGCAGCACCACAGGTTGATGTTTTAAAAAGAATGTTTGCAATGTCATGTACTGATTTCCTAGATGAAAATCAAACACAATATATCTATAACTGGATTAACCCTAAGATTATTGCTGCATCAAAGGAAATGACATATCTACCTGATGGAGAAGGATGTTTGAGTGTTGAAAGAGATACAACAGGGCTTGTAACTCCAAGACACGTTAAAATTAAAGTTGAAGGCTTTATCTATAATTACGCAACAAGACGTGTAACTAAAAAGACAATGACTTTATTAGGATATCCTGCGATTGTATTCCAGCATGAATACGACCACTTAGATGGAATTATGTATACTTCTAAAATGTATAAACCTGAAGAGCTTGGTGATAAAGCATTCCCACTTTATACATATGAAGAATCTGATGAAGAAAATAAAGAAGAAAAATAAAATGGTGAGAAATCACCATTTTTTTATGATAAGCTAAAATCCTGATCAAAATTAATATTGAAATTAATATTAGGATATATCTTATTTAGTTTTTCTTTTACTTCTTTTATTAAATTAGATACATCCTCTTCATCAAAAGATATAACTAAATCAAAATTACAAAAATTAGTTTCTTTATCTAAATATAGACCATGAAATTGTAATATATTTTTATAATCCTTAATAATATCTGTTATACATTCATTTAACTTAATAATATCTTCATCATGTGAATTTATTGCATATACTCCAACAGTCATTATAGTATTATATTTATCCATCATTAGGCTTGCAATCTTATGTTCTATTTTTTGAATATCCTTTGTTGTCATGTTCTCGTCTACTGCAACATGAACTGATGCGATATTCTTATTATGTCCATAGCTATTTAATATTAAATCATATACTCCAGAAACACCACTTATTTCCTTAATATCCTTTTTAATTGCTAAAACATAATCACGTTCAAATCTATTACCTATCATTGATGATAATGATTCTTTTATTAATTCAATACCAGATTTAATAATAAATAAACCAATTAATATACCAACATAACCTTCAATATAAAAATTTAGGGTCATTGCAAATATTAAAGAAATTAAAGTACCAAACGATAATACTGAATCAAATAACGCATCAAGTCCTGATGAATTTAGATTATCTGAATCAACCTTCTTAGCTTGATATCTAAAATATAATCCTAATACTATTTTTGCTACAATAGCTGCTGAAATAATAATTATTGAATATATTTGATAATCTGGCATTGTACCATTAGTATAATAATCAATTATTGAATTAATTGATTCGTATACAGCCATTCCACCAGCAAATAAAATTAATGCTGCAATAAGAGTTGATGTAATATATTCTATTCTTCCATATCCATATGGATGCTTCTTATCTGCTTTTTTATTAGAAAGCTTAGTACCTATTATAGTAATAACACTAGACAATGCATCTGTTAGATTATTTATTGCATCCATAATAATGGAAACTGAATTAGCAAGGAATCCTACTATTCCTTTAAATAATACTAATAATATATTGCCAAGTATACCTATAATACTAGTTCTTACTATTACATGACTTCTTTTAGCTTCATCCATGAAACTACCCCCTTAATTTAGCTTTTTAAGCATTTTTTGACATTTCATACATTATTATAGATCCTGCAACAGAAACGTTTAAGGATTCAGTATTTTCAAGAGGTATGTATATGTTTTTAGGTATTACATTAAATACTTCCTCTGAAATACCATTTCCTTCGTTACCTAATACTAATGCAACCTTTTTATCAAATGCTGCATCCTCTAAAGGAATACCATTTCTAACATTTGTTCCATAAACCTTATAATCATTTAGGGTTGGAATAAATTTAGTTAAATCCTCTTCTCTAAAATTTAATTTAAATATTGCACCCTGGCTTGATCTTATTACTTTATCATTATAAATATCAACACTACCTAATCCTAATACAATAGTTTTAAATCCAAATGCAACCGCACTTCTCATTAGGCTTCCCATATTACCTGGGTCTTGTACCTTATCTAATATTAGAATTCTATCCTCTAGCTTATTAGATTCAATCATCTTGCATAACGCAATCTCTGTAACAACAGTATCAGTATGACAAATTTTTTTCATTACTGCTTCTGTAAGTTGTGTATATCCATCCTTTTCTTCTAAAGAAAAAGCCTCAATTACTAAGCCCTTACTAAAAGCCTCTTTAACTAAATGAGCACCCTCAACTATAAAAGTTTTACTAATACGTCTTTCACGTGCTTTATCAAGCTTCATTAATTCTTTAATTTTAGGATTATCTTTTGATGTAATAAGCATAATTAAATCTCCTTTAAATAAATAAGGCAGGGTTATCCCTGCCTTTATTTTAGCCTATTGAATTTGTCATTTCAAGTTTAATTAATCTATTTAATTCTACTGCATATTCCATAGGTAATTCTCTTGAGAATGGCTCAATAAATCCCATTACAATCATTTCGGTTGCCTGAGCTTCAGTTAAACCACGACTCATTAAATAGAATAATTGCTCTTCATTAATTTTTGATACTGTTGCCTCATGCTCAATATACATTTGACCATTCTTACCAACATTTAGTGGTATTGTATCACTTGTTGAAATATCATCTAGGATTAATGTATCACACTCAACGTGACTTCTTGCACCTAAAGCCTTAGCTCCACAAGAAACCTCACCACGGTAATTAACCTTACCACCAGCTCTACAAATAGATTTAGAAATAATAGTTGATGTAGTATTTGGTCCTAAATGAATCATCTTAGCACCAGCATCCTGTAGCTGTCCTTCTGATGCGAATGCAACAGAAATTGTTGTCCCCTTTGCATGGTCCCCCTTTAGGATACAAGATGGGTATTTCATATTAAGACCTGAACCAACATTACCATCAATCCATTCCATATGACCATAATCATCTACTAAAGTACGCTTTGTAACTAGGTTAACAATATTATTACTCCAGTTTTGAACTGTAGAATAACGACAATGCCCATGCTTACCAACAAATATTTCAACTACTGCGGCATGAAGTGAATCCTTAGAATAAAGTGGAGCTGTACATCCTTCAACATAATGAATAGATGCCTCATCTTCAACTATAATTAATGTTCTTTCGAATTGTCCCATTCTTTCAGTATTAATTCTGAAATATGATTGTACAGGCTTTTCTAGCTTAACTCCCTTTGGTACATAAATAAATGAACCACCACTCCAAACAGCACTATTTAATGCTGCATATTTGTTATCTGTTGGTGGTACTAATGTACCAATATATTTCTTAACTAATTCAGGGTATTTTCTTACTGCAGTATCAGTATCACAAAATATTACCCCCTGATCCTCTAATTCTTTTAAATTATTATGATATACAACCTCTGATTCAAATTGTGTAGATGTACCTGCAAGATATTTTCTTTCTGCCTCAGGTATACCTAATCTATCAAAAGTATCTCTAATTGCTTCAGGAACCTCATCCCAGCTTTGTTCAGCCTTATTAGATGATTTAATATAATAAGTATATTCTTGGAAATCAATTCCAGATAAATCTGGACCCCACTTTGGATTTTCTAGTTTTAAGAAAGCATCATAGCTTTTTAATCTAAATTCTCTCATCCAATCAGGTTCATTTTTAGCTTTAGATATGAATTCTACAACATCCCTTGATAATCCTTTACCACTTGTTAAGACATTATCAATCTTAGTTGTAAAACCATACTTATAATCGCCAACGATTGAATCTAATTCCTTATTATCGTTTTCTAAAGCAAGTTCTCTTTCATCTTTAGTTTCTGCCATTTTTCTTTTCCACCTCACTTAATGCTTGTTCAATTGCCTTCCATGATAGTGTTGCACATTTAATTCTTGCAGGGAAATCCTTTACTCCCTGATATGCAATAGCTTCACCTAATTCTTCTTCGTCTTCAGGTAATTTGCCAAGTACTAGCTCATAAAAATCTAGAATGATTCTTTTAGCATCACTTATGCTTTTTCCCTTTAAAGTTTCACTCATTACTGATGCACTAGACATTGAAATAGAACATCCATGTCCATCATGATGAATATCTTTTATAACTCCGTCCTCAACTAAAACTTCAACATTCATTTCATCACCACAGCTTGGGTTATTTAAATGAACGAATTCATATTTATCTCCCTTTGTTAATCCCTTATTCTTAGGATTTTTATAGTTATCCATAATTACGGCTCTATATAGAGATTTTAAGTCCATTGGCATATAATTGCCTCCTTTTAATTAGAACTGTCCGAAGAAATCCTTTGCAGCACGAACGCCATCAATAAATTTCTTAATATCTTCTTCAGTATTGTAAAAATAGAATGATGCTCTAACAGTACCTATAGTTTTTAACCATGCGGTAATTAATTGAGCACAATGATGTCCAGCACGAATACATACCTTGTATTCATCAAAAACTGATGCTGCATCATGTGGATGAACTCCATCAATATTAAATGAAATTATACCAGTTTCAGCATTAGGATTATAAATCTTAATGCCATCAATCTTCTTTAATTCAGCTACTGCCTTATCTCTGAGATCCTTTTCATATTTAGCAATATTATCTAATCCAATACTCTTTAAATATTTGCATGCTTCTGCAAGTCCAATTGCACCTGCAATAATTGGAGTACCAGCTTCAAACTTATAAGGAGTTGCCTTATATGTTTGAGATGTAGTAGTAACTGTATCTGCCATATCACCACCAAATTCAATTGGTTCCATAGCATCTAATAATTCCTTTTTGCCATATAGTACACCAATTCCTGTTGGACCACATAACTTATGACCAGAAAATGATAAGAAATCACAATCTAGCTCTTTAACATCAAGATTCATATGAGGTACTGCCTGTGCACCATCAAGTGATACAACCGCACCAACCTCATGTGCCAATTTAATTATTTCTCTTATAGGTGTAACATATCCCATTACATTAGAAACATAAGTAATAGCTACAACCTTTGTTTTCTTAGTTAATACCTTCTTAAAGCTTTCTACAGTAATTCTTCCTTCACTGTCTAGGGGTACATATTTTAATGTTGCATTCTTAACCTTACATACATTAAACCAAGGCATATTTGAAGAATGATGCTCTAACTCAGTTGTTATAACCTCATCACCTTCTTTAATATTATTAAGTCCATATGATTGTGCAACTAAATTTAATGATTGAGAAGCTCCTCTTGTAAATACAACCTCTTCAAACTTTGCATTAATGAATTCAGCAATTGTCTTTCTTGCTTCTTCATACATATCTGTTGCTTCAAATGACAATTGATATACACCTCTATGTACATTAACGCCATAATTTCTATAATAGTTATCTACTGCATTAATAACACAATCTGGCTTTAATGCCATTGCAGCATTATCTAAATATGCTAGATTTTTATCTTTTCTTAATACAGGAAAATCATTTCTTAGCTTTAATACATCCATATTATTGCTCCTTATAGACAAGTTCATTAAACTTCTTATCTGTTTCTTCCTTTAAATCATCAGATGGAATCTCATCTAAGAATGGTTTAACAATTCCCTTTAAAACTAATAAGAATGCTTCATTTCTTGAAAGACCACGGCTCATTAAATATAATAATGTTTCATCATCCATTTTACCAATTGCGGCACCATGATTTGCAAGACAATCATATTCATTTATCAACAAAATAGGCTTTGACTTAACAACTGAAGTATCATCCATTACAACACCATGAGCTAGCTGCTTACATATTGTTTTAGACATACCTCTTTCAATGAATCCTGTTGTATCAAACATAAGGTTTGCATTATCCATTGCAACACCATAATTTGAAATATTAGATTCACTTCTTTTTGCTAAGTGATTAACTCTTTGAGTAAATACTGAATTTGTATTCTTATCAACTGATAAAGTCTTACCATTGAATATTGAATTTTCACTTTCTAGATTTACTAATAAATTTTCATTAGTTAAAGATAGTGAGATTTCAACAAATGATAATTCACCTAAAACGCTAAATTCTCTATTTGTATTTGAAGAATCCATTACAATATATTTTAATGTTGAATTCTTACTTACATAAGTTTTAATAGTTTCATTATTTGTAACATCTAATATATATGCATAAATACCTTCTTTAATGAAGATATTTGCTGCACTTGATACTTTATAAATGGCATTACTATCTGTTACCTCATAGTATCCATCACTATTCTGCCCCAGAATAGTTATATCTTTTATTTCTAATGACATATAATATTCCTACTTCATGCTGTGGGCACAAGCACCAAGAAGTTCAGGGGCCTTTTCTTCTTGATTTTCAATATCTATGCCTAATTCTCTTTTTACCCAATCATAGCCTTCATGGTCAATCTTTTCAATTAACTCAGTACCACCAGTTTTTACAAATTTACCGTTAATCATTACATGAACGAAATCTGGCTTGATATAATCTAGTAATCTTTGATAATGTGTAATAAGTAGGCATCCAAATGTATCAGATACTTGATCATATACATTTTCACCAACAATTCTTAATGCATCAACATCAAGACCTGAGTCAATTTCATCTAAGATTCCAAACTTAGGCTTTAGCATTTTCATTTGAAGAATTTCATTCTTCTTTCTTTCACCACCAGAGAATCCTTCATTTAAATATCTATGTGGTAGGTCTGAAGGCATTTTTAATGATTGACAAGCAGTGTCATATTCTTTAATAAATTTAAATAAAGAAACTGACTTACCTGATGTTGCTGCCATTGCTTGACGTACAAAGTCAGAATTAGTTACACCAGGTACTTCAATTGGATTTTGATAAGCTAAGAATAATCCTAGTCTAGCTCTTTCATCAACTGGCATATCTAGAATCGACTTACCATTTAAGAGAATATCTCCTTTAGTAACCTTATATTTTTCAACACCCATAATAACTGACGATAATGTCGACTTACCAGTACCGTTAGGTCCCATAATCGCATGAACTTCACCAGTTTTAATTGTAAGGTTTACGCCTTTTAATATTTCTTTTTCTTCTACTCTTGCATGTAAATCTTTAATTTCTAGAATATCCATATGTAATCCTCGCTATTCCATCTTTTTTATAATATATAGTCGCAAGAAAAATCTTGCGACTTATTTTTACTTTATAACAATATTAACAATCTTTTTAGGAACAAAGATTTCTTTAATAATGTCATGACCATCAATAAAGCTCTTAATCTTATCTAAAGACTTAGCTTGATTAATAGCATCATCCTTTGTTACATCAACTGGTAGGTCAATTGTTGCACGAAGCTTACCATTTACCATTACAGCATATGTAACTGCATCTTCAGCAATTAATGAATCATCAAATTTAGGCCATGCTTCAAATGCTAATGTATTATTATGGCCTAGGATTTCCCACATTTCTTCACAAATATGTGGAGTAATTGGAGATAGTAATAATACTAATCCTTCAATGAATCCCTTATAAATATGCTCAGCCTTATAGCATTCATTTACAAATACCATCATTTGAGCAATTGCTGTATTGAATGATAATTGTTCATAATCATTTGTTACCTTCTTAACAGTTTGGTTATAAACCTTCTCTAATTCCTTATCATAATCAGTAACCATCTTTGATGTATACTGAGGGTCAGTAACTAAACGATAAACTCTATCTAAGAACTTTCTTGCACCTTCAAGACCAGTTGTACTCCAAGGCTTTGCGGCAATAAGTGGTCCCATAAACATTTCATATAAACGAAGTGAGTCAGCACCATATTGCTTAACAACATCATCAGGGTTAACAACATTACCACGGCTCTTAGACATCTTTTCACCATTAGAACCTAAAATCATACCTTGGTGAACCAATTTCTTAAATGGTTCTTTAACAGGAACATATCCCTTATCATGTAAGAATTGAGTCCAGAAACGTGAATATAGTAAGTGTCCTACTGCATGCTCAGGTCCACCTAAGTATAAATCTACAGGTAACCAGTGCTTTAATAATTCTTTATTTGCAAATTCTTTATCATTCTTTGGATCAATATATCTCATGAAATACCAGCTTGATGCTGCTGAACCTGGCATTGTGTTAGTCTCACGCATACCTTCTTCACCAGTTACTGGATTCTTATATTTTACCCAATCTACTGCGTTATTAAGTGGAGATGTACCATTAACCTTTGGTTTATAATCAGTTAATTCAGGTAACTCAAGTGGTAATTCATTATCACTTAATAATTCATCATGATCCTTGTAATGAACTACAGGGATAGGTTCACCCCAATATCTTTGACGTGCAAAAATCCATTCACGGATTCTATAAGTAACCTTACGTTCACCACAACCATTATCCTTTAACCACTTAAACATAGTGTTAATAGCTGTTTCTTTATCCATACCATCTAAGAAGCCAGAATTAATATGCTTACCATCTTCTGTATAAGCTTCCTTTGTAATATCTCCGCCTTCTAATACTTGGATGATATCAATACCAAACTTCTTTGCGAAAGCATAATCTCTTTCATCATGTGCAGGTACTGCCATAATAGCTCCTGTACCATAAGATGCTAATACATAATCAGAAATCCAAATTGGAATTTCTTTACCATTAACTGGGTTAATTGCATATGCACCTGTGAAGCAGCCTGTTTTCTCCTTGTTTAATTCAGTTCTCTCAAGGTCGCTCTTCTTTGCACATTCCTTCTTATAAGCTTCAACCTCTGCCTTTTTGTCAGCAGTTGTAATAATGTTAATTAATTCATGCTCTGGAGATAATACACAGTATGTTGCACCAAATAATGTGTCACATCTAGTTGTGAATACAGTAAATGTCTTATCTGTACCCTTAACCTTGAAAATAACATGTGCACCAACTGACTTACCAATCCAGTTTCTTTGCATTTCCTTTGTTGATTCTGGCCAGTCAATTTCATTTAAGCCATCAAGAAGCTTTTCAGCATATTCAGGTATATCTAATACCCATTGCTTCATATTCTTTCTTACAACTGGGAATCCACCACGTTCAGACTTACCATCGATAACCTCATCATTTGCAAGTACTGTACCTAATTCCTCACACCAGTTTACTGGCATATCAATTTGCTTTGCTAAGCCGTCCTTATATAGCTGTGCAAAAATCCATTGTGTCCACTTGTAATATGATGGATCACAAGTTGAAATACAACGATCCCAATCAAAAGAAAATCCTAAGCTCTTTAATTGTCTTGTAAATGTATCAATATTATCATTTGTAAATTTACCAGGATGGTTTCCTGTGTTAATTGCATATTGCTCAGCAGGTAAGCCAAATGAATCATATCCCATTGGATGTAATACATTATATCCCTGCATTCTCTTCATTCTTGAAATAATATCTGTTGCAGTATATCCTTCTGGATGTCCTACATGTAATCCCTGTCCTGATGGATATGGGAACATATCTAGAGCGTAAAATTTAGGTTTAGAAAAATCCCATACATCTGTCTTAAATGTTTCATTCTCTTCCCAATATTTTTGCCATTTTGCTTCAATTTTTGTATGATTAAATTCAGCCATAACCTAATCTCCTTTTATAAAATAAAGTACATATTTTATTTTATCACAAATATGTGTCAATTTGTAGCATAAAATATTTTATACAATTTAATTATTTGCTAAAACGTTTTTATTATTTCAAAATAGATTTTATTTTATAAAAATAATATCCCTCAAACGAGGGATATTATAACGTTAATTTTTCCTTTTATTTCACTTGATTTGAGAGTTATTTTTGCCATTTTTCATATAGTCTTGTAATGACATTTTCTTCTCTTTTTTGAATCTATTTAGAAGTAAAAATATAGTAGTTAAAACAGCAATTCCTATAAAGAATAAAAGCCAATACATAACAATTAATTCATTATATTTAGCTAAATATTTTTCTAAATAATATAATAAAATTCCATAGATTGGATATGATGAAAATAAGGCTGTAATCATTTGTTTAAGCTTATAATTCTTATTTAGTGCAAGATGTGTTGCAATAAATCCTAATTCAACAATTCCATAAAAAATGATTGTGAAGCATGAAAATCTATATGACATCTCATCCATTTTAAAATAAATCATTGAAAATATTATTAAGCCTAATGCTAAAAATAATGTAATAAATTCAGCAATTATAACTTTAAAATCTCTTGCCATTATTCTCTCCTAATAAATCAATTAAAGTCTTAAAAATATAATCCTTTGTTTTAATTCTTACTTCATTTCTAGTGCCACTAAATACTTCTTTTACTTGATATTCATAACCATTAATATAAAATCCAATACAAATAGTACCAACAGGTATTTCCTTAGTCCCACCACTAGGACCTGCAACACCAGAAACAGAAACACAAACATTAGAATTAGTTAATTTATGAAGACCTATTGCCATCTCTTTTACTACTTCTATTGAAACAACATTATATTTATCAATAGTCTCTTTTTTAACATCTAAATATTTCATCTTAGCTTCATTAGAATATGTAACTAAGGATTCAGCTAAAACCCATGAAGCATCAGGAATATCTACTATAGATGATGCTAAAAGTCCCCCTGTTGCTGATTCAGCAAAGGAAATAGTATATTTCTTTTCTTTTAAAATATCTACTAATATACGAGCATTTTGCATAAAATCATCTCTTATCTAGTATTTCTTAAGCTCTTATTAATGAATTTATTAATATATGTTAAATCACTTTCCTTAACATCTAATCTCCAAAATAATATCTTTTTCTTAACATAGAATGTACCATAGCAATTTAATGGTAATGGTGATTTAGGAGTTGATAATGCACAATTAAAGTTATCATCATCATTTACTTCCTTATAAGATACATATATAACAAATCTATTTGAAAATTTAAGTTTTTGATAGCCATGACGATATAGCATTCTTATAAAATTAGTATTTGCATCTATAATTTTAGCATCTTGTCCAACTTCTTTTGCGATAATCTTCATATTAAACACCTCACTAAAAGTATCTATTATATTATATTAAAATTATGGACTTTTATCAAGGTAAAGAAAAGGTCGTGTAGAACACACGACCTTAAATTATTAGAATCCGAAATACTTCTTAGCGTTGTTGTAGCAAATATCTTCAACAATCTTACCTAATGTATCTAATTCAGATGCTGGATATTGACCAGATTCAACTAAATTACCTAACATTTGGCATAATAATCTTCTATAGTATTCATGACGAGGATATGCTAAGAAAGAACGAGAGTCAGTTAACATACCTACTGTTTGAGAAATGATAGCAACCTGCATCATTGTTTCCATATTCTGTCTCATACCATCTTGTTGATCTA
>JAEEGL016508822.1_pt1 | contig 15855 bp, 13 predicted proteins | sample 9134231 | NCBI WGS metagenome assembly JAEEGL01 (sample SAMN16246548, study PRJNA631951) | gut metagenome | biome: gut microbiome; feature: rumen; material: fiber-attached | host: Bos | place: Iran: Karaj | collected 2018-10
AGTTATGGAAATATCTATTAATGAAGAAGATATGATTCCAAAAGAAGATGTTATTGTTGTAATTACTAAAGATGGTTATGTAAAACGAGTAAGTAAACGTAGTTACAAAGAAGATGAAGAACCATTATTAAAAGATAATGACTATGTTCTTGGATTCTATGAACTTAATACTCTTGATACAGTATTATTATTTACTAACAAAGGTAATTTCTTATATATACCTGTTTATACAATTCCTGAACTTAAATGGAAAGAGTTGGGTAAACATGTATCTAACTTAATTAAACTTGATAGTAATGAAGAGATTATATCTTGTATTAAAGTAGTTGACTTTAATGCTCCTGTTGATATTATGTTAACAACAAGAATGGGTATGGTTAAACGTACTAGTCTTAAAGAGTTTAAATTGCTTCGTTATAATAAACCTGTTGGTTGTATGAAGTTAAAGGCTAATGATAGCCTACTTGATGCCTTCATATCAACAGAGAATAATATCTTTATGGCAACTAATTCTGGATATGGACTTTGGTATGATATTAATGAAATACCAATTGTTGGTTTAAAAGCTAGTGGTGTTAAAGGTATTAACCTAAAAGATGATTATGTTGTTAGTGTTAATAACTTTGGAGAATTAGACTATATTTCAATTATCATGGATCGTGGTAATGGTAAACGTGTTAAGTTATCTGAATTTGAAAAGAGTGGAAGAGCAAGACGAGGTTTGATGCTTGTTCGTGATATTAAATCAAATCCATATAAGATTGTTAAGACCTTTACTTGTCCATCTAATTCATATATAGGTATTATTACAGAAGAAGTATTAAGTCTAAAATTAACTGAATTATCAATTGCGGATAGATATTCTACGGGTAATAGTATTACAAAGAAGAAAATTGTTAATGCCTTCCATGTAGAAACATTAATTAAAAAAGATTCAAATAATAAATCTAATATTGAAAAGACGGAAGAAAAACCAAAAATTAGTCTTAAAGAAATTGATGAAAGACTTATGACAATTGATGATTATATTTAAAAGGGAACTATTCCCTTTTTTTTGTTATTATGATAATATTTAATTGGTGATAATATGAATAGAAAAGGATTTACTTTAGTAGAATTATTGGTTGTAATAGGGGTTATTACTTTATTAACAATTATTATCTTACCGTCAGTAACAAAGATATCAGATAATAATAATGCTAAGAAGTTTGATAGTTATGAAAAGATGACTGCAGAGTTTGCGGAAGCTCAAGGTAAAAGAGGTGCAGTAAGTCTTTGTAGTTTGAATGAACTAGAAGATGTTAAAAAAAGATGCATTGGTTATGTTCTTGAAACAAATAAAATTTATAAAGCATATTTATATTGTGCAGATGATAATTATAAATCAGATTATGGTAATAATGATGATTATGATCATAAAAAACCTAGTGGTTTAACAATTAAGAAGTGCAATTAACAAAAAAGATGAAAAGATATATTATTTTTTCATCTTTTATTGTATAATTTAGTTGGTGATTTATATGGGAAAAACAAGAAGTGAATTAAGAGACATCGCATGTAATGTCATTTATCAAACATATATTTTTGATAAAGCAGGTATTAAGTATGATATTAATGAATTGATAAAAGAAAAACTAGAAGTTCAAAATGATTTTGTTTTAGAACTTGTTAGTGGTGTTCTTAAAAATCAAAAAGAAATATCTAGTCTTGCAAATAAATATTTAGTAGATTGGGATATAGATCGCCTATCTAAAGTAGATAAGGCTATTCTTAGTCTTGCTATTTATGAATTAATGCATACAGAAACACCAAAGATTGTTGCTATTAATGAGGCTATTGAATTATCTCATAAATATAGTGATACCAAGGTAACTAGTATGATTAATGCTTGTTTAGATAAAATATATCATGAGGAAATAGAAGTAAATGAAGAATGATAAATATATTACGGTTACCCAACTAACACGATATATTAAATATAAACTTGAACAAGATGCTAATCTAGAGAAGATTTATCTTCGTGGTGAAATATCAAACTTTAAGGCTCATTCAAGGGGCCACTTTTATTTTACTTTAAAAGATGAAACATCAAGAATTAGTGCGATTATGTTTGCAAGTGATGCCGGGAAACTAAAATTCAGTCCAGTTGATGGTATGAAAGTATTAGTAGAATGTCGTATTGGTGTATATGAAGCAACTGGTAACTATCAAGTTTATGTAACTGATATGATGGAAGATGGCTTGGGTAATTTGTATCTAGCGCTTGAACAATTAAAAGAAAAACTAGAAAAAGAAGGTTTATTTAAACCAGAACATAAAAAGCCAATACCAAAAATTCCAATGAAAATTGGTATTATAACAGCACCAACAGGAGCAGCTATTCGTGATATCTTATCCACGATTAAAAGAAGATTTCCGTTATGTGAGACAATTCTTTTTCCAGCTTTAGTACAAGGTGAACTTGCTAAAGATGATTTAGTTAAGAAGATAAGAATTGCTAATACATATCCTCTTGATGTAATTATCTTAGGTCGTGGTGGTGGTTCTATTGAAGACTTGTGGCCGTTTAACGAAGAAATTGTAGCTCGTGCCATCTATGATAGTGAGATCCCTATTATTAGTGGTGTTGGTCATGAAATAGATTTTACAATTAGTGACTTTGTAGCTGACTTACGTGCACCTACACCAACAGGAGCTGCTGAGATGGCCGTTCCATCACGTGAAGACTTAATTGTTTATTTTGAACAAATGAATAAACGAAATACAAAGGCGATACTTACAATTATTAATAACAATGAAGAATTATTAAAAAGATATAAAGAAAGTTATATCTTAAAGAATCCAATGTCTTTATATGAAACACTTGAACAAAACTTTGATCATTTATATGAAAGACTTATTAATGTTATTAATAATATTGTTGTTATTAGTACTGAGAGATTAAATAAATTAAAGAGTAGTTTTATCTTTAAGAATCCTAAAATGCTCTTTATAGATAAAGCTTATAATTATAATGATTTAGTTAAGAGATTAAAATTATCAATTAATAAGAATATTGATGATAATAAAAATAATTATGTTCAATTATTAGGTAAACTTGAAGTATTAAATCCTATTACAACAATTAAAAGAGGTTATACCATTACACGTAGTAATAATAAACCTATAAAAAGTATTAAAAGTGTTAAAGAAAATGATTTAATTGAGAGTGAACTTAGTGATGGTTTAATTATTAGTAAAGTTATTGATACGAAGGAGGTAACTGATGCAAATTAGTGGTTTAGAAGAATTAAATATGGAAGAAATAGAGAATCTAGATCTTGATAGTTTACAAGACCTACTTATGATGCTTTATGACTTAGAACCAGTTAAAGCGTTGGGCAACAAACTTCATATTGGTAATATTCAAATTGGTGAGAAGTTATCTTTTGAACTTGATAATGGTAAAGAATTAATAGATGTTCATGTAATAGATCTTAATTCAATATATTCAATAACAATCTATGTACCATCTAAAGATGGTAGAGCACTTCATTATTTATATAATAAAAAAAGAAGAGTAGCAGTAACAGAGAATGTTTTCTTGAATCGTGGTAATTTAATACTTAAATATCATACTAAAGAAGAATATAGTTTTGAATTATATAATTATGATAATGCGAGTTCAATAAAGATTGCTTTTAAAGCTAAAGAATTTGATGTTGATAGTTTTATTAATAAATTCTTTGTACAAAATAATCATGTTGAAGAATTAATCAAAGAATTACCAAAGAAGTATTTAAAAGTACAAGAAATAAATGGTAATGTAGCAAGAGAAAGAATCTATAGAGATAATAAATTAGTAAGCGATGAAAAAGGAGAGTATCATGGAGAAGAAAGAGAAGAAAGACAAAATAAATTTTGAAGAAAATATTAAAGAACTAGAACAAATTGTTCATGACTTAGAAAGTGGTAATGTAGCGCTTGATGAAGCACTAGAAAAATTTAATAAAGCATATAAATTGTCACGTGAATGTGATGAAAAATTAAAAGAAGTATCTGAATCAGTTAATAAGATATTGACTGAAGATGGTAAATTAGAAGAATTTACTATCGAAGAATAGTTTACAATATTTTACAAAGTTAATTTACATTTTTTACCTATATTTACGGTATTAATATTATATCTTTGATATAATATAATAAAGAAAGTAGGTGATATAATGAGAAAAATAATGTTAATAGTTATTTCTTTCGTTATGTCACTTTTTTTTGTAACTAATACGAAAGCCCTTAGTTATTCAAGTAGTGAACTAAAAGGAAGAAAGACGTGTTCTAAGTTTGAACTTGCTATTGCAAAGACTGATGGAAGTATTCAAAGTGTTAGTTGTCATGAGGATTATACTAGTGCGAAAGCAAGTATGTCTACAAATAACGAAAAGAATTTAATAATCATTGATGAATCTGTAAGTAATAGTAAGATTGTTGATGCTAAGTATGCATTACTATATCTTTCTCATGGTGATGCAGTTATTTATATGTATTCTAATGCTGCTTGTACTTCACAAGGCAATTATATGAATAATGGATCTGGTTATGGTGGTGTTGAAGCTGCTCTAATTAGTTATGATAGTAGTAATGGTTCATATAAAATGAAAATTGGTGGCTATACTGGTTATATTAAAAAAGCTGATGTTGTAGCTGTTGTACCAGTTAGTTGGGCTAAATCAACATCATATTTTAAAATTACTAGTAGTGATATCTATCATTATTTTGCTAAGAATATTGAAAATAGTGGCTATACACAAATGTCTTATAGGTTGGGCCCTAAGCCAAGTAATATAAATACTGGTTCATACTATAGTTATGATGGTAATTACTTCTATAGTAGTTTATATACAATGTTAGATGATTATCGAGGTAATAATACTAGTGGAAGTATTAATAAAGATAATCCATATTATAACTATTATCAATATCTACCACATAGAACAAAAACTAATTATACAATTGATGACTTTGATGCTTATATCAGAAATCAATTAGGAATGGTTGGTAGTATATATGGTAAAAAGAAAGTAACAAATTATTCTGTATTATATGGTGAAGCTGATAGTTTCATTAATAGTGAAAAGAAGTTTGGTGCTAATGCTTTATCAATGTTTAGTTTATCTTTAAATGAATCTACTAAAGGTACAAGCGAAATAGCGCGTTATAAAAATAATATTTTTGGTCATTCAGCATATGATTCAACGCCATTCTCATCAGCAAGTGTTTATTTAACCGTATCACACAATATTGATTATCATGCATATTCATATATTAGCTATGGGTATTCAAATCCAAGTGATGGTCGTTACTATGGAGGTAACTTTGGTAATAAACGCATTGGTATGAATAGAATGTATGCTAGTGATATCTTCTGGGGAGAAAAAGCTGCTAGTTACTATTATGAATTTGATCGTAGTAATGGTATGAAAGATTATGATTATTATCAATTAATTGTTTCTAATGATACATATATTTATGCAAGAGTATCACCATCTTCAAGTGCAAAATCTAATTATACGATTAAGTATAAAGGTATGCCATTTGTTCTACTAGAAGAAGTAGAAGGTGAAAATTATAAAGGCTCTAATATTTGGTATAAGATTCAAGCTGATCCTAACGTTGATAGTAATGGTAATAAGATAAGTGGTAATTCATCAAATCCACCAGCTTATAACTGGAATGGAGCATTATATGTACCATCAAGTATGTTTATTAAGGTAAATAATACAGAGAAGGTTAATAATAAATATCATGCCCCAGCGAGTGTTAATAAAGAAACTGATGATTATACTTATACATTCTGTGGTACTAATACCGTAACTAATTATAAGATTGGTTACTTAATTAAAGATACTGACTATTATTATTCATCAACAATGTTAAATAAAAAAGGTACTTTAAAAGCTAATAGTTTTGTAACAATTATTAAAGAAGCTAAAAATGAAGATACCGTTAATTACCTAGTAATTACTAACTATGGTACTTATCAAAAACATTGGATAAGTGGTGAATATGTAACAATTGTTAATCGTGACCTATTAAAAGTATCAATTGATAAAGAAGGAAGTTATATTTCTTCATACGCAAGTATTGGTGGTGCTGAAAACTTAAAGATATATACTTATAACCAATTACCAATTGTTGATTATACAACGCAAAATAATAAATTATATTTAAAAGTACAAATCAGTAATGATGGAAGTATTAAGTATGGATATATTGATTCAACAATTAGTAATATTACATATACAACAAATCGAACTAAGTTAAATGATAAAGCTCCAGTAATTAATGCTACTGATAAAGATTTTTATATTAACGAAAGTTATAATATTTTAGATAATATAGTAGCTACTGATACTGAAGATGGAGATATTACAAGTAATATAAAAGTTACAAGTAATAATATTAACATTAGTAAAGTAGGTACATATAGTGTTACTTATTCTGTAACTGATTCTTATAGTAATACAGTAACTAAGACAATTAAAGTTAATGTTATTTATAAAGATTATCCACCAGTAATAAATGCAAGTGATAAGAGTATTGTATTAAATACAACCTTTGATCCATTAAGTGGAGTTACTGGTACTGATAATGAAGATGGTAATATTACAAGTAATATAAGAGTTACAAGTAATAATGTTAATATGAGTAAGGTAGGTACATATAGTGTTACTTACTCACTTACAGATTCTGGTAATAATACAACAACTAAAACAGTAACGATTAAAGTCTTTACTTATTCTGAAGCACCTGGATTATTTATGTTTGATTCCTTCAAACATAAAGAGAATAATACATTTACGATAAGTGGCTTTATGAGTGTTGCAGGTATGGATAATAAAACTGTTACTCATGAATTAATCTTTGTTAATGAAAATGATAATAAAGAATATAAGTACACTCTAAATAATTGGAAAGATTATCCTTATGAGATGAACTCTTTAGATGATGATCGTGAATACAATTATAGTGGTGGTTGGTTCAAGAGTGATATTGACTTATCAAGCAATAAATTACCTAATGGTGATTATAAATTATATATTAAAGTAACTAATGGTATATATATTTCTAAAGCATATTTTACAAATGTTGCTTATAAAGATATGGCAAGAAGAATTCATGGTGATAATCGTGAATTCATGATTGAAGTAGATTATGGTACTTTAAATAGTCCATTACAATTTAGTGTTCGTGATAGTCTAATTAGTTTAGATATCCCAACTAGCATGGATCCAATGTATAACTTCATTAAAGGATTTAATAATGATAATGGATTATACTTAAAAGGTATTAGTTATAATATTGGTGTACCATATAATAGTAGTAGTGAAGTAAGTCGTTACTTAGTACTTGAAAATACTACGACATATAAACGTTATAGTTATCCAATGACCGCTATTACTGGTGATTATTTAGTAACTTTAAATGTTTCTGATAACTATAGTAAGAAATACGCATGGTTTGAAGTAAATGTACCACTTGAAAATATTAATGCTCTTGAGAAAGGTACATACGCAATATATATTTCATCAAATGTTAATAATAAAACATACTATGGTGAACTTAAAGATGTTGCCTTTATAGATTTAAAATTCAATAAGACAAGTAACTATGAAATAGTAAGAAATAATAATAAACGTATGCGTATTGAATTAGTTGTGAAATAATTGTAAAAGAATAGTCAAAACTATTCTTTTACTTTATAATAAAGATAGGGAGTAATTATGAGAACTGTATTACCTGCTGATACTTATAAAGTATTTAATAAAGCTTTTTTAACACCACAGGCTAAAGATGTTTTAGTATCTTTATATCAACCAATAATAGGTTTATCGGCAGTTAGTTTATACTTAACTTTATATAATGATTTGAATGAAGAATATGAAAGTATTGAATATACTCATCATCATTTATTAAGTATTATGATGACTAACTTAGATACCATTATTGAAGCAAGAAAGAAACTAGAAGCTATTGGTTTGTTAAAGACATTTTATAAAGAAGATGAAATTAATAATTACTTATATGTTTTATATGCTCCAATATCAGCAGCAGACTTCTTAAATCATCCGATATTAAATGTTGTTTTATATAATAACTTAGGTAAAGTAGAATATGAACATATTGTTGATAAATATCGTGCTAAAAAAGTTAATCTTCATGATTATAAAGATATTACAACAAGTTTTAATGAAGTATATAAAAGTGTTAATGGATATAATATCCCTAATGAAGATATTGTTAGTGAGAAAACAAGAAAACTTGTTATTGATAGTAATATTGATTTAAGTTTAATCATTAGTGGTATTCCAAGACAAATGGTAAGTGATCGTTGTTTTAATAAAAATAATTTAGATTTAATTATTTATCTAGCTTATCTTTATAAAATAGATAATTTAAATATGCAAGGATTAGTACGTAACGCGATTAATGAAAAAGGTATGATAGATACTGATGAATTAAGAAAGTTATGTCGTAATTATTATCAATTTGAGAATAATGGTAAATTACCAACACTAATTTATAGTACGCAACCCGAACACTTACGTGAACCAGTTGGTGATAAAAGTGATCTTGCTAAGATTATTTATACTTTTGAAAATATAAGCCCGCTTGATTTACTAAAAAGTGCTTATAATGGAGCAGAACCAACTGATCGTGATAAAAGACTTGTTGAGAATCTTATGCTTAATCAACAATTACCACCTGGTGTTATTAATGTTTTAATAGATTATGCATTAAAAGTAAATAATAAGAAATTAAATAAAGAATTTATTGAAACCATCGCTGGTCAGTGGAAACGTTTAAATATTGAAACAGTTAAAGAAGCAATGGATATATGCAGGAAAGAACACAAGAAAATAATTAAGAATAAACCGGTTCTTAAGACTAAGAAAACTGAAGATATTAAGACTCCGGAATGGTTTGGAAAAGATGTTTCTGTTAACCATGAAAATAGTAGTGAACTAGAAGAATTATTGAAAGATTTCCAATAATATGATATAATATAGCGTCATGTGGGGTTGGTATATGAATAGTAATATTCATGAAGCAATAAGAGATGCTAAAGAAAGATTTGCTAAAACAAAGAATTTTAATCGTAAATATTCATTAGAATTATTAATTAGAAATTTAGAGAGTTATATCCAACATTTTGATAGTAATTTCTATAATAGTATTGCTGAACTAAAACAATATAACTTACAAAAGAAATTATTAAATAAATCTCTAGATCGTGATTTTACAAGTTTTATGGGTAGAAATAAACAAAAACTTTGTAAAATTCTATTACCATATGCAAATAATCCAAATAATAGAACTGTTCACTTAGATACTAGTAATATAGATCCTAGAACATGTTTAAATATTATTGCTAATTTCTTATTTAGTGTTGATCGTAATTTATATAATTTATTTATTGAACTATATCAAAATAATCATATCTTAATAAAAAATGATTATTCTGGTAGTGGTTTAGAGAATAACGAAAAAGAAAAAGAATCTATTTATGTCTTTGTTGGATCTTTAAGAAGTGTGTCTGATATGGGTACTTTAGTTCATGAAATAGGTCATGCTTTTAAAGATTATTTATATGAAGATTATCATCGTTATTTTAATGTTGAAGAACTATTACATAGTGAAATACCAAGTGAAGTATTAGAATTAATGTTCTATAACTATCTAGTTAATAGAGGAATCTATCGCCAAGATGCTATTAATATTCTTCATAATTATGATATGAGTATGATAAGAGAAGCAAGATACTTATCAATTAGTGATGACTATAATCGTAGTTATTTAAGTACTCTAACTTATAATTTAGGTAAGATTATTGCTAAAGAATATACAAGAGATCCAAGTTACTCTTATCTTGACTTATTAAGATATATTAATATGCATGGTATTATGAAAGTTCTTAAAGGATTAAATATTGATCATGAAAGAATAAATGATGGTATTAATAAAGAGTTTTGTCTAATTAGATAAAACTTCTTTTTTTTATGTTATGATTATGTTAGGAGGAATTATGTACTGTGATGTTTTAGTAGAATTATCTAGTTTTAATATTGATAAAACTTTTACATATAAGATTCCTGTTAATACAAAAGTATTAGTTGGTGCTCGTGTACTAGTTCCTTTTGCTAATCAAAAACTAGAAGGATTTGTCTTAAGAATAAAAAAAGATATTGATAATATTGATTATGACATTAAAGAAATAATTGAAGTCGTTGACTTTGAACCAATCTTAAATAAAGAATTATTAGAGTTGGGCAATGAATTAAGTATTAAGACAGTATCAACTTTAATTAGTTGTTATCAAGTAATGCTTCCTAAAGCTCTTAAAGCTAATCATAAAGTTAATGATGGTATTAAATATATTGATTACGTTGTTATTGATAAGTTAGAAGATAAATTAACAAGTAAGCAAGAAGAAATTATTAGTTACTTGAAAGTACATAAAAAAGTGCGTTATCAAGAATTAAAAAAGATTAATAGTAGTGTTGATACATTAATTAAAAAAGGTTATTTAAAGAAAATAAAAGAAGAAGCTTATCGTTACTTAAAAGAAGAAAGTATTGAAGAAAAATATGTTCTTACCAAAGATCAAAAAGATGTATGCGATAAAGTAATTAGTAATCTAAATACTAATAATAAATATTTATTATATGGTGTAACAGGTAGTGGTAAGACAATCTGTTATATGGAAATAATTAATGAAGTAATTAAGAAGGGTAAGAAAGCATTACTTTTAGTTCCAGAGATTACTTTAACAACTCAAATTGAAATGCGTTTTAGAAAAAGATTTAAAAATATTGCGATTCTTCATTCTGGTTTATCAGATGGCGAGAAGTATGATGAATATAGACGTATTAAAAAAGGTGAAGTAGATATTGTAATTGGTGCAAGAAGTGCTATCTTTGCGCCTCTATCTGATATAGGAATTATTATTATTGATGAATGTCATTCTGACACATATAAACAAGAGAATATGCCTAAGTATGATGCCATTAATGTATCTGAAATACGTAGTAAATATCATAATTGCCCATTACTTTTAGGAAGTGCAACACCAGACTTAATTCATTTTGCAAAATGTCAGAAGAAACTATATGAATTATTAGTTCTTAAAAATAGAGTAGGTAATGCTAAATTACCAAAAGTAATCTTATGTGATATGACTAAAGAAAAAAGAATTAGTAATAGTTCATTCTCATATTTATTATATGATTCTATCGTTGATAAACTAAAAAAGAATGAACAAATAATTCTTTTAATAAATAGAAGAGGATACTCTAGTAGTATTATGTGTAAAGAATGCGGTCATGTTCTTAAATGCCCACACTGTGATATTAGTTATACTTATCATAAAAGTAAAGATATTTTAAGGTGTCACTACTGTGGTATGGCAATTAATATGCCTACGGAGTGCCCAGTTTGTCACAATAAATCTCTACATGAAGTAGGAACAGGTACGGAAAAGATTGAAGAAGAGATTAATAAACTATTTAATGCTAAAGTTGTTAGAATGGATTTAGATACTACAACAAGAAAAGGAAGTCATGAAAAGATTATCAATGATTTCCGTGATCATAAATATGATATTTTATTAGGTACCCAAATGATTAGTAAGGGACTTGATTTTCCTAATGTTACTTTAGTTGGTGTTATTAATGCAGATACTAGTCTATTTATCCCTTCTTATAAAAGCCCTGAACGAACATTCCAGCTACTTTCTCAAGTATCAGGAAGAAGTGGAAGAGGAGATAAGAATGGTGAAGTTATTATTCAAACATATAATAGAGATCATTATGCTATCGAACTTGCTAGTAAGAATGATTACTTAAACTTCTATAATATGGAAATGAATATAAGACGTGATAATAAATATCCACCATATTACTATTTATCTTATATTATTGTTAAGAGTAAAGACTATGATTACTTATCAAAAGAAGTAAATCGAATCGCTAATTTATTAAAGAGTAAACTTCCTTCTTTTGAACTGTTGGGCCCAACGGTATGTGTTCCTTTTAAAATAAATAATATATGTCGTTTTGGAATACTTATTAAATATAAAGAAGAAAAAAATCTCTTAGAAGTTTTAAGAGAATTAATAGATCATTATAAAGGTAGTAACAAAATAAAAATTGAGATTGATTTTAATCCTAATAATATATAAAAGATTTTACTTTTTTTGTAAAATCTTTTTTTCTTATATGTTATAATAAAGTAGGAATAGTAGGTGATTATATATGAATAATCAGAAAGCTTTTAAAATTGATATAAATAGTATTGAGTTAACCAAAAGAAAAATGGATAGTACTTATACAGAATTAATGGAAATGGTTGATAAGTACAAAGAAATGATTGAAGATACTGAAAAAATATATAGCACTGAAAGTGCCATAATGTATCGTAATGTGGCAGTTATTTATGTAGAATTAATAAAGAAATATTTAAATCGTGATTTTAAAGAATATATTAATAATTTAGATTCTATTAAAGGATTGTATACTGATTTATATAGTTCAATAGAAAGTTCAACTAATGGAGGTACTGTATGAATAAAGTATATTTAGATGAATTAGAATCTGTTGGTAATGAATTAGTAAATTATTCAAAAAATGAAATATCCAGTAAAATTGATGAATTAAAAAATCTAACAAATAATTTAGAATGGAATGGTATGGGCTATGAAACATTTATTGAAGGATATAACAATAAGATTAATAAAATAATTGAATGGAATGATAATTTAACTAGAATGGCATCATTTTTATTAACAGCAAAAGATGATTATACTGATACGAATGAAAATATTGAAAGTAAATATAATGAGAACTTAGAAGAGTTAATGAAAGAATTAGCTGAGATGGGAAGGTATTAGTATGGGATGTAGTAGAGATTCAAACTGTTTAAAAATTGCTAAGATAGTTTATCCAAGCCTAGAGGGTGATATTGATGCTTCTACTAGTAATATTAATAATCAAATTGAAGCTATTATCGACTCTTTAAGCGCTTTATATATACCAGATGATTACTTGGGCAATAAAGTTAAAGAAAACTTAAGTGAAATTTGTGAAGGATTAACAAGCGATAGAGAAAGTATAGATTCTTTTTCTTCTAGCATTGATAATTTTATATCACAAAAAATTAATGAACATGAAGGACATTATAACGCTTGGAAACAAGCACAACAAAAGAAATTAGAAACTGAACAAGAACAATAAAAATAGAAAAAGAAAGTGATGGTGATTAGAATTGAATGATGATGTATTAACAAATAATAGTAATGCAATGCCACGTCCAACTCCAACGCCACCGCCAATGTCAACGCAAACATTTGATTCGGATTCAAATTATAATCCTTATCCTACACCAGCACCTGGTCCTGCGCCTAAACGTGAAAGATTTATCATAATGAATAAGTCAAAGGGTAAACAAACTATTTATGATTCGGAGAATGATTTTACTATAAAATATTCGGATGATAACGGATATGTAGCTTATAAAGATGATAAAGAAGTTTATCATATATATCCAGGTGGGGCAACATCATTTAAGAAACCTGATGGTAATTATGTTATTACTTGGGATAAAATGACAATAGATGATATTGGATCTAATACTGTAGTATTTGATAATGATTGTTATTATGGTTTTAATGGAGAGACAATTGAAGAATTAAGCGATTTTAATAAATATCCAAGGTTTTATACCAGGACCAAACAAGATGGCTCAGAAGTTTTGTATGATTTAAAAAACAATCTTAGAATTGTAGACGATGAATTCGGTGGTTATACAGTATATAATGAATATGATGATGTAATATATGCTGTTGACTGTGATGGCGTAGGTCTAATAAGAACTAAAACTGGTGAAAACATTTATCCAAAGCCACCATTTACTAAAGAACAATATGATTCTAACATGGTTGTGGAAACTAGCGATGGTTTCACATATGTTATATCGGATCGTAGAATTCTTGAAAAAACTGACGAAGATGGAATCGTATCAAAATATACTTATGATGATGATTCTAATTATTATGTTGAAAAATCTACGGGTGAAGCATATTATTATAAAGATGGTCGAGAGCGTAGACATGTCTATGTTGATGGTGTTATCTCTATGACGACATCGGACTACGATTTTTATATTTTATATCCTGATGGTTTCTGGACACAAGATAATGCATACGGAACATATACCATTGGTGACGATAATAGCATAACTTGTATTACGGAAAATGGTGAAACTTATGTATATGATAAATATGGAACTAAAACAAAGTATATCTCAGAAAAAGGTATTGAATATGACTATAATTATGATAAAAGATCAGTTAAATCTACAAATAATGGAAGAGTATCTTATTCAAGAATAAATCACATTGAATATGATGAAGAAGCTTATAATGCTATTTTAAAAGCGTTAAATGATGTCGAAAGTTCTTATCATGAACCAATAAAAAGCGCCCAATTTATGATTGAAGGAGCTATCGATTCTTTCCCAGATAAATATACAGAAAATCGTATTAGTGATGCAATCAGTAATATTGAAGTTCATATTAATCTAATCAATACACTAAGTGAAGTAACAAATTATTCCCTTCTTGCATATCAAACATGTGATGAAAATCTTAAGACAAAATTGGAAAAACTTGTTGATAGTTTGTTTGGTGATGCTGATAAAACGATGGGAGATAAATTCAAAAAAGCAATTGATTATACGATTACTACTCGTGATGGAATAAAAGGATATAAAGAAGAAACTAATTTTTGGAAATCAGAATTTATTGTTGATTTATTAGTCAATTATCCAAATTCTTCTGTTTTAGAAGGCGAAGAATTAACTAAATATATGGAAGAAAATAATATTAGAGATTTAGAAACTTTAGTAATAGCTAAAGAAATTGTTAATATTAATGGTGTTAATATGCCAATATATAAAGTGGTTGATACAAAGGATCTTGATATTGATGGTTATAATAAATATGTTGATGATTCCAATAAAGCTATTGGCAATGTTGATAAAAGAGTTTTACAATATGAAGCTGATACAGGAGCGCATGTTTCATATTTTTCAAGTTATACTGTTGATGATGGCCTTTATAATAAGGATGGTTCCATGAAAGATCCTTATTATGCAGGATATGCTAATGCATCAAATTTGAATACTGTTGCTGTTTATAGACCACAAAATCCTGATGATGTTGATTGTGTCCTACATGAGTTGGGACACACATTCGATCATTGTATTTGTCATAATACTCCTGGTGAGTGGTGGACAACAACATCTCCTGATTTTGATTATAGTATTTTCCCTGATGGAATTAGTACAAGAGAACTTGCACATAAAGAATATGGTGGATATAATCCTAATTACGAATATGACCCTGATTATAGTAATGATGGTGCATATCAACCGACAGAATTCTTTGCTGAATCATTTAGAAATTATTATTCTAGTGATCCTGAGAAAAGGGCAGAATTTGCTGATTTAATCCCCGAAACTTATGAATACTTTGATAAGATGGAAGAATGGGCTGGTGAACAAAATGGAAATAAATAAAGATCGTAGTAAGAAGATAAGAAAACTATTAGCTATATCATTAGCAGTTGATATGATGCTTTCCATGGGAATAGATGCCAAAGCAGAAGTTTTTAAAGATAACAACCATATTCATTATTCAGTTGAAGAACAAATAAAGTATCATAATGAACAACATAAATTACAAGAAATGATTCAAAATTTATCTGAAGATTTATATGATAAAGAATATAATGATTATTGCGATAATGGAACTATTACTAT
>JAEEGL010051148.1_pt1 | contig 15854 bp, 13 predicted proteins | sample 9134231 | NCBI WGS metagenome assembly JAEEGL01 (sample SAMN16246548, study PRJNA631951) | gut metagenome | biome: gut microbiome; feature: rumen; material: fiber-attached | host: Bos | place: Iran: Karaj | collected 2018-10
CGCACCTCTTCCCATTCCGAACAGAGAAGTTAAGCCCCGCCGCGACGATGATACTGCGGGAGACCGTGGGAAAGTAGTTCGCCGCCCACCCACAACGGAAAGCCCGTCAGCAACCAGCTGGCGGGCTTATCTGTTTTAATACATCCTCATTAGTCTGTAAAGAACTCCTCCTTGAAATTCACGAAATACACCCGCTCCTGCGCACGCGTCAGGGCGGTGTAGAGCCAACGGAGGTCCTCCATTTCGAGGGCGTCCTTGAGGTTTAATGACGAGTCGATGAAGACGGTGCTCCACTGCCCGCCTTGCGTCTTGTGGCAGGTGAGAGCATAGGCGAACTTCACCTGTAAGGCGTTGAACCATGGGTTCTTCTTCATCTCCTTGTAACGCTCCCTGCGGTTGGGGATGTCCATGTAGTCTTCTTCGATGGCACTGAATAGCTTTCGGCTTTCTTCTTCCGTCAACGAGGGACTGTTGCTGTTTAAGGTGTCCAAAAGGATCTTCGCTTCTATGTTAGGCTCATCTTGGTAGTCGGTGAAGCTCAGCTCCACATCGGCGAAACGGAAGCCGTACATCTCCTCGAAATGTTTGATTTTCCGTATCTCGGCCATGTCGCCGTTGGCGATGAAACTGATGGATTGGCTGCCCTCGGCCCAATAGTAATTGTTCTTCACCACCATCAGCTTGTCGCCCGTGGCTATCTCGCCTTCGATGTTGAGGATGCGTCCGCGGATGGCCTGGTTGAACATGTTGGCCCTCTTGTTCGACTTGCACACGATGACGGCCTCGTTGTTGGAGATGTTGGAGAAAACATTGTAAAGCAGCTCTTCAAAAGTCTCAGGTTCAATCTTTTGGATGTCGCTAAATCCTTGAAGGTGGAAGATAGGCAGCGCGTATTCGTATAGGTTCTGACTCAGCATTTCCCTGAGGTCGGTGGCGTTATACAGGATGCCCGACTCCAAGGCCTGGCGTTTCACCTCCGTCAGCTCGTAGGTGGCAGCGGTGATGTGGAACTCTGACTTCAGGTACTCGCAGTCCAAGGCGGGACTTTCGCGGCTTTCGACAGGTGGCAGCTGTGCCGTGTCGCCGATGAGCAGCAGACGGCAGTCCTCGCCGCTGAACACATAGCCCAGCAGGTCGTCGAGCAGGCTCGTGCCGCCGAAGTCGCGTTGCTCGCCGATCATGGAGGCCTCGTCGACGATGAATAGGGTGTGTTTGTATTTGTTTTCGGCCCGTGCAATGCGGAAGCTCCCGTCAGGGAAGGTCATGGCTTGGTAGATCTTTCGGTGGATGGTGCTTGCACTTTGTCCCGTATAGTTGCTGAGTACCTTAGCAGCCCTTCCTGTGGGTGCCATTAGCACATATCGCATCCCGATGACCGGCAGGGTACGCACCAAGGTCTTGACCAGCGAGGTCTTTCCCGTTCCGGCATAGCCTCTCAGGATGTAGGTGGGGTTTTCTTTTTGTGAGAGCAGGAAAGCAGCCAGATGGTGGAGCACGATGGCTTGTCCGTCGGTAGGCTCGAAGCCGAATGACTGGATGAGGCGGCCGTATAGTTCATGTCGTTCCATGGCCTTTTCGTCAGAAGGGGTAACCGATGCCCATCTGCAGCCTTAGGTTGTCGCCTTGGCCGAAACGCCAGTAACTGCCGTCGGTCATGTAGGGGTTACGCATGGCGTAGGCAAGGTCGAGGCGCAGGATGAGGAAGGAGACGTCGATGCGGAGACCGAAGCCGGCGTCGACGGCCAGCTGCTTGTAGAAGGTGTTGAAGCCGAACTCACCGTTGGGCATCGATTCGTTGGGGTGGTAGGTCCACACGTTACCTGCGTCGACGAAGACGGCCCCTTTGAAGATGTCGTGGATGGGGAAACGGTATTCGGCGTTGAGTTCCAATTGAAGGTCGCCGGTGCGCTCGATGTCGTAGTCGTGGGGCACATAGCCGCCGGGGCCTACGGTGCGGTAGAGCCAGCCGCGCAAGCCGTTGGCGCCGCCGCCGTAGAAGCTACGCTCGAAGGGGAGGTCTTGCGAGTTGCCGTAGGGGATGCCGATGCCGGCAAACTCGCGAAACACCAGCCATGAGTCTTCACCGAGTTGGAGGTGCTGCCTCACGTCGAAGCTGCTTCGCACATATTGGGCGTAGCGTATGCCAAACAACTCGTGATGACCGTTTTCTTCGCTGATTAGCTTGGTTTTGTTGAACAGGGAGAGTAGGTTGCCGCTCGATTCGACGTCGGTGCGCAGGTAGAAGAAGCTGCCACTCTTGTTGATGTTTTGCGTGTTGTAGATCAACGAATAGCGTGTGCCGAAGAGGAGGTGACTGGTGTATTGGGCCTTTTTCCTCTGGCTGGTCTCGGCGTCGAGGTAATCCTGGAAAGCCTGGTTGATGTTGGCGATTTTCACGCTATTGAGAAAGACGGGGGTGAACGTCTGGCCTAGCCTGTAGTTGGTCTTCCAGTCGTAGCTGTATGACGCTGTCGTGATGTAGCGTGAGTAGTAGTATCGTATCTGCGAGTTGAAGCCCAACGCGACGGTGGTGGTGGGCTGGTAGTCTCTGGCGAACTGGAGGAAGGAGATGGGTGAGAGGAACTTCGGGAAGATGATGCTTGAGGTGATGCCCAGTTCCCAGGTGTTGAACACGTGCTTGCCGCTCTCGGTGGTCTCGGTGCCTATGAGCCTTTGTGCCTCGAAGCCTCCTTTCAGGCTGAGTTGGAAGGTCTCGGCGCCATGGAAGATGTTCTTGTTGTGGTACGAGAGGCTCCCCTTGACGCCCAAGTCGCCGTCGGAATTGGTGCCCTCGCTCTGTATGGTGAACGAGTGCTTGTCGTTTTGCTGCATGGTGATGCGGCAGTCGAGCAGGTTGAGAGAGTCGTTGGGAGTGCCCACACTGTCGAACTCGATGTTGACGTTTCGGAAAAGTCGGAAGTTGCCCAGAGCCTTGTAGGTGCTGGTGACGCTCCTCTGGTTATAGGGCAGGCCCTCAATGATGTTGATGGACTGCGAGAAGGTCTGAGGCTTTACCTGAGGCTTGTCGTAGTAATAGAAATCCCAGGTGTTGGTCCGCTTCAGGCGACTGTATTCCACGGTGAGCTGGGCCGAGTCGATGGGCTGGCTGTTCATCTTGAAGACGGAGTAGTCGGGATAGATCTTGATGTCGCGAATGCGGTATTTGGTGAACGACAAGGGGTTGTCTTTCAGCTTCATCGTCACCTTCAGGGTGTGGTTCATGTAGTTGCTGTCGACTTCGTAATAGACATTGTCGCGCGTGAAATAGTAATAGCCCGAATTACGCATCCTGTCGGTGATGAGTTCTCGTTCGTCTTTGAGGGAATAAGCGTTGTAGATGTCGCCTTCCTTGAGGGGGAACCGGGCGCTGTCGCGCATGATGAGCCTGTTGATGAGGCTGTCTTCGATGATATAATCAATCCCGTTGACGGTGTAGGGACGGCTAGGGTAGACGTGGTAGGTGATCTTCGCCTTCTTCTTCCTTTTCCTTAGCTTTACAGAGTGGGTGACATTGGAATGGAAATAGCCGACGTTGTCGAGGTAGCGCATCATCTGTTTCGATGAGTTGTTGGCCTCTGACTTTTCGTAATAGACGGGCTGGTTGCCGAAGTTTTTGTTCATCCATTTCCAGAAGGAGCTTTTCGGCTTGCGCTCATGTTTGTAGTAGATCCAAGTGGGGACGTTGGTCTGGAAGGTGGTCTTGTAAGGCTTGAGGGAGATGTATTGCGAGATGCCAGTCTTACTGATCTCGGTGCCTTTTTCTTCGATGACGACTTTGTTGCTCTGCACCAGGTATTTCCCTTCGGGGACGAAGCGGCGGAGCGAACACGACGACATAAGGATGGCTACGAGTGCTCCGATGAGGAAGATATGGTACCTTTTGCCCGTCATGGGGATGGCAGATTTAACGACGTTGATTCTTTGATTTGGCGCAAAGGTAAGAATTATTCCTTTACACCACCTCGGCCACGGTGAAATTGCTGCCTCCGATGAAGACTACGTCGCCGAAATGGGCGTTGTTGACAGCCGAGCGGTAGGCGTGGCTGACCGACTCGAACACTTGTCCGCGTAGTCCCAGGTCGAAGGCTTTCTCGGCCAGTATGTGGGCATCCAAGCCTCTCGGGATGTCGGCCTTGCAGAAGTAGTACTCGGCGCCGTGGGGCAGCAGCTGCAGCACGCTATCGATGTCTTTGTCGTTGACCATGCCGAGGACGAAATGGAGCTTGTCGTAGTTCATCTCGGCCAGTTGCATCACCACTTCCTTGATGCCAGCCACGTTGTGTCCCGTGTCGGCGATGGTGAGCGGGTCGTTGTTAAGGACCTGCCAGCGGCCCATGAGGTGGGTGTTGCGGATCACGCGTCCGATGCCGTCGCGGATGTCGTCGTCCGACAGGTTGAACTTGCTGCGCAGCAGGTCAAGGGCGCACATCACGGTGGCGAGGTTCTTCTGCTGGTAGTTGCCCAACAGCGGGAGTTCGAGGGCCTCCATGTAAAGCTCGCTGTTTTTCCAGATGTCGAACTGCTGTACGTAGTTGGACTCGATGTGGATCTTGTCGCAGTCGAAGACCTGGTCGGCGAAGCAGATGGGGCTATGGCATTCGTTGGCTTTGTCGATGAAGACCTGCTCGGTCTCGGGATGTGTCTCGCCGATGACCACGGGGATGCCGGGTTTGATGATGCCCGCCTTCTCGTAGGCGATTTTGGCCCTCGTGTCGCCTAAGAACTTGGTATGGTCGAGGTCGATGTTGGTGATGACGCTCAGCTCGGGCGTGATGAGGTTGGTGGAGTCGAGGCGGCCTCCCATGCCCACTTCAACGATGGCGATGTCGACTTTCTCTTTCGAGAAGTAGTCGAAGGCCATGCCCACGGTCATCTCGAAGAACGAGAGCTCCATGGCCTCGAATCTGTCCTTGTATGTGTCTATGAACTGCACCACGTTCTCTTCGGGTATCATCTCGCCGTTGATGCGGATGCGTTCGCGGAAGTCGCGCAGATGGGGCGAGGTATAGAGTCCGGTCTTGTAGCCCGCCTCTTGGAACACGGAGGCCAGCATGTGGGAGACGGAGCCTTTGCCGTTGGTGCCGGCCACATGCACCGACTTGAAGTCGTTTTGCGGGTTGTCGAGAAGGTTGAGGAGTTGGATGGTGTTGTTGAGGTCGGCCTTGTAGGCTGCGGCTCCGATGCGTTGGTACATCGGCAGTTTGTTGAACATCCAGTCGAGGGTCTCTTGGTAGGTCATATATGAAAAACAAAGGCCCCTGAGCTTGTCGAAGGGCCGATTATTTATTATTTGTTGATGACAAAAGTGTACGTGATAGTGCCATGCTGTTCCTCTGGCGCGTCGGGGTCGGATTGGAAGGTGGATCGCAAGGCGGCTTGTTTGGCCTTCTGACGCATCTCGCTGTTGATCAAGGTGGTGCCTTTTTGGGCCACCTCGGCGCGGACCACTTGTCCAGCGCGGTTCACCCAGATGTCGACGACGACGATGCCTTCTTCGCTGAAGTCGTCGTTGGGGCGGTGGAGACTCTTGGCGCCACGGCCTCCGAGGTCGTAGCCTGTTCCGTTGCCTTTGCCGCCGTTACCGTCATACTTCCTGACGCCTGCCAGTCCGTTGGGTTTGCCTTGGTCACCGGGTTGTCCCGTGATGCCTTCCGAACCGCCGGCCTGCGGGTTGTTGTTGCCCTTAAACAAAGCCCTGTCGTTGACTTTGGGTTTGGGCTCTTCCACGGGTTTCGTCTCTTGTTTCGGCTTGGTGGTCTTGGGTTTCTCGATGGCGGGAGCCTCTTCGTCGTTCTGTGTGACGATGTCTTCCTTGCTCTGGCTCTGTTCCTGCTTCGGCTGTGCTGCCATGGGGATGGCGGGCTTCTCGGGCTGTATGTTGCCCATGCCTTGGTCCATCATGCCCAAGTCGACCTCCACGCCTTCCTCGCCGGGAAGCGGCAAGGGGGTCCTGAAGGCCATCAGAAACAGGACGAGGAGCACCAGCGCGTGCACCACTATGCTGCCCACTGCGGCGATACCCTTGTCTTGTTTTTCTTTACTCATGGCTTTTCCTCCTATTTTTTGGGTGAGGTGGCCAAAATGACCTTGTGATTGTTGCCTGTCGCGTTATTGATTTCGTTGACGGCATCAATGACGTTGACGATGTATTGCACGGGGACGGTCTTGTCGGAACGGAGCACCACCGTGGCTTGCGGGTCGTTGCCGATCTGCGTGTTGATGAGGTCCATGAGTTGGCTCTCGTCAATCACCTTGATGTCATTGACCTGATACTGGTAGTTCTCGTCGACGTAGACGGTGATGGTCTGCTTGGCCATGGTCTTGCTGTTGCTCGACGGCAGCATGAGCTTGATGGCGTTGGGCGCTACCAGCGTCGAGGTGAGCATGAAGAAAATCAGCAGCAGAAACACCAGGTCCGACATGGACGAGGAGTTGAATGTGGGTTCGACCTTATTTCTCGATTTGATGGCCATAGTGCGCTGATTTTATGCGGGTTCGTTCAAGACGTCCATGAATTCGGTTGCCTTGCCTTCGAGCAGGTTGACAACTTTCTGGATTTTGTTGGAGATGATGGCATGGAAGATATAGGCGACGATGCCGACGATCAGACCGCCGACGGTGGTCACCATGGCTTCGTAGATGCCCGACGAGAGCAGCTCGATATCAATGTTGTTGCCTGCCATCGACATGTTGTAGAACGCGCGGATCATGCCGGTCACTGTGCCCAAGAAACCGATCATCGGGGCGGCGCTGGCAATCATGGCGAGGATGCTGACGCCACGTTCCAGCTTTGCGACCTCCAGGTTGCCCACATTCTCGATGGCCGAGTTGATGTCGCCCAAGGGACGTCCGAGGCGCGAGAGACCCTTCTCGATCATGCGCGAGATGGGGGTGGAGTTGCCTCTGCACAAGGCTTTTGCCGAGTCGATCTTACCGTCTTTCATGTATTCGCGGATGCGGTCCATGAAACTCTTGTCGTATTTCGTGGCGCGCGACACGGTGATGAACCTCTCGATGAAGATGTAGACCGCGACGAGCGACAAGACGGCCAATAAAATCATGATCCAACCGCCTTTGGTGGCGAGTTCGAGGACTGAGAGTTTGAATTCAGTAGGTTGGGCAACCGCTTCAGTGGCAGCGGCAGCTAAATCGTTGGTGGTTTGTTGAATTTGAAGAAGATTCATATAGCTGTTGTATTTTCCTTTTTAAAACTGAAAAACGTTGGTATTATTGTCTTAACGCATGTCAATCACGTCCACCTTGGGATATTTTTTTGCGTCGAAGGTGAAGAACTTGTCGTCAAGCTTCTGGTCGAATTTCATCTCTTCGACGTTGATGACGACCTTGCTGCCGTCGTCCATATAGATGTCGGCACTCTTCAGCTCGGTCTTCTTTGTGTTGATTTTCAAGGTGACGCGCTTGTATTGTCCCTTGGGGTTGGCCAGCTCGACGGTGGCGATACCTTGTGCGTCGAGACCCGTGAGGGTGGCCACATAGCTCTCGTCCAACGAGGTGAGGAGTTTCAGGGGTGTGTTGTCGTCGCCGTCGGTAGCGTTGCTCACCATCACTTCCTCGTCGTCGACGAGATACGACCAGATGGTCTTGCCGTCGCTGATGGTCTGCTGCTCGGCCATCTCTATCTTGTATGCCTCGCCTTGCAGCCAGGCGTGTCCTTTCTCGCTTTCGGTGTAATTCTTCCCGTCGGGGCTGATTTGATAGCTGAAGGCCATCTCCACGTTCTTGTGGCTCTTCACTTGGTCGACCATGAGGCGGATGACCGCCTCAGCGTTGTTTTGTGCGGTAACTACCTGTGTTGCAAACAATAACACAAGGCAGACGATGATGTTCTTTGTTTTCATTGTCAGATTCCGTTGTCTTTGTTGTAGAGGTCCCGCAAAATCTGTTCCAAAGCGGCTTCGGAGGTCACTTTCACCTCGCGCGATTTGCTGCCTGAGAACGGGCCAACGATACCAGCGGCCTCCAGCTGGTCGATGATGCGGCCGGCGCGGTTGTAGCCGAGCTTCAGCTTGCGCTGGATCATCGAGGTGGAGCCTTGCTGGGTCTGCACCACGATGCGGGCGGCTTCCTCGAAGAGGCTGTCGCGCTCGCCGTCGTCTTCGATGTCGGCGCCTTCACCCTCTTCCTCAGGCACCTCGGGCAGCAGGAACGGCTCGGCATAGCCTCGTTGGGCACCGATGAACTCGGTGACGGCTTCCACTTCAGGTGTGTCGATGAAGGCGCATTGCAGACGCACGAGGTCGTTGCCCGTGGAGAGCAGCATGTCGCCGCGACCGATGAGCTGGTTGGCGCCGCTCTGGTCGAGGATGGTCTTCGAGTCGACCTGCGAGATGACGCGGAAAGCGATACGGGCGGGGAAGTTGGCCTTGATGGAGCCCGTGATGATATTGACCGAAGGACGCTGGGTGGCGATGATGAGGTGGATACCGACGGCACGGGCCAGCTGGGCGATACGGGCTATCGGGGCCTCCACTTCGCGGCCAGCCGTCATGATGAGGTCGGCAAACTCGTCGACGACCAACACGATGTAAGGCAGGAAACGGTGACCCTCGGTGGGCAACAGTTTGCGTGCCTTGAATTTCTCGTTGTATTCGATGACGTTGCGGCACTCGGCGGCTTTCAGGAGGTCGTAGCGCTGGTCCATCTCGATGCACAGGGAGTTGAGCGTGCGCACCACCTTTCTCACGTCGGTGATGATGGCGTCATCCGAATCGGGGAGCTTGGCCAGATAATGGCGTTCGATACGGTTGTAGAGCGTCAACTCCACCTTCTTCGGGTCGACCATGACGAACTTCAGCTCCGAGGGGTGCTTGCAGTAGAGCAAGGAGGCGATGATGGCGTTGAGGCCCACCGACTTACCTTGACCGGTAGCACCTGCCATAAGGATGTGCGGCATCTTGGCCAGATCGAAGACGTAGGTCTCGTTGGAGATGGTCTTGCCGATGGCGCAAGGCAGGGCATATTTCGAGTTTTGGAACTTCTCGGAGCTGAGCACGCTGCGCATCGAGACGGTCTCGGGCTTGCTGTTGGGCACTTCGATACCGATGGTGCCCTTGCCCGGGATGGGGGCGATGATGCGGATGCCCAAGGCGGCGAGACTCAGGGCGATGTCGTCCTCGAGGTTCTTGATTTTCGAGATGCGGACACCTGCCGCAGGGACGATCTCGTAAAGTGTCACCGTGGGACCGATGGTCGCCTTAATCTTGTCGATGGCGATGCCATAGTTGCCCAAGGTCTCCACGATCTTGTTCTTGTTGGCATTCAGCTCTTCCTCGTCGATTTCCGACTTGCCGCCGCCGTAGTCGTTGAGCATGTCAAGGGTCGGGAACTGGTAGTCACGTAGCTCGTAACGTGGGTCGAAAGGCGTGTCGATGGTGTGGTGTTCCATGTTCTTGCCTTCGTCGACGGTCTTCTCGGTCGAGGTGTTCTCGATGACTAGCTCCACGTCGTCGGCATCGCTGTCGGTCTTGCCGCTGTCGTCGGTCGGCGTGACGGGGTCTTTATCGTCGGTGTCGTCAGGTTTCGGGTCGATGAAGACGTTTTCTTTGCCTTCTTGTTGTTTGCCCGTTTCGTCGGGGTTGACAATGACGAAGGTTGGGTCTTTGGTGGTGGCGGTGGCGGGCGGCAGGGTCTCGTCTTCGTCGTCCTCCTCGTCATCGATCGAGTCGGGGTCGATGTCTTCGCCGCCGTCGGTCATGTTCTGGTTTTCAAGCTCCCACTGTTCCTTGATGCGTTGCTCGGCGAGGATGGCGGCCTGGCGGCGTGCCTCTTCCTCTTTCATCTCGCGACGGCGCTTGAAGTAGTTGAGCGTCAGGTTGAACTGGTAGATGATGAACACTAAGAACAGGAAAGCGAGGATGATGATGACGCCTGCGTTGCCGATGTAGTCGGTCAGCAGGTCGTTGAGCCATTTGCCCACGGCGCCGCCGAGGATGGAGCAGCTGGGGGCGTATTGCGAGATGAAGCCGAAGAACAACGGTAGCCAAACCAAGCCCAGGAGTGCCCATTTCCAGACGTTCCACATCTTGAATTTGGCCGTCTCGGTCAGCCGCAGGCCGATGATGGTCAGCAGGTAAACGAAGAAGAAAGCACCGATGCCAAACGACTCCTTGATGAGGGTCTGTGCCAAAAACACGCCGCCGCTGCCCTTGAGGTTGTCGGTTTGCTGTTGTTGGTCGAAGATCTGTTGCCCCACGCCTATCTCCTGATAGTGACCGCTGAAGAAATTCACCAGATACGATATCAAGGCGATGCCGAGGAAGATGGCCAGGCAGATGAACAAGATACCGATGATCTTTTGCACTCTCCCGGCTTCTTTCGGTTCTTTCGTCGTCTTGGGCTCTTTGGCTTTGGTCTTCTTTTCCTTGCCGGTGCTGTCTTTTTTTTTGCCTTTCTTTTCTTCGGTCTCCTCCACGATAGAGGGGGTCGTTTCTTCTATCTCAGGCTCGGTTTGTTTCCTTTTGAAAGTGTTTTCTCTACGGTTGTTCTTGTCGCTCATTTTCTGTCTTCGTTATTGAAGTGCAAAAATAAATAAAATAGTTGGTTTTTGGCGGTGGGCATCGTGAGATTTTTGGACAAAAAAATAGGCTGTCGCAATCGGCAGCCTATCGTGTGGGTTTATTTCGGAATCTTGAACATCCTCTTCCAGCGGATGCCGCCGTTTTCCTTGTCTCTCGAGAGCCAGACGAGGATGGGTTTGCCGACGATGTGGTTTTCGGGCACGAAGCCCCAGTAGCGCGAGTCGGCGGAGTTGTGGCGGTTGTCGCCCATCATCCAGTAGTAGTCCATCTCGAAGGTGTAGCTGTCGGCCAGTTGTCCGTCGATGTAGATCTTGTCGCCTTCCACCTTCAGGTCGTGGAGCTCATAGGCGTGGATGATGCGCTCATAGAGCGGCAAAGTGTTGATATTCAGCTTCACGGTTTCACCTTTCTTGGGGATGTAGAGCGGACCGAAGTTGTCGACGTTCCAGGGGTAGAGGTCGGGACGGTGGGGGAAGATGCTCGTGTTGAGGCCTTGTCCCGGACCTTCCACGTTGCGCATCACCGAGGTGATGTAAGGCAGCTTGATGAGTTCGTCGGCCACCTTGGCGCTGATGTTGAGGATGAAGGTATTGGGGTCGGCGGTGGGATAGCCTTCGGTGATGTCGTACTTCTCGACGGTCTGCTTGTTGATGCCGCCGATGGTGGTCACCACGGTGTAGTTGTGCTGCATGTTCTCGGGCTCAAAACCCTTCTCGCCGTTGATGTAGACCACGCCGTTGATGATCTGCAGGGTGTCGCCAGGCATTCCGATGAGGCGCTTCACGTAGTTCTCGCGCTTGTCGACGGGGTGGGCGATGACCTTGCCGCACGGGGTGGGTGTGCCGTTGAGGTTAAGCGTCACCTTGCCGTTCCACACGGCATCACGCCCGTATTCGCGCACCAGGTCGTAATAGCTGACGCTGCTCTGGTAGTTCTCGCACACGGTGTCGCCGGCGGGATAGTTGAACACGATGGGGTCGTAGCGCTTCATCGTCGACACGCCGGGATAGCGGTGGTAGGGCAGCTTGATCCATTCCACATACGACTTCTTCGTTTTGCTCCACGGCAGGGTGTTGTGCACGAAGGGGAAGGAGATGGGGGTGTTGGGGCCCTTGGGACCATAGTGTATCTTGCTGACCACCAGGTAGTCGCCGACGCACAATGACTTCTCCATGCTCGAGGTGGGGATGGTGAACATCTCGAAGACGTAGGTCCTGATGATAAGGGCCGCGACCACAGCGAAGATGATGGCGTCGAACCACTCGCGGGCGGTAGACTTTTTGGGCCGTTGGGTCGTCAGCGGGTCAAGGTATTTGTCGTCTTTGGCGATGATGGGGAAGAAGATGAAGGGCAAGAGGGCGGCCATGCCTTCCTCCCAGATCTTGAATCTGCCGAAGCATTTGCCCAGCTCGACGAGCATGAGCAGCAGCATGAAGATGTTGATATAAGGGAAGACGAGGAAGAACCACCACCAGAATTTCTTCTGCTTGCCGATGATCTTCAGCATGACGTAGATGTTGTAGTAGGGGATGAGGCTGTAGTAGCCCTTTTGTCCGGCCTTCTCGAACTGCTTCCAACAGAACGCAATCGGGATAGTGAACAGCGCCGGGACGATAAGGATAAAAAGTATTAGTGACATGGTTTGATGTTGATGTTATCTGGTTAACGCGTTTTTGGGCGAAATAGTATGGTTAATAATATTCTTCGAGGTCCATAGTTGACTCAATGATATGGTTGTTCTTGTCGATGGTGCTCCATTTGCCTTGTTTTTTCACGCTGGCAGTACCGTTGCTCCTGAAGACGCTCGCTTCTTCATATTCAAAAGGTATGATGGTCTTGTTGTTGCTGTCAACAAATCCCCATTTGCCGTTCTTCTTCGCTCTTGCCAAGCCTTGGGAGAACATGTTGAGTTCGTCATAGTTGAACGGGATGACGACTTGCTCGTTGGCGGCCACTTTCACGATGCCCCATTTTGCGCCTTTTCTGACGACAGCATAGTCTTTGTTGGCACTCTCGATCTTGTCGTATCTGCAGGGCAAGGCCAGTTTGTAGCCTTTGCGGGCCACAAGTCCCCATTTCTTGGTCTTCATCACTTTGAGGTAGTCGAAGAAGTCCTCAATATCCTCGTATTCAAAAGGAATGAGCACCTTGTTTTGTTCGTCTATCATCCCTTTTTTCCCATTCTTTGACGTGTGGTACAAGCCTTTGCCGGCATACTTGAAGTGATCGTCGTATTCAAAGGGGATAAGGATGTTGTTGGCTTTGTCGATGAGGCCCCATTTGCCGTTTTTCTTGGCGTCGACGCTGACCCTTTCCGTTGCGGGCGATGAGTACACTTCGTCTGAATAATAATCCCAAACACTGCTGGCTTCCACTGAGAACGGCTCTACGTCGTCGTATTCAAAAGGAATCTGTTCTTCACCGTTTTTGTTCACGAAGCCATATTTCCCATTGCTGCCTTGTTTTTTAACCAGGGTGATGCCGTCGAGGATCGTTTTGGCATCTTTGCAGCCATGCATGGCCGCTTTGGTTAGCCAATAATAGGTTTTTTCGCCATCCTTTTCTACGCCTAAGCCGTTGGAATACATCACGCCTATCTGATAGTCGGCGTCGCCGTAGTATTGGTTGGAGGCCTTCGTGAGCCAAAGCATCGCTTGCTCGTAGTTTTGCTGTTCGAGATAGATGTTGCCTAAGCAATATTGGGCGAGGGCATAGTCTTGCTGTGCCGCTTTTTCCATCCAAAAGATGGCTTGTTGCATGTCTTTCTCGGTGCCGACGCCCTGTTGATAACAGAGTCCCAAATTACACTGTGCCTCTTTGTTTCCTTGGTTGGCTTTCTCCCGAAAGTCGTCGGCTTTCTGTGCCAACATCGGCAAGGCAACGATCGTGAGGAGCAGAGTCAGTGTTATTCTTTGGATAGTTTTCATCGTGATAATATGCGTTTTTGATGCACGGGTCAAAGATACGAACTTTTTGAAAGCGACGAGGGTCATGCCTCAAACAAATCCTCCATGCTGAATACCCCTATCTTTCCAATGAGGAACTCGGCAGCGGCGATGGCGCCCAAGGCGAAGCCCTGGCGGTTGTAGGCCTCGTGGGTGAGGGTAATCTTGTCGGCAGGTGACTCAGCCACGACGCTGTGGATGCCACTTACCTCACCTTCGCGCGTTACTTTTATAAATAGGGTGTGGTCGGCAGGGGCGTCGATGCTCCAGCGGTCGTAGTCGCGGTTGACGGCGAGGATGTCGTTGGCCAGCTTCACGGCCGTGCCGCTGGGTTTGTCGAGCTTGTGGATGTGGTGGGTCTCGGCCATCTCAAGCTTGTAGCCGTATTGCTCCGCGAACTTCGCTAATTGTTTGTTGAGCAGGAACATGATATTCATTCCAATGCTGAAGTTGGGTGCATGGAAGAGGCTCTGCTTCTCGTCTAAACAGCGTTTTTTGATCTCCTCGAAATGGTCCTGCCATGCCGTGGTGCCGACGACGATCGGGATGTGAAGGTCGAAGCAGCGGTGGATGTTGCCGACCACTTGGTCGGGCTGGCTGAAGTCGATGGCGACGTCGGCTTGCTTCAGCTGTTCTAGACGTTCTTCCCATTCCTGGGGGTTGTCGATGGTGACGACGATATGATGCTGGCGGGCAAGGGCGGCTTTCTCCACCTCGTGGCCCATCTTTCCATAACCGATGATTGCTATATTCATAGTTAAAAGTTCAATTGAAATGATAGCCCAACTTGGGCGTATTGTGGCATTTTTATGGGCGTCGCTGTGGGCCGTAGGTAGGGGTCGATGCTGAGGCTGAGGTCGTCGCTGATGTCGTAGTCGTAGAGGTGTCCGTCGACGCAGGCATCCAGGATATTGAGGCCGTACCATGCCACGGTGAGGATGGAGTAGAACTCAAAGTCGCGGCGATACGACTCCTTGTAGGTCTGCAGTTGGCTCTCGGCATAGCGGCTGGCCAGCTCGGCCTCGTGATCGCTCAGGGTGACGCCGTCGGGCAGGTCGCCGGTCTTGTATTCGTAAGCGTGGAGGAAGGACTGGTATTCCGAGTAGTTGCTGAAGGCCAGATAGCCCAAGCCGCCCAGTCCGGCATAGACGATGGGCACTTTCCACCACTTGCCGTTGTAGACCTGTCCCAGTCCGGGCAGGCAGGCCGACATGATGGTGGCTTTCTTGGGACTGTGTGCTTTCTTGGCTTTGGCGGGTTGCTTCGCTTTCTCTTCCTTCACGATGGTGTCGGCTGAGATGACGGTGTTGCCGATGGTGTCGAACACCACGTTTTGCGCTTCCGTTTGCCGAAAGGCGACCATCACGAGGATGCCTATGAGAAACAGGAAGCGGCGCGACATGGCGTGTTATTGCTGGTTGAAGAGTTCCATGATACGGTCAAACTCGGCCTCGTCCCTGAAGTCGATGACCACGCTGCCTTGACCTTTCACGTTGCGTTTCACCTTCACCTTGGTGTTGAGGGTCTGCGACAGCTTCTTGATCTTGCTCTTGAAGTGCTCGGGGATGAAGTTGGTCTGTTTGCGCTCCCTCTCGGCCTTGCCTTTGGCCTTGTCGGCCAGCTCCTCTGTCTGCCTGACGGTCATCTCTTCCATGATGATCTGTTGCAGGAGCTTCAGCTGCTCTTCCTTGTCATTGATGTTGATGAGGGCGCGGGCGTGGCCCATGGTGATATGGCCGTCGCGGATGGCGAGTTGCACCTCGGGCGGCAGCTTCAGCAGCCTGAGGAAGTTGGCCACAGCGCTGCGGCTCTTGCCCACTTTCTCGCTCACCTCCTCTTGGGTGAGGTTACACTCGTCGATGAGGCGTTGATAGGAGATGGCCACCTCGATGGCGTTGAGGTTCTCGCGGTGGATGTTCTCGATGAGGGCGAGTTCGAGCATCTGCTCGTCGTTGGCCACGCGGATGAAGGCGGGTATCTTGGTGAGTCCGGCCATCTTGGAGGCGCGCAGGCGGCGTTCGCCCGAGATGAGCTGGTATTTGTTGTAGCCGAGTTTTCTGACGGTGACGGGCTGTATCACGCCTTGTTCCTTGATGGACTGTGCCAGCTCGCGCAAGGCGGTCTCGTCGAATTCGGTGCGGGGTTGGAAGGGGTTGGTCTCGATGAGGTTGATGTCGATTTCGGCCACGGCACCGGCCACGAAGTCACCGCTGATGTCGCGGCTGGTGATGTCGGTTTCGGGGCTTTGCAGGATGCTGTCGAGGCCGCGTCCCAATGATTTTCTGGTTTTGTCGGGCATGGTATGTTAGGCTTTGGTGGATAGGTTGTTCTTTTCGAGGATCTCGCGGGCGAGGTTGAGGTAGTTGATGGC
>JAEEGL010660854.1_pt1 | contig 15854 bp, 11 predicted proteins | sample 9134231 | NCBI WGS metagenome assembly JAEEGL01 (sample SAMN16246548, study PRJNA631951) | gut metagenome | biome: gut microbiome; feature: rumen; material: fiber-attached | host: Bos | place: Iran: Karaj | collected 2018-10
GAACTATGCGACCATCGCGTTTGCAAAGGCTGATAGGCTGACCCTCTTTGATAGATCCGCGGTGTACACGTCCGATAGCGATACGGCCAGTATAGTTGGAATACTCAAGCGAAGTGATGAGGAGCTGCGTTGTGCCCTCGTTGATAGGAGGCTCGGGTATATATTTTATAATAGTATCGAATACAGCGTTGATATTGTCGGTCTGCTGTTTCCAATCGGTGCTCATCCAACCATTTTTAGCTGAGCCATAAACCGTTGGGAAGTCGAGTTGTTCCTCGGTAGCCTCAAGGGTGAACATGAGGTCGAATACTTGCTCGTGAACCTCTTCTGGGCGGCAGTTTGGTTTGTCTACTTTGTTTATAACTACAATAGGTTTCAAACCAATCTCGATAGCCTTTTGAAGCACGAAACGCGTCTGTGGCATCGGACCTTCGAATGCGTCTACGAGCAACAGAACACCATCGGCCATATTGAGCACACGCTCAACCTCACCACCAAAATCGGAGTGGCCCGGAGTATCAATAATATTGATTTTGTAACCTTCCCAGTTTACGGCGCAGTTCTTCGCCAATATGGTTATACCTCGTTCGCGTTCGAGGTCGTTGTTATCCATAAGGAGTTCGCCAACTTGCTGGTTCGAGCGGAAAAGCTTGCCAGCATGGAGCATTTTATCCACGAGTGTAGTTTTGCCGTGGTCGACGTGCGCTATGATAGCTACATTACGAATCTTCTGCATAAAAAATGATAAAAAACAGCGCGAAGTTACTCAAATGAGGTTTGTGCTTTTGCATGAATTGCGCACCAAAATACTGATTTATAAAAAATTAACTATATAAACGCATATTACTAACGGCCTGAAAGCACGGAGAAACGGGCGAAAGTCGCACATTTATTATATGCGCAAAAAAATGGACGCCTCGAAAAATCTTTCCGAAGCGCCCAAACACACAAATATAAATAGGAAATCAACTATTGGCATTGCTGCCAATTGCAATTTGATTCTTTCAGAATAGTGCTTTGAATGCTGAACTGCGTGTGTATTTACAATCTTTATCTACTCCCTAAAATACGTGTCGGGCACAACTAAAATCGATACGTTTTTGAAACTTACATATGCAATATACGCTGCATATAATTACGCAGCAACGCAATTAGCTAAGATTAACTAAACAAAAAAAGCGAATGCCCCTTCTGCACTCGCTTTTGCTATCTCTTCTGTTTTTTTCGATTGAGATATTTATAAAAATAAGCTAAAGACAACCATGGTCTGTTACTTGAGTCAAACTAAAAAGCCATGATTTGCGATACTTGTTTCATGTAAAACGACGCAAAGAAAATATGCGTCGTCGAACAAGAAAAGCTAAAAGGTTTTGATGACGCAAAATATCGGCAAATGGCGCTATTTGTGGGTAAAAAACAAGTTTTTGGGGTGAAATGCGCCCAAAATTGTCATTCGATTCGTGACTGATGACTAAAATTTGTCCCCCAAAATGCATGACAATAGTCTCACATCAGACGAAATTTACCATCATAGCACTTGCAAGTTTCTTATGTTTCTCAACGGAGAAAATGAATCCTTCTTCTCGTATAAATATTCTATACGTGTATATATTTTCAATTATGAAATTTAGAGAAAAGGCGCTCCATTATTTCTCGTCGCCTTCCGTCCAAGCGTCATCGTAGAGGAAATCGTTGTATGGGAAACGCTGCGTATGTATACGTTTAATCTCGGTGTATACGAGGCTGCGCATCTCGTCGAAGTTCTGCTTATTGGTAGCCGAGATGAAGACGCACTTCGCGCCCTTAGCCATCCACATCTGCTTGAGTTCATCAAGCGAATAGTTTTTCTGCGTCTTCTCTGTCAAGTCGTCGGCGGCTTGTGGCGTATAGGTGAATGAGTCTATCTTATTGAAAATAATGATGGTAGGCTTGTCATCGTTGCAGAGTTGGTGGATAGTCTGGTCAACCACGGCAATCTGCTGCTCGAATGCGGGGTGCGAAATATCTACCACGTGCAACAAGAGGTCGGCTTCGCGAACCTCGTCGAGGGTCGACTTGAACGATTCCACGAGGAATGTAGGCAGTTTGCGAATGAAACCAACCGTGTCGGCGAGGAGGAATGGCAAGTTGTCTATAACTACCTTACGCACAGTGGTATCGAGCGTAGCAAAGAGTTTATTTTCAGCAAACACATTGCTCTTCGACAGCGCATTCATAAGCGTCGACTTGCCCACGTTGGTGTAGCCCACGAGAGCCACGCGCACAAGGCGTCCGCGATTTTGGCGCTGCGTATTCATCTGGCGGTCGATATGGCGAAGCTCCTCTTTGAGCAGCGCAATGCGGTCGAGCACTATACGGCGGTCGGTCTCGATCTGCTTCTCACCCGGGCCACGCATACCAATACCACCTTTCTGACGCTCGAGGTGAGTCCACATTCTGGTCAAGCGTGGCAATAAATATTGATACTGAGCAAGTTCCACCTGCGTCTTAGCATAAGCCGTGCGAGCACGACGCGCGAAAATATCGAGAATGAGCAACGTGCGGTCGATAACCATCACTTTGAGCACCTGCTCGATATTTTTCTGCTGCGCTGGCGAGAGTTCATCGTCGAAGATGACGGTAGAAATCTCATTTTCGGCCACATAGTCGCGAATCTCTTCGAGTTTTCCAGTACCTACGTATGTCTTGTGGTCGGCCTGCTGAAGGTTTTGCGTAAAGGTAGCAACAGGTTCAGCGCCAGCCGTTTGTGCAAGAAACGCAAGTTCGCTCAAATATTCATCAACGTCGCGCTGCTTGAGGTTTGGCGTACGTACGCTCACCAAAACAACACGTTGCAATTCGCTATCGGCAGAAAGATGTTCTATCATATTTTATATCAATAGTTTATATTATTGCGAATAATATTATGTATATACATATTTACAACCATTCGCACTAAACTTTTACATATCATAAACAGATGAAAAGCCTGCAAAAATAATTGGTTATGTAATTTTGCGGCCATAAAAGCTGTCAAATGCTACTCAAATCGCGCAGACGACACATTTAGATTCACCTGCACGAGTCATTATACATAACTATAAACAACAAACAGAATGAAAATTCGCAATCTCGACCTTGGGGCGGAGCCAGTGATTTTGGCGCCTATGGAAGACGTCACCGACCAACCATTTCGCCGCTTGTGCAAACATTGGGGAGCCGACCTGATGTACACCGAATTCATCAGTGCCGATGCCGTGGTGCGCGATGTAGATTCCACGCTGCGCAAGACCATCATCTCGCCCGAAGAACGCCCTGTAGGCATTCAGATTTACGGCAAGGAGATAGAGCCGATGGTGGAGGCTGCGAAACGCGTGGCTGAGATTGGTCCCGATGTGCTCGACATAAACTTCGGCTGCCCAGTAAAGAAAATTGCCTCGAAGGGCGCTGGAGCAGGCATGTTACGCGACATTCCAAAGATGGTGGCCATGACGAAGGCTATTGTCGATGCTGTTGGCTCGAAAGTGCCAGTCACAGTGAAGACGCGCCTCGGCTGGGATGAGTCGACGAAGTTTGTTGTAGACACCGCTGAACGTCTTCAAGATGTTGGCATTGAAGCCTTAACCATCCACGGACGCACGCGCGCACAGATGTATACTGGCGAGGCAGACTGGACGCTCATTGGCGAGGTGAAGAACAACCCACGTATGCATATTCCCGTAATTGGCAATGGCGACATCACAAGCGGAAGCCAGGCGCGTGAATACTTCAATCGCTATGGCGTTGACGGAATAATGATAGGCCGCGCATCTATCGGCCATCCATGGATTTTCGAAGAGGTGAAACACTATCTACGCACGGGCGAAGAGTTGCCAGCTATTACCATACGCGAACAGACGCAACGTCTTGCAAATCAACTCGATGACACTTTAGCATGGATTGGCGATGAGCGTCGCGCTATACTGCACATACGTCGCCATTTGGCCGTATCGTTCAAAGGGCTTGCCGATTTTCGCCAACTGAAAATACGTCTGCTACGTGCCGACAGCATTGCCGAAGTGAAAACTTGCCTCGAAGAAATAACAGCGCGCTATTCAAATAATTAATAGAAAAAAACAGAGCAACTAAATCTTTCTGATTATCGTCAGTCCATCACGAACTGGGATAATGACGCGCTCTACGCGGTTGTCGTTACGGACGTAGTCGTTGAAGGCTATAACACCTTGGGTTTGTTTGTCGTTGGGAGCTGGCGTGGTGAGCACGTGGCCGTCCCAAAGCACATTGTCGGCAATGATGTAGCCACCCACGTTGAGGCGCTGCATGACAAGTTCATAATCGGAAATATAATTACGCTTATTGCCATCGATAAAAGCCATATCGAACATGCAGTCGAGTGTAGGTATTACGTTTGTGGCATCGCCAATATGTAGCGTGATGCGGTCCTCGAAATGCGCATCGGCAATGGAGCGGCGGATGAAAGTTTCGAGTTCGTCATCTATCTCTATGGTATGCAGCATTGCGCCTTCACGCAAAAAACCCGACGCGATAGAGATTGCCGAATAGCCAGTGAACGTACCTATCTCGAGCACATTTTGCGGATTTATCATGCGCGTAAGCATCTTTAGTATAGTGCCTTGCAGATGTCCACTTGCCATGCGTCCGCCGATGAGTTCGAGATGCGAACGACGATAAATATTATGCAAAACTTGCCATTCGGGGTCGATGTGCGCCTCTATGTAGCGCTCCATTTCTATGCTATCTACGTCCATAGTAACTATTTATAGATGAGTTGCGAAATGCGTTCGGGGTCAAACAAAGCTTGCGCTGCGCGTAACAAGTCGGCTGGGCCGACAGCTTCAATGCGGCGACAAATCTCGTCGGTAGGCACTACACGACCGTAGAGCAAGACGCTTCGTCCTGCGCTGAGCATATTCTCCTCGTTGTCGACCGACGACATAAGTAGCTGCCCAATAAACTGGCGTTTGAAGCGCGCAAGCTGTACTTCGGTAAACGGCACACTGCGCAAGCGTTCAATCTCCTTTTTCACAATACGTAAAGCACGATTGAGCGACGAGCTATCCGTACCAAAATAAATAGTGAAAAGTCCAATATCGGCAAACGACGTATACTCAGCCGACACGTTGTAGCCGATGCCTGCACGCTCACGCAAAAGCATACTTAGGCGGGCGTTCATAGTGTCGCCGCCAAGATACGAGGCTACCATCGATGTGGCGAGTTTATCCTCGTCGAAGCACGAAGGCGCACGGCTGCCAATCACCACATGGCATTGGTGTGTGTCGCGCTCTATCACTTTATTGCTTGGTGTATATACGGCAACGCTCTTTCCCTGCTCCACCGCCAAATTTTTTGCTTGACTACCGAGATATTTCTCCGCCACGCGAAGCACTTCAGCCTCGTGGAAATCGCCCATAACACTAAAGACAATACGATCTGTAGTGTAGTTGCGATGCATAAAACGTTGAGCTGCCTCGCCATCGAACGTAGCTAGAAGCTCCGTTGTGCCTAAAATGTTGTGCGCAAGCGAACTGCCACTGAACACCATCTCCTCAAAATCGTCGAAGATGGCTTCGGATGGCGTATCGGCGTAGGAGAGAATCTCGTCGGCAATGACGTCCTTCTCGCGATTGAGTTCACGCTGCGGAAAGGTGGAGTTGAACAGCATGTCGGCGAGGAGTTCGGCGGCACGCTCGAAGTCGCGCAGGAGAAAAGCTGCGTGTACGGTTGTCTCTTCTTTGGTAGTATATGCGTTCAACTCGCCACCCACCGAATCGAGACGATTGAGAATGGCGTATGCCGAACGTTTTTTTGTGCCTTTGAATATGGTATGCTCAATAAAATGAGCAATACCGTATTCTTCGGGCTTTTCGTTGCGCGAACCCGCGCCTACAATTATTCCACAATAGCCGACATCGCCTTTGATGGGCGTAAACACCACTCTGATGCCATTGGCAAGCGTATGTATCATTATCGGCTACAACTGTTTTTTGTGCATATATAAATATCAATACTCCATGAAAGTGTACTCCATGCGAGCCTGAATGCTTTTTTGTTTCGTGAGCGTTTCGTAGCGTTTCACAAGGCCATAAGTATCACCGAACATCGATTTGCCAACAAAGGTCTCGGCATTCTTGCTGAACTGACGCACGAAGAACCCGAAGCTCTCGTCGATTGATGGAAGTTCTTCAACTATGTAGTCGTCGGCAATGTCGGCTGCGTTGGCTGCGCAACGAATAGCGTCGTCGAGCGAACCGAGTTTGTCTACCAAACCAATATTTATAGCGTCTTCGCCAGCCCAAACGCGGCCTTGACCAATGCTGTCGATATGTTCAACGGTAGTCTTGCGGCCATTTGCACAGCGGCGCGTGAAGGTTGCATATACATTCTCAACCGAACGTTGAATAGCATCGCGCTGCATATCGGAGATTGGCGAGAATCCATCGATTTGTGAGTATTTATTGCTCTGAACTTTTTCAGTATTTACGCCAAACTTCTCGAGCGCTGGACCAACAACGGGCAAAATGCCAAACACGCCAATAGAGCCTGTGATAGTGGTTGGCTCAGCGAATATCGAGTCGGCAGCGCACGAAATGTAGTAGCCGCCCGAAGCTGCATAATCGCCCATAGATACAATGAATGGTTTCTCGCTTGCTGCAAGCGACACTTCGCGCCAGATTACCTCACTTGCCAAAGCCGAACCGCCAGGCGAGTTCACACGCATAACGATAGCTTTCACATCGTCATCTTTGCGTGCTTCGCGAATGGTGTTAGCAAGGTCGTCGCCATAAATATTTGCCTTGTCAGACTTATTGCTGCCATCGCTGATCTCGCCAACGGCATAGATAACTGCAACTTTGTTGGTGCTGAAATTGAGTTCCTCGTTTGGCGAGAAAACCTTTATATAGTTACCGAAATCAACGGTGTTGAGTTCTTGATCTTCGGGCGTGTTGGTGATTGCTTTCATCTTTGCTATGAACTCATCTTCGTAGCAAAGACTATCTACAAGGCCAACAGCAAGCGCATTGTTGATGTCGCTACTCATAAGTTTGTTTACATACTCGTCGACGTCGGCAGCAGCAATGTTACGGCCAGCAGCAATGCTGTCGCGCACGTTTTGCCAGATTACATCAATATAGCGCTGAGTCTGAAGGCGCGATGCATCACTCATCTTATTTAGCATGAATGGCTCAACAGCCGACTTGAATTGTCCGTGGCGAATGATTTCCACATTCAAACCAAGTTTGTCTATAAGGCCTTTGTAGAATTGTATAAGTACAGAGACGCCATGCACATCCACATCGCCAGCTGGGTTTACATATATACCATCGGCCTTAGCTGCAGCAAGCAGCGAAGATTGTGCGATGCTCGAATCGTAGAAATAGACAAATTTGCCGCTTGTTTTGAAGTCGGCTATGGCGTCGTGAACCTCTTTTACTGTATTTATAGAAGCATTGGTCTGCGCACCTTTCAAGATGAGACCTTTGATGCGGTCGTCGGTTTTGGCTTTCTTGAGCGTAGACTTTATGTCGTTGAGGCCGATGCCAGCCGAATTGCCAGAAATCATATTCTGTATCAGCAAGGAAGGATCAGACACGTCGCGGTCTTGTATCGACGACGAAAGGTTCATCACAAGTACTGTGTTGTCCTTCACCTCAACATTGTCTTTGTCGCTCGACATTGCTCCAGCGATAGAAAAAAGAATAATCATTGGCAATATGCTAAGTATGATACCGCCAATAATGACTGCTAAAAGAGTAACGAAAAATCTCTTCATATTATTAGTATTTAGTTTATAATCAGTTGTATAGCTTTATGCCTATTGTAGTGCCTTTGCCCATTTCTGTGCCGACAACCACAATATCGCCCTTATGATATTCTTTTATAATTCGCCGCGTCAGTGTGAGACCAATGCCCCAACCGCGCGTCTTAGTTGTGAAACCGGCATCAAAGATATGCTTTGCAGTGCTTTGCGACATGCCTTTGCCGTCATCTTTTATATTTATGTAGGTATATTTATTATCGGCCGTCAGCGAAATGGTTATGTTGCCACGTCCGTTTGGCATTGCATCGATAGCATTTCGGCAGATATTTTCCACTGCCCAGCCTATAAGCGTAGGGTTATGCGGTGGCTGAAGCGTATCATCTGGGCAATCTATATTGATATTTACATTCTTAGGTATGCGCGGACGTAGGTAATCTATCGAAGCTCTCACTGCGTCGCAAATTGGTCGTTTTTCGAGGTTGGGTTTAGAGCCAATCTTCGAGAATCGGTCGGCAATGTCGCGAAGTCGGTTTACGTCGTGGTCTATCTCCGCCGATGCCGTGTCGTTACTTATCTCACCAGCGCGCAGCATCTCCGTCCAACCAAGCAGCGCACTTATTGGCGTTCCAAGCTGATGCGCAGTTTCGCGCGCCAAACCAATCCACAATTTGTCTTGTTCGCTCTTACGCTTGAAACGGTAGACCATATATATAAATAGTGCAATAAACAGAACCACAACCACTTGCAGCCAGCTGAACACGTTCAGTCGTTCAATGACGTTGGAATGACCGTAGTAGAGACGTTGCACCACCACGCTATCGACCATAATTTCAATAGACTGAGCACCATCGGCAAGCATACGCTGCAGATTCTCTTGCGCCCACTTTTGCGATTTTATAGTGTCGCAACCATCAATATTGCGCAGCGATATTACGCTGTCGGTGTCTTGTGTGACGATTACAGGAATTTTGCTGTTTTGCTTGATAATCTTGAACGCGAGGTCGAGCGATGTGGCATCTTCGGCATTTACAATGTATTGCGTAGCTTCGGCCCAAAGTTTCATACTCTGCTCCTCTTGGTTGCGCATGTCGAGCGTGATGCGGTTTATATACACCACAAACGCGATGCACACCACTGCCACAACAATCGACAATATCAGAGTTGTGTTGTTTTTCATAGATATTAGAGTCTTATGCCCTTATAAACAAAAAAGGCGCCCGTTTTATTGTGGACGTCCTTTTGTTTTTTATATGTATGCAGATGCTACTGCAACAAACTATCGTAGAATTCGTTGAAGGCATCCATATAGGTCTCTTCGGGATGATAAGGAAGAACTGGTTTGCCGAGCGATTTTGCGTACTCAACAAGTTCTTCGTTGACCTTCTGGCTGCCGCAAATCACGCCGTCGCTGAAGTCTATAGCCATCTTCATCATCGACATATAGTCGGTTACGTGAACCTTTGCCAAACCCTCTTCGTCGATGCCGTCGGCGTAGATTTTCTTGTTCAGATTGTCTTCCCACGTGGTTTTGAAACTCTCGTCGTAGATAGAGAGAACAATTTTCGATTTCTCGAAATATGGGTCGTGATTCATCCAAAGGCGTACATACAATGGTACGTATGACGAGAACCAACCATGAACGTGAATTATGTGAGGCGCCCAACCGAGTTTGCGAGTGGTTTCGAGCACACCGCGAGCGAAAAACATTGCACGTTCGTCGTTATCGGGATGTTCAGCGCCGGTGGGAGTATATAGAGCACTTTTGCGCTTGAAGAAGTCTTCGTTGTCGATGAAGTAAATCTGCATACGCGCAGATTGAATACTTGCAACTTTTATGATTAGCGGGTGGTCGGTGTCGTCAATAATCAGGTTCATTCCCGAAAGTCTAATCACCTCGTGGAGCTGATTGCGACGCTCGTTGACGTTGCCATAGCGAGGCATGAATGTCCTTACTTCTTTACCGCGCTCGAGAATTCCTTGTGGAAGCATTCTACTTATTCGCGATATTTCTGTCTCGGGTAAATAAGGCATTATTTCCTGCGACACAAATAGGACTCTTGCTTTTTCTTCCATTGTAATCTAAAAATTTGGCAGTGCAAAATTACAAAATTCTTTTTGAAGCGAAAAAGAGTTTTTTCACCTGTCTCGTTAGCTGATTATCAATTTAGTTGCGCTTTACAAATCACGAACTATGAGTTGCAAATTTCCAATCGCGCAATTTCCTTTTCTGTACAGAAAAACAGAAAAGGCTGCCACAATGCGACAGCCTTTTTTCATTTTCTATACTCTCAATCCAAACAGCACCATATCGTCGGTTTGGTTGTCTTTCGGACCACGCCAAGCTAAGTAGCGAGCTTCTATTATCCGGCGTTGCTCTTCCATTGGGAGTTCGTGCACTTCGAAGAGGAGTTCGCGGAGTTTCTTGCTTAGGAACTTCTTCTTCGTCTCGTAGCCAAACTGATCTTGGAAGCCATCGGAGAACGAATATAGGCAATCGCCATGCTCGAGCTGGATGTCGGTCTTGGTGAACGGCTCGAGTTTCAAATATATACCCACAGGCATCTTGTCGGCCTTGATAACTTCGGGTTCTTCAGCGCCTTTACGAATGACTATAAGCGGATTGTTGGCGCCCGCGAAACTTAGCTCGAGTGTTTTAGAGTTCAAAACGTACATAGAGACGTCCATACCATCTTGGCTGCGGTCGATGCGTTTTGCGCCACTTGCTTCATCGGCCGATTGTGCAGCTTTGGCGGCGGCTTTTTCTTTGAATTTGCTACCCGGCATGGCGGCAAGGTCGTCCTCATCGAGTGGTGGTATGCCATACACACCATCTTGGCGCAGGCCTTTTATGATGGCTTCGCGGAGTTTATTGAGAATCTTGTCGGGGCTGAGTTCGTTGCCTACTATGTAGTTGAGGTTTGTCATACCAAGCATACTTACGAAACCGCCCGGCACACCATGACCCGTACAGTCGGCAACGATGGCCACTTTGTAGTCGCCAAACTCGCCAAACCAATAGTAATCGCCCGAAACCACATTGCGAGGCTTGAAAAGCAAGAAGTGGTCGGGGAAAATCTTATCAATCACTTCGTTAGGCGTAAGCAGTGCACGTTGAATGCGCCGAGCGTAGTTGATGCTGGCTTGTATCTCGTCGCGTTGGCTCTCTATCTCGTCTTTCTGGCTCTCTATCTCCTCCATCTGGTCGCGAATCTTTTCGGTAGCCTTATCAACTTCGGCCTGCAAGCGCTTTTTATCCTTTTCGAGTCGAGCTGTATTTACTTTGATTATGCCGCGAATGGCAAGGAAGAAAAGTGCCGCATAAATTATATATGCCCAAATGGTGCGGTAGAACGGCGGTTTGACTACAAACGTGAATTCTTCCACTTGGCTCTCAACACCATAAATATTGCGCGCTTTCACTTTGAATACGTACGTACCTTCGAAAAGATTATTGTAAGACGACAGCGTGCGCGTGGTCCAATGCGACCACTCTTTGTCGGCACCTTCGAGCATCACAGAGTATTCGGTACTCTCCTCTTTCTCGAAGAATGTGGCGCTGTAGGTAATATCTACACTGTTATCGTTGTAGGCGAGTTCAGGAATGAAATCTTTGCGTTGACGGGCTGACAGATGACCTTCGCCGTCGCAGAAGGCACCGCCAAAAATCAGCGAGTCGCGCACGGTAACCTGACGAATGTGCGCATTGAACGACTCTTTGTAGTATGGATTTAGCGAATTGTCGGGTGTATACGAATAGAGCGTATTCGACTGTCCTATCCATAAACGACCTTTCTTGTCGGCATACACAACCTCTGCGAAGATATTTGGCAAGCGTCGCAGCGCAGTACCTTCGACGACCAAATTGCCATTTTCATCACGTTTGAGAATCTCCACACGTTTGTTTCCATTGCTATTGCACGACACGGCATATCCACCGGCATAGTGGCACGGAAGCATTGCCGTGTTACCATCGTTGCCGAGTACGTTGAATGTCTCGCTCGGCACAAACTGCTTCTTGATGGACGAAAATTCGTATGCACCAGCTTCGTTGAAGAACACCAGGCGCCCATCCACATCCAATATTTGCAATGGACCTGCTTGAGGCAAGCCGTTCTGTTCGTCGTAGTGAAGTATTTCGCCACTATTTGTAATCTCATACACTCCATGCATATACACCATGAGCCAAAGGTTGCCTTGCGCGTCCTCTTTCATATTACGTATAGAGCCACTGATGTTCGTATCCAACGCCTTGTTGCTCCACGTGCCATTGTTGTAGACTTTAGCGCGCAAGCCATCGTGTCCGCCTATGAGCAATATCGATGGTTCGGCTGCCGACTGATGCAGCAATCGGCCACCTGCGTGATCGATTATAGTGGCATTGTCGCCGTTAATCTCGCAAATGTTGCTTTGCGTAATTACAAGCAATTTCTCTTTTCCTTCGGGCGTTTTGAATGTTTGGAATAGGTATGCCGAAACGTTGATTCCACTTACTGGTTTGAAATAGGGATTGCCAAGGCCATCGAACACGAGGCGTTCAACACCATCGAACGTAGCTATATAAAGCTCGTCGTTGAATTCTATGATGTCCGTAATCTGGCTTTCGATGCCCGATTCTTTGCTATACATCTTTATGCAGCTACCCACTTCGGCACGCGCAATGCCTTTGTTGAGCGTAATCCACAGCACGTTGTCGCCCGTAAGTTTGCTCGACGTGGCAAGGTTGTTCATCAATCCCACACGCGTGTTGAGTATATATTTCGGATTCATCAACGAGTCGGCAATAGTGAGCGCGTTATCGTCGGAAAATATGTACGAGAATGCATACGAGTCGTCGCCTATTTTGCTCTGTGTGTATGGCAGCGCCATCTCTTTGCGTATACGCTCTGTGTATGATGATGTTATAGGCGTGAATGTATGTGTGCGAGTGTCGAATACGGTATACTTATGTCTACCTGAAATGAGATATTGTCCTGGGCGAAGCTGCTCCGCGCCGTAGATTGCCTCATCGTAATCTGCCACAGGACGCGTGGTACCATTTTCTATTATGTACAACTTCTGTTCGCCATTGGCACGGCTGAAGAAATAGAGCGCATCGTCCATTAGGAATGTGTATTGCGACTCTTCGGGCAGCGCTATTTGCGCCATGATGCTGTCGCCAACAATCTCGTATACGTATGACCACGAGCACATATACACCTTGTCATCGATGCCATAGATTCTGTATATATCCTCACAATTGCAGTTGTCGCCAAGCTGTTCTGAGAGCGACTTGTAGGTCAAGCAGCCACGCGCATCGGGGTATAAGTAGCCAAACTCATTCACCGCGCCTACCATTATGCGACCATCGTCCGCCTTCATCAGCGAGCGTATGTATGAATCGTTGCGCGTACGTATGAGTCGCCAATTGCTGCCATCCCACTCGAGCACGCCTTTGTTGTTGCCTATGTATATCAGCCCTCGATCGTCTTGAGCTATAGCCCAGTTTTGGTCTTCGGCGTTATATTTTTCTGGCTCAAAATTGGTAATGATGGGATAACCGCCCGAGCGGTCGTATTTCTGTGCAACAACATTTGCGCAGAATATTGTAAATACAACGATTGTCGTTATCAGTCTCGTCATAGATGCTTTGTTTGTCATAATAATCAAAGTGCAAAAATACACACTTATTAACTATTGGCATCACCGAATCGAATTACATCGCGAGAAGTGAGATTGCCGACGCATGTCAATCCATATGTATAAAACATGTGAAAAATCAGTGTTTATGTGGTATATACGAGCGCTTTTTTACTTATGAATCTTGATATACTCCTATATTTGTGGCACGAATAAACATTACAACAAATGGCAAATCTTATTCTCGTTACAGGCGGTACCGGTTTTATCGGTTCGCACACCGTAGTTGAGCTTCAGCAAGCAGGTTACGATGTAATTATCGTTGACAACCTTTCTAACTCTAAAATTGAAGTTGTCGACAATATCACTAAAATCACTGGCAAGCGTCCAGATTTTGAGAATTTCGACCTTTCGAATCGTGCCGATGTTCTCAATTTCTTCCTCCGCCATCGCGACATCAAGGCTGTTATTCACTTCGCAGCATTCAAGGCCGTTGGCGAAAGCGTACACAAGCCTCTCGAATACTATCGTAACAACATAAATAGCCTTATGAATATTCTTGAGGCTATGAAATATACGGGTGTGAAGAACCTCGTATTCTCTTCGTCGTGCACCGTTTATGGTCAGCCAGAGAAACTTCCGGTTACCGAATCTACGCCACGCCTCCCAGCTGAAAGCCCTTACGGTAACACCAAGGCTGTCAACGAGGATATTATTCGCGACTTCTGCCATGCAAACGCCGAAATCAATGGTATAGCTCTTCGCTACTTCAACCCAATTGGCGCTCACCCATCTGCATTGATTGGCGAGGCTCCTGTGGGCGTACCTAACAACCTCGTGCCATACATCACGCAAACGGCTGCTGGACTTCGCAAAGAGCTCTCAATCTTCGGCAACGACTACAACACGCCCGACGGCACGCCTATCCGCGACTACATCAACGTGGTGGACCTCTCGAAGGCTCACGTGGTAGCTATCGAACGCCTCTTGAACGGCAAGAACAAGAGCAACTACGAATATTTCAACATAGGTACGGGCAAAGGTCTCTCGGTTATGGAGCTTGTGAACGCCTTCATGAAAGCTACGGGCGTCAACCTTCCGTATAAGATTGTGGCTCGCCGCGCTGGCGATATTGAGCAAATCTATGCCGACACTACGCTCGCCAACAACGAACTCGGCTGGAAGGCTCAAGTGCCCATCGAAGATACGCTCGCTTCCGCTTGGAACTGGGAGAAACACGTTCGCGGAATAAAATAAGCAAGCATTCTCAGGCAGTGGGGCATGCTCCATTGTCGGTGCTGCAATAGAATAAAAACGGGACATCATTCAGCGATGCCCCGTTTTTTTGTCATCTTTGCTCAACAAACATTTATACATACGTATGAACAACCGCATTATTCTATACATACTTATAGCTATTAGTGGCATTGCCTCTATTGGTGCACTTTTCTACGACTTGGCGCTTTCGCACATCAACACCGAGCATATCAACAGTGCTATCGGCATTGCTACTCAGCAACTTACTGATGCTGGTTTCACCATTCCCGACGGCTACAATTCTACGATGACTGCCTTAATGTCCAACTTGGTTGCGACGTGTAAATATCACGCACTCTTCTGCGTGCTCGAGATTGTGGGACTTGTAATTATGCTATCGTCCAACGCACGCTTGGGTTTTCATATTTATGCCGCATCGCAAATTGGCATCGGTTGGCTGAGCTACAAAGTTTATGGCGATAGCAGTTTCTTGCCCATCATCAGCTGCTTTTTCATGGTATTTATATACTATCGCATCACCCACGCCAAGACTGATGAGAAATAGATGAAACGTCTCTGCGCCATAGTCATACTTACGTTTGCCTCGCTTGTGGTGCGCGCACAGTTCTACACCACCGGCGTCGACCCACTTCGGACGCAATGGCGCAGCATAAATACTCCTACTTACCGCCTCGTCTTTGCCGACTATCAATGGCAAGCCGCACAAGCCGTAGCGCAACAGTTCGACACGCTCTACACGCTTGGCAGCACCACCATGGGCCGACCGGCACGGCATCTCAGCATACTTATGCACCCAATGGCGGCCTACTCCAACGGTCTTGTAGTTTGGGCTCCTGCGCGCGCCGAACTCTACAACTTCTCCGACGACGATGGCGACTGCACGCCTTGGCTGAGTCACCTCGCCATTCACGAATATCGGCACAATGTGCAGATGAGCCTTCTGCATCAAGGTTTTTCGAGGTTTCTGTATGGCATTTTTGGCGAGCAAGCTATAGGCGCCGTTGTGGGATTGTATGTGCCGCGTTGGCTGCTCGAAGGCGATGCCGTGGCAACCGAGACAGCGCTCACTCGTGGCGGTCGCGGTCGCAAGGCAAGTTTTATGCAAGATATGCACGCGCTGATGGCTGCCGGCCGAACGCCAACGTATGACGAGGCTTACTTCGGCTCGTTTCGGCATAAGTTTCCCGACTATTACCACAGC
>JAEEGL012490964.1_pt1 | contig 15854 bp, 14 predicted proteins | sample 9134231 | NCBI WGS metagenome assembly JAEEGL01 (sample SAMN16246548, study PRJNA631951) | gut metagenome | biome: gut microbiome; feature: rumen; material: fiber-attached | host: Bos | place: Iran: Karaj | collected 2018-10
ATTGATGTCACTCGAAAGAACCACACCGTCTCTGATCATGATGGCACATGCCAGACAGGTCTTGCCCGTGGAGGCATCAACATAAGGCTCGGATGAGTAAATGGCTCCCTTCTGGGCTACAGCTCCCTGGTACCAGGGTCTGTCGGTAAACACAAATGTATCATCGGGGATCCATCCGGAACCGTCCAGAAACTTGCCTGTATCTCCGTATGCGAGATAAATATCCTGGGAATCCGGGTCCAATTCAGTCAGCTTCAACAGCATGGCAAGTGCATCGTCATATGACAGCTCGGGAGTATTCCGCATGATATCGGCGGTCTGTCCTACTCTTTCCTCGATGCTGCTACACCAGTTGTGGATCTCACTGGCGTATGTAGCAGATTCTCTTGCAAGGATTCCGTTCATCAGGGACTGGATATTGTCCGATGCCAGCTTGATGCTTATCTGTGTGATGATCACGATTATGACCGCAACACAGAGAATGATCTTGCCGAGAAGCGATTTCTTTAAAGACTTCCTTTTCTTTTCTTTCATTGCAGATAACCTCCTTACCACTAAACCTGATGTCTTTCTATTTTATCACAACCTGAGTTTTACGTTGCGTCCGATTATCTCATCTATATCGCTTACCGTAACAAAACAGTTAAAATCTGCCACTATATCCCTTAACTGCCTGAGTTCATACTGGCTGATGACCACATACAGTGCCTTGTTCTCTCCGCCGATGTATCCCGCGGTATCCCATTCCGTACATGTCCGTCCCAGTTCGTTGTAGATGCGGTCTTTGATCTTATCCACGTCATCATGCGTAAATATCAGGCATCCGCGCTGCGCATCGAATCCTTCTTCGACTCTGGTCATTACAACCGAAACGAGCACGTATGTAAGTATCGAATACAGACCTCTGTTCCATCCGTATAAAAAGCCGACAACCATATAAAGCACGATGTTAAAGCATAAAACGAGGCGTCCGATAGGCTGATGCAGAGTCTTGCTCAAGATCGATGCCACAATCTCGGTGCCGTCTAAGCATCCGCCGTATCTTAAGATCATGCCGACTCCGACACCCAGTATCAGGCCGCCGAAAGTAACAGCCAGAAGATGGTCCTGGGTGACCGCAGGCGTGGTTTCGAATACAGCGACCGCGATTGCAAACAACGTCATCGCATATACAGACCTGATCACGAAGATATGTCCTTTTTTCTTCCATGCAAAAAACAAAAAAGGCACGTTAAAAAGCCATGTCAGGATACTTAACTTAAAATGGGTAAAGCTTGCCGTGATCATGGATACACCGACTATACCCCCATCGTATATATGATTGGGAGCCAGGAAATCCTCGATCGCAAAGGCCGCTATCACCGCGCCTATCGCGATCATAACGAAGTTGATCACTTCGTTTTTGATAACTTGTTTAAGGGGTTTTTTCTCCACTTATTAAACCTCAAACATCAGCTCGGCATATGTAGGAATAGGCCAGAGAGATTTATCTACTATCATCTCAAGCTCATCGCAGGGCGTTCTGAGTTCATCCATTGCCGTCTTGACTGAATCCTTATAATAGAATGCCCTTTCCTTGACACCTTTCACGGTCACGGCCTTGGCGCTCACTTCCTTTAGTTTTTCATAGGCCGCCTCGGCTTCATTGATAAGATCGACCACTTTTTCAAGCATGGCTGCCTCGGTGGAGACCCTTGCGCCTGCTGCCTTTACCTCATTCACGGTACGCGCAAGCTGGCCCGAATACTTGACTGCAGCAGGGATTATCTGCTTGCCTGCCATGTCGACCATGGTAAGGGCTTCAATATTGATGGTCTTGGCATACGTTTCGTATATGATCTCCTCGCGGGATTCAAGTTCCGTTTTAGTGAAGATCTTGAATTTCTCAAACAAAGCGACTGACTTGTCGGTGGTCAGGGCGCTTGCAGCCTCGATCATGGTCTTGATATTCGGCAGACCTCTTCTTTCGGCTTCTTTCACCCACTCATCCGAATATCCGTCGCCGTTAAATATGATCCTCTGATGCTCGGTCATGTACTTTTTGATCAGATCATGAAGAGCCATCTCGAAATCATCGGCATTCTCAAGGACCGTTGCAGCTTCATCAAAAGCCTCGGCTACGATCGCATTTAAGATGGTATTGGGACTTGCTATGGAATCCGAGCTTCCGACGCTTCTGAACTCGAACTTGTTGCCCGTGAATGCAAAAGGCGATGTTCTGTTCCTGTCGGTCGCATCTTTCTCAAAATCGGGAAGTGTTGATACGCCGGTCTCTATCTTGCCGCCCTGGATGGATGAGCTGGCAACACCGGTCTCAACGAGCTGCCTTACCACATCCTCAAGCTGCTCCCCGAGGAATACCGATATGATCGCGGGCGGAGCTTCGTTTGCGCCCAGACGGTGATCGTTACCCACATCTGCGGCAGACTGTCTGAGCAGATCCGCGTGAACGTCCACGGCCTTTAAGATACATGCGAGTACAAGAAGAAACTGCATGTTCTCGTTGGGAGTATCGCCGGGATCGAGCATATTCATCCCATTGTCTGTGTTAATGGACCAGTTATTGTGCTTACCTGAACCGTTAACTCCCGCATAGGGTTTCTCATGAAGAAGACAGCGTAAGTTATTCCTTACGGCTACACGCTTCATCGTCTCCATTACAAGCTGGTTATGATCTACGGCTATATTTACCGTATCAAATATCGGTGCAAGTTCGTGCTGCGCGGGCGCAACCTCGTTGTGCTGTGTCTTGGCTAAGATGCCCAGTTTCCACAGTTCATTGTTCAAGTCTTTCATGAATGCGCCGACTCTCTCCCTGATGACGCCGAAGTAATGGTCATCCATCTCCTGTCCCTTGGGGGCTGGAGCTCCGAAGAGCGTTCTTCCTGCAAACATCAGGTCCAGACGTTTCATATAAAGATCGGCATCCACGAGGAAATATTCCTGCTCGGGACCGACACAAGGGGTAACCTTGGTCGCATCGGTATTGCCGAACAATCTGACTATCCTCATTGCCTGCTCATTCAGCGCTTCAACAGAACGGAGGAGAGGTGTTTTTTTGTCCAGTGCTTCACCGGTATATGAACAGAACGCGGTCGGGATGCACAATATCACGCCGCAGGATGATTCTTTTAAGAATGCAGGGGAAGTAATATCCCATGCGGTATAACCGCGGGCCTCGAATGTGGCTCTTAATCCGCCTGAAGGAAAAGATGATGCATCAGGCTCGCCTTTTATAAGCTCCTTGCCCGAAAATTCGGTGATCATCTTGCCGTCTTCATCGGGAAGCGCAACAAATGAATCATGCTTTTCTGCGGTTATGCCCGTAAGCGGCTGGAACCAGTGAGTATAATGCGTAGCTCCGTTTTCCTCAGCCCAGTCTTTCATGGCCTTGGCTACGACATTGGCCGTTTCCATTGACAGTTCTCCGCCTTTATCGGCCACACGCATGACTTCTTTGTACACGTTCTTGGGCAGGCGCTCTTTCATCTTGCCCGGTGTAAAGACGTTTATGGCAAATAATTCAGTTACTTCACTCATGGGAATTCCCTCTTCTTTCTATAGATACATGAAAAATCTTAATACTTAAGGCGGAATCAGTCAATTCTGACTCTCATGACATCACCGGCTTCCGGGGCCGATGAAAGATAAGCATATATCATCTGTGACGCATGCGGGCACGAATCGATCTCATTTTCGTCTGCATCCAGCATCTTAAGTACCGATACTTTCAGATCGGTGCCGTCACGCTTCATGATCTCTATCTCATCGCCCGTGCAGAATTTGTTTTTCTGCTCAAAAAGAATACGCCCGTCATCCGCGACTTCACGGACCGTGCCCAGGTACGTATATTCATTCAGGTAAGTGCTGCTGTCATATATCTGGGTTTCATGTGTGGGCTTGCCGAAGTAAAATCCGGTCGTATAGTGTCTGTGGGTGCATTTGGTTATCTCGTCTTTGTATAAATCCAGATTCTTCTCATATAGTGCCGGATCCTTAAGATAGTCATCTATTGCACGTCTGTAGGTCCTCGTGACGGTCGCAACATACAGCGCCGTCTTCATGCGTCCCTCTATCTTGAAACTGTCGATCCCCGCATCTATCATCTCGGGGATATGCTCTATCATGCACAGATCGCGGGAATTAAAGATATATGTTCCGCGTTCATTTTCATATACCGGCAGGTACTCTCCGGGTCTGGTTTCCTCAACGACCGCGTATTTCCACCTGCAGGGATGCGTGCAGGCTCCCTGGTTGGCGTCACGTCCCGTAAAATAATTGCTAAGAAGGCATCTTCCCGAATAGGATATGCACATCGCGCCGTGAATGAAGCTTTCTATCTCCATATCGTCGGGGATGCGGGCGCGGATCTGCTTTATCTCTTCAAGCGACAGCTCTCTGGCGGAAACTACGCGCTTAGCCCCCTGTCTGTACCAGAACATGTAAGTCTCATAATTGGTATTATTGGCCTGTGTTGATATATGTATATCGATATCGGGACATATCTCCCTCGCCATTGCAAAGATACCGGGATCCGCGATGATCAGGGCATCCGGCTTCATATCCGCAAGTTCCTTAAGATATACCTTTACGCCGTCAAGATCGTCATTATGCGCAAGGATATTGACGGTCACGTGTACCTTTACCCCGTGGTCATGGGCATAGGTTATCGCTTCAGACATATCCTCACGCGAAAAGTTCTGCGCTTTGGCCCTTAATCCGAATTCCTCACCGCCTATATATACGGCATCCGCTCCGTAGTATACCGCAGTCTTAAAAACTTCAAGACTTCCTGCAGGTATGAGCAGTTCAGGTTTTCTCATCGTCATAAGCGTACACTCACTGCCACTCCGTCCGCCACAGGCAGGATAGTGGTTTGATAATCGTCGTCATGCGTCAGTTCATACAGATATTCACGCATTCTCGTGTGAATGGTGCGGTCTCTTCTGGTCACGGCATATCTGCTTTCTATGATATCGCCTTCCTGTAGTATGTTATCCGATAAAAGCAGTCCGCCCTTTTTAAGCAGTCTTTTGACATCCCCATACATGTTTACGTACTGGCCTTTGGGACCGTCCATAAATATCATGTCGTATTCATCGGTAAGCGTATTAAGCACTTCATTGGCATCCCCTTCGATCAGGGTTATCTGTCCCGAAGCGTCATATTTCGCGAAATTCTTTTTTGCCTCTATAATACGGGGCTCGTAGTTTTCCACAGTAGTGATCCTGCATCCGGCAGGTCCAAACTCTCTCATACAGAGTGCAGAAAAACCAACGGCCGAACCTATTTCAAGGATCGTCATTGGTTTATGAAGCGCAAGCAGAGTCTTCATCAGATTCCGCATGGGCGGGCGTATGATGGGAATATCACGGTCTTGGGCGGATAATGCCAGTTCCTTAAGATACATGGGCAGTTCCGTATCCAGGGATTCTATATAGGAAGCTGTTCTGTCTTCACGATTCATTGAGCAGGTTCTTCCGCTGCAGGCTGGTCTGCCACAGTCTCTTCAGCTACGGGTTCTTCCCCGACTATATTGTCGGTATTCTCGGGTGATGCCTCTTCTTCCGCTATATAGAGTTCTTCAGCCTCCTGAGCGGGGATCCCTTCTTCCGTTTCCTCTTCTTCAACGGGCTCGAGGCTCATAACCGCCAGCATTTCCTCAGCAGTCATTGCGGTGCTTAAGTCATAGATGCCCGGAGTCTCCTTGTCATGATATTCGCTTAAGAGTTCCTGAAGCACAAATATCTTGGAATCCCTGATCAGGCCTTTACGCTGAAGCATCTCTCCCAGGGCCTTCCCGTCCATATCCTCTTTGACCTCTACGGATATGATCCTGCCTTCACCTACGGATACGGGGGCTTCGGTAAATACCCTGTAGCCGTAATCGTAAGCTATCAGGGCGCCTCTGTATATCATCACGGCCAGGAATATGAATATCCCCAGCTTGATTATCGTTTCAACTATGGAACCTATTATCTCTCCGACTTTCATATAATCGATATGTCTCTCTGTTTCTTTATTCAAAATCCAGATGATCCATTATGAGCACGTTCAGCTCCTGGATCATTCTGCAAAAAGCAAGCTCAGCCTGAAGGAAGTTTTCTACCAGCGGGTTTTCCCTGAACTTCTCATATTCTCTCTCATAAGCATCCATTCTGTCAAAAAGCTGATCCTGATCGGTATTGTTATGAAGATCAAAAGTGGATTGCCTGTATTCATTCACTTTAGCATATAAATCGGGATATTGCTTTATCTTTTCTCTTTCTCTGCAATAATTCCTGTAAATATCGGTCTGCTGTATCTTGGCAGCATACTCTTTGGCAGCCATCCTGATCTGTTCATCAGTCATGTAGTCATTCCTCCCCGGATGGAATTAAATCTCCTGGATGGGATAATCCCGTAAATCCAGATTTCCTTGGATGTAATCATTCAGGAAATTTAAATTTCCTGAATGATTGGAAGTATCATCGGTCTGCGTTTGGTCTGTTTCCAGATATAGTCGCCCAGATTATCCCTGATGATGGTCTTGATGCGGTTCCAGTCCGTCTGTCCGCGGCTTAAACATCCGTCTATGGTCTCACTTGCAACTTCCCATGCACCGTTCATGAGCTCGTCAGATTCCTTGACGTAGACAAATCCCCTGGATACGATGTCGGGACCTGCGAGGACTTCTTTGTTGTACTGATCAAGCGCAACCACAACGATCAGTATTCCGTCCTTGGCCAGTCTCTGTCTGTCTCTTAATACGACATTGCCCACATCTCCGACTCCGAGACCGTCTACCATGATCGCGCCCGTCGGAACCTTGCCGCGTACACAGGCTTCTCCATCGCCAAGCGTAAGCACATCTCCCGTGGATATGATGAATATGTTTTCCTTGGGGATCCCGACTTCGGCTGCTAAGCTCGCCTGAGCCTTAAGGTGCTTATATTCTCCGTGTACGGGGATCGCATAAGTGGGCTGTACAAGTGAATATATGAGTTTGATCTCTTCCTGGCAGGCGTGTCCGGAAACATGCACATCCTGGAAGATCACGTCCGCTCCGCGCTGGAGCAGCTCATTGATAACATTGGTGACGGCTTTTTCATTGCCCGGTATCGGGTGGGAGCTGAAGATGATCGTATCGTTTGCGGTGATCACGATCTTTCTGTGGCTTCCGTCTGCCATACGGCTTAGCGCCGCCATGCTCTCGCCCTGGGACCCCGTGGTTATGATGACCATCTTGTCATCGGGATAATTACGGATCTCCTCTATATCGATCAGCGTGTTGTCCGGGATGTTTAAGCATCCCAGATTGGCAGCCGTATCTATGATATTGACCATGCTGCGGCCTTCCACAACAACTTTGCGATCAAAGCGGCAGGCTGTATCGATGATCTGCTGAACCCTGTCTACGTTGGATGCAAATGTCGCAACTATTATGCGTCTTCCCTTATGCTCCGCAAAAAGAGTATCAAAAGCCACGCCAAGCGTTCTCTCGGAAGGAGTAAATCCCGGGCGCTCCGCATTGGTCGAATCACACATGAGCGCAAGAACACCCTCTTTACCCAGCTCCGCAAAACGCTGCAGGTCTATCGAATCGCCGTACATCGGAGTGTAATCAACTTTAAAATCTCCCGTATGGACAACTGTTCCCACGGGGCTGTATATCGCAAGCGCTGCGGCATCTACGATGCTGTGGTTTGTTTTGATGAATTCCACATCGAACTTGCCCAGAGTTATCGTATCGCCGAATCCTACTTCATGCCTCTCAACTGTATCCAGAAGCTCATGTTCCTCAAGCTTTCTCTCGATCAGTCCGAGAGTCAGTCTCGTCGCGTAGATCGGGACATTTAATACCTTGAGGATATAAGGAAGCGCGCCTATGTGGTCCTCGTGCCCATGAGTGATCACAAATGCTTTTACTTTGACCTGGTTATCGATCAGGTAGGTCACATCGGGTATGACCAGGTCTACTCCCAGCATGTCATCGGTCGGAAAAGCCAGACCGCAGTCCACAACAATTATACTGTCTTCGAATTCGAAGGCAGTTATATTCAGGCCAATCTGCTCCAACCCGCCCAGCGGTATTATCTTGAGCCGCGAGCCGGCATCCTGCGCCCTGTTATTGGTTTTGCTCATACAAGATCCACGCCCTCTAATATGTTCTCAAAAACTTTGCCTACAGCCTTCAATTCCTCGTCGTCTTCCACAAACTGATACGAGGCTTCCTTATCCTCGCTTGCGGAGCTGTCTTTCATGATATATGCCTGGCCATCGCCATCCGGCTCTTCCGTTACCAGGATATAATCGACCCCTCCGAGTTTCGTGGTCTCGATCACATAGAAATCTAAAGCTTCACCCTCATCCGGGATAAATTTGATCTTTTCCAATTCTTTTTCACTCTCTTGAAGTGTTGTCAAGATACTCCTGCAGAATGACGCAGGCTGCGATCTTGTCAACGTACTTTTTTCTATCCTTAATGCTTACGCCGGCCTCGTCCATGATCTCGTCGGCCTCAACGGTAGTGAGCCGCTCATCCCAAAGAACTACATTAAGCCCTGTTCTGCGCATGAGCTTATCTGCCAGTTCTTCGCTGGCCACAGCTCTGTCTCCGCGCGTATCATCCATATTGAGAGGATATCCGAGCACGATCTCGCCGACATCATATTCCGTGATCAGTTCCTCGATGCGAGCGAGTGTCTTACGCATATGGTTTTCTTTGGTCCTGCGGATGATCTCAATCCCCTGGGCAGTGATAAGCATGGGGTCGCTAATAGCAACCCCCACCGTCTTGGAGCCGTAATCCAGTCCCATGATACGCATTCAGATACCTGCCTTACTTCTGGGCCCAGCCTTTGGCTTTGATATACTCGCTTAAGAGCTCTTCCACAAGCTCATCTCTCTCAACCTTCATGATCAGGCTTCTTGCGCCGTTGTGGTTGGTTATGTAGGTAGGGTCGCCTGACATGATGTATCCCACGATCTGATTCACGGGATTGTAGCCCTTTTCGGTCAGGGCTTCATAGACGGTAGAGAGTACCAGCTTGACGCCGGTTTCCTGCTCGATCGCTACGTTGATAAATTGGGTATCGCCTAAATTTTCTATAACATAACTCCTTTCCGGTCAGTTAAAACTTATAAACCAAAGCAGTATAAGGCGGCAGATCCAGGATCGCATGATACTTCTGGTTCACACAGTCGCCCGGCTGCGCGTTCAGTTCTTCAGGTACGTCGTTGCCGTTTCCGCCGAATCTCTTCTCATCGGAATTTAAGATCAGTTTGTATTTCTTCTTAAGCGGAACGGGAACCCAGTAATTCTCCCAGCGTATGGGTGTCATGTTAAGGATGAACAAAAGTTTCGTCTTATCATCAGGATCCTTGCGGATGAAGCTGTATACGCTTCTGTCCCTGTCATCGGCGTTCATCCACTCAAATCCGGCCCAGTCGTTATCTACGCGGTACATGCAGGGATAATCATTATACATCTCAAGGAGTTCCTTGACATAGGTCTGCATTCCGCGGTTATATTCCCTGTCAAGCAAAAACCAGTCAAGTTCTCTTTTCTCGCTCCATTCACGTTCCTGACCGAATTCCTGTCCCATGAACAGGAGTTTCTTGCCTTCGTGGCCGATCATGAATGTATAGCCGAGACGCAGGTTTGCATACTTGTCTATCTCGTATCCGGGCATCTTATTGACCATCGAGCATTTGAGGTGGACAACCTCGTCATGCGACAGCGGAAGGATGTAATTCTCGCTGCTGTTATAGGTCATCGCAAATGTCATCGCATAATGGTTGTTTTTGCGGAAATATGCATCAAGCTTCATGTATTCGCAGAAATCGTGCATCCATCCCATGTTCCACTTAAATGCAAAGCCGAGAGATTCGGTTCCGATATTTCCCGTAACAGCCGGCCATGCCGTGGATTCCTCTGCGATGGTAAGGAAACTTGGATATGTTCCGCGGACAACGGAATTTAAGTGCTTAAAGAACTCGATCGCATCATAGTTCTTGTTTCCGCCGTCACGGTTGGGAAGCCACTGTCCGTCCTTTTTGCCGTAATCCAGATAAAGCATGGAAGCTACGGCGTCAACCCTGATGCCGTCCACATGGAATTCCTTGATCCAGAAGAGCACGTTTGCGATCAGGAAGTTCTTGACCTCGGTCTTCGCATAGTTAAAGATCTTGGTACCCCAGTCGGGATGCTCGCCAAGCCTCGGATCGGGATGCTCATAGATGCATCCGCCGTCGAAGCAGGAAAGTCCGAAATCGTCGGTCGCAAAATGTGCGGGTACCCAGTCTAAGATCACGCCTATATTGTTCTTGTGGAGAAGGTTCACAAGATACATGAAATCCTTGGGTTCACCGTATCTGGAGGTCGGAGCATAGTATCCTGTCACCTGATAACCCCAGGATCCGTCAAACGGATGCTCCGCTATACCCATAAGCTCTATATGGGTATAGTGCATGTCCTTAAGGTATTCGACTATCCTGTCGGCAAACTCCCGGTAATTATAGAAACCGTCCTCTGTTCCGTTTGGATGTTTCATCCATGAACCGATATGACATTCATATATCGCCATCGGTTCGTGATTGTAATCCTTGGAATCACGGTTTTTGATCCAGGTCGAATCGCCCCATTTAAAACCTGTTATGTCATAAGTTCTTGACGCGTTGCCGGGACGAAGCTCCGCATAATTGGCATAGGGATCGGCCTTGTAAATGCGTTCGCCTTCTGCCGTGGTGATCAAAAACTTATAATACTGATTGGCTGTCACTCCCGGGATAAACGTCTTCCAAATCCCGCCGGGACCTATCTTCTCACACGGATTTGCCCATTCGTTCCAGCCGTTGAAATCACCTACGATATGCACTTCCTGTGCATTCGGCGCCCATGTTGCAAAAAAGTATCCGTCTTTGCCGTCTTCGTTTGAAGGATGCGCGCCCAGCTTCTTGTAAATATCGTAATGTGTGCCCTGAGCAAACAGGAATTGATCTGCCTCTGAAATAAAAACAGTTTCGTTTTTGCCCATACCCGTATTAACCCTCCGATCAGTAGTGCATGAAGTCCTTTTCTCTGAGGATGATCATATCCTCGTCGTCGTATCTCTTATGAAGGATTATATCAAATAAATGCGCAGGATTCTTCTTATCTGCGTAATAAATTGCATCATCTACCAGATCTCTTACCTCTGATACCGAAACCTGATGTGTACTTGTCTGCATTTCGGCTATCCTTGTGTGAAGCGCAAGAAGAGCAAATTCATCTATCGTATGCTCCTGACTTAATGCGTACTCGCAGGCATAATTTACAAGCGCCTTGTCATCGAGAGCCTTTAAGTCTATGCGGACATTGAACAGTTCGCCGAGTTTGGGCAGTGTTCCGACGATCTTGTCCATGCCGTCGGAGGTATCCTCAAGAACGGTAAGAACTCCGAGCGTCTCACTCTCCAAGATCTTGATCAGCTTCATCACGGTACTCTTCTTCATGCCTCTGGCGCTCTCGATGATGATCGCGCCGCCGTTTATCTGATCAAAGAGGGCGGGGAGATCCTTGTCATTAAGACCCTTGCCGCTTACCTTGGCTACCTGGCGGTTCACAAAATTGGAATCCGTTGACTGCATGTATTTGATGAGTTTCTTGGCCAGGTCGAGGGTTCCGACACCTTCTTCACCCGTAACGATCACATTGCCCGTATATGCCGCCATGCTCATGTTGTCAAGCGCGTGGCTGATCTGTCTGCTCGTGCTCTTGCGTGTAAGATAGGATCCGAAGAGTTCCTGTTCTTCGGGTGAAAAGACTCTGTCGCCTTCACTCTCTGTTTCTTCTTCGGATTCTTTTTCTTCTTTGGCTTCCTCTTTGTCTGACGCTTCTTCTGCAGGTTTCTTAACGGCCTTCTTCGCTTCTTCTTCGTCTTCCTTGAGAGCTTTGTGGATCTCTTTAACCTCGATTGAATCGGTCATGCCGTCGGGGGCAGATGCTTCCGGTTCTTCAGAAGCCTTGGCCGTTTCGGGGGTTTCTTCGGCTGCAGTCTCAGGTTCGGTTTCAGGCGCTTCCGTGGCAGCATCTTCAGTTTCAGGCTTATCCTCAACTTCAGGTTCGGGGGATACCGTCTTGGCTGTTTCAACTGCCTTTACTGCCGCTTCAGCGGTCTCATCCGCAGTTTCCGCGATTGCTGTGGCGGCCAGAGTCCCCGCATCCGTCGCCTTGGCTATCTCATCCACTGCGCGCATTGCTTCTTTGCGGATCTTCTTACCCAGAGCTTCGTCAATATCATCGCCCTTGGACTCTTTGATGATGGCTTCCCTGAACGCTTTCTCAAGCTGCTCTATCAAAGATGCCTTGGTATCTTCGTCAAACTCATCAAACAGTGATCCCGTATGCTGGATGATCCTCTGTCTGACTTCAGCTTCTCTCTTCTTTTCGTTCTCTTTCTTGGTCGTTTCCCAGTCAGCGAGCACATCATCTATGCTCAGCTGTCCGGTGATCTGCTTCTCAACCTGTTCGGCCTCGCTGATCGCAAGTCTTATCTGTCCGCTGTATTCCTCTGCCAGCATCTGATCGTAAAGAGCAGATACCGTTCCGACCGTATCAAGCTGTCCGGTTACTGCGCCGGGTATGAGCTCGGTCTGGGCTTCCGATGCCTGGAGTGATGCGGATGATACCTGCATCTCCTGCATGATCTTCTGCGTCTCAAGGTAATCCACGACCGCATCGGTAGGAATACGCTTGGTATCTCCGTTCATAAGTCCTGCTGCAAATCCTGTCCTGACTTCCGGTGAAGGGGTTGTCAGAGGGATGTCTGCAGATTCAACCTGCGGTGCGGGATGTTCCTGAACGGCCGGTTCGGGCTGATCAAGCTCGCCGGTCTTATCCCAGTTGTTCACATCGTATGACTGGGGATCCTGGACATATTTGGGTCCTGCCATGGGGCCGGTTCCGAATATCGTGTTATCCTCTACATCCTCTTCGGGAACCGAAGGGATCAGATCGTCGATATTGTCAGTATCCATGAGTTCCTTCATGCTCTCGGCAAGAGCCTCCTGAAGGTTCATGGTATTGTACTGGCCGACATCCACGGGTTTTACCTGAATATCTATATCCTGGGGCATCTCCGTGGTAGGAGCGCCTTTTAAGTCATTTGAATCCGTTGAAGCGCTGATATCGGATATGCTTTCACTCACGGGTGCGGGTGCTTCCGGTTCGGCAGCCGCATCTTCGGTGCTCCTGCCGTGATCGTGCATATACTTGTTGTATCTTTCCTGCTCGGCAGCTGTTAAAGGTTCATGCAAAGCCTTAAGCTCCAGAGCCTTGACAACATATTTGCCCTCTCCGAACATGACCACAAGTTCTTCGCACTCTTCCACGCACTTGCTGGACAGACCCATCCTGTGATACAGATAGGCAAGTTCATAGGCCCATTTCGGCCTGTACTCTTTGCGCTTGTATTCTTCCAATACCTCTATACGCTCTTCAAGACTAACGTCCTGAGCTTCATAGAGGCGGTACTGAAGTATATATCTGCTGGGATCTTTGGGTGCGAGCTGAACGTATTCCTTGTAATACTCGATAGCCTGAACAAATTCTTCAAGTTTGATGGATAATTCGCATAAAGAATAAACGATGAGTCTGCCGCTGGGGTATCTCTCATAGGCCATGAGGAGTATCTCTTTGCTCTCCTGATACCTGCGGTTAGCCTTGTACAGATCGGATATCGTACACAGTGTCTTGATGCTCTTGACCCTGCTCCAGTCAATGGTATCAGCTATCTCAACGGCTTCAGAATATTCGCCTTCACGGATCAGACTGTATATCTCTTCTGCCCTGACTTTGTATTCGTATTTGTCCACAATAGCACCTCATAAAAATCGACAGTTAATCAATCTTCATAGTACCATAGGGCATGTGTGATGTAAATACCGCGAGGGGCTAAAATCCACAATTTGTCGTATCTTTTTTGCTTTTGAACACTATATATAGTTGTTAACGGGACCCGGTAAGAAGGTTGGAGAGTTCGGCAAATTCAGCCAGTGAAAAAGTTTCTCCGCGGACATCGGGATTCTTGCCCATGGCAGACAGCGCCTGCGTGACGCTTTCCCTGTCAAGACCGGGCATGCCTGCGCACAGAGCGTTGGGCATGGTCTTTCTGCGCATGTTAAATGTCGCGCGGATCAGCTTAAACATATGATCGGGATCCGATACATCCACGGGGGATGCGGATCTGATATTCAGTTTGATGACTGCAGAATCAACCGCCGGTGACGGATAGAAGCATTCGGGGCCGACTTCCGTTAAGATCTCGGGCTCTGAATAAAACTGTACTGCAAGCGACAAAGCTCCGTAATCCTTGCTTCCCGGTCCCGACTTCATCCTCTGTGCGACTTCTTTTTGAACCATCACTGTTATGTTCTTCAGCGCTTTGCTTTTTTCAAGAAGCCGGAGAATGATGGGCGTGGTTATATAGTAAGGCAGATTGGCTGTGACACACAGTCCCTGTCCGTCCGCATAGGTACTGTTTAGCTCATCTATGTCACACTTCAATATATCTTCGTTTATGATCTCGACATTGTCATGCCCGCTGACACTCACCTTAAGCGCGGGAATGAGCGCCGAATCTATCTCAACTGCGATCACTCTGCGCGCACGCATGGCAAGCAGGCCCGTCATCGCGCCCAGACCGGGGCCGATCTCCAAAACGGTATCTTCGCCTCCTATACCTGCTCCGTCCACGATCGTGTCGAGGATATTATCGTCTATCAGAAAGTTCTGACCGTATTTCTTGCGCGCGCTGATCCCGTATTCGGTCATGAACGCCCTGATATCGCCTATTCGGGGACTCATATGCTTCCTCCGTTATCTGAATCTGTCAAAAAAGAATCTGCCTTAAGCCCATAGAGCCTCAGCGCATTGGCAAATGTGATTTCCTCTGCCTCTTTACGCGATATTCCCCTCAGGGCCGCCAATTGTTCGGCCACATATGCAAGATAAAGAGAATAATTCCTCTTTCCGCGGTTGGGTACGGGGGCCAGATACGGGCAGTCAGTCTCAAGGACAATGCTTTCAATCGGCAGTTTTTCCGCGCATTCCACAAGTTTGCGGGCGTTTTTGTAGGTCAGGACTCCGCCGATCCCGATGAAAAAGCCCATCTTCACATATTCGCATGCCATTTCATACGAATAAGAAAAACAGTGGATAACTCCCCCGATATCCCCGGCATTGGCATTTTTCATGATATCAAGCGTATCCGCTGCCGCATCCCTTGAATGAACTATCACGGGCAGTTTATATTTGCGCGCGATCTCAAGCTGTGCTTCGAAGAATTCTTTCTGACGGGCCTTGTCGGTATCAGGATAGTGATAATCAAGCCCTATCTCGCCTATCGCAACGACTTTGTCCGACGTACATCTGTCTTCCACTTCCTTTAAAGCTTCGGAATCAAGCTCATAGATCTCCGTCGGGTGCAGTCCCATTGATGAATAAACGTGGCTGTAAGAATCCGCGATATTTAAGCTTAAGTCCAAAGAGGACAGGGTGGATGTCACGTTAACCACGGCGCTTACACCGTTTTTCGGTAACATGGTCAGTATCCGGTCCCTGTCTTCATCAAAGGCTGCATCATCATAATGCGCATGTGTATCAAATATCATATGTAAATTTTTCTTGCAAAACAAAAAACAATATACTATAATACAACAGACGTCCAAAAATAGACGTTATGTAAATCGCGCCACTAGCTCAGTTGGTAGAGCACCTGACTCTTAATCAGGGTGTCCAGGGTTCGAGCCCCTGGTGGTGCATTTTTTTTATGAAAAGCCGGTCAGAAAACTGACCGGCTTCTTTTTATACAGCCCGTCCTAAAGACAGGCTG
>JAEEGL013307511.1_pt1 | contig 15854 bp, 12 predicted proteins | sample 9134231 | NCBI WGS metagenome assembly JAEEGL01 (sample SAMN16246548, study PRJNA631951) | gut metagenome | biome: gut microbiome; feature: rumen; material: fiber-attached | host: Bos | place: Iran: Karaj | collected 2018-10
ACATACCGGCCGCCGTCGGCGCGGATCCGCTCCAACAGGGCAAGCGTCCCGTCAAAGATCCGCTCCTCCATGTAGATGGTTCCGTCCATATCCAGGAGCCAGAGCCGTTTCCCGCTCAGATCGACAGGTACGCCAAAACAGTCCCGCATCATTCCGCTTTGTGGTTGAGATCATTTTTGATCTGCGTTGTGCTGATCTCAGGCGTCCGCGGGAGATAGACGACCTCGCAGTAGGGCTTCAGGAAGTCGAACTTGCCTTTCCAGTCGTCTCCCATGACAAAGGTATCCACATGGTACTCCTTCACGTCCTTGATCTTCTGATCCCAGTTTTCCTCGGGGATGACCAGGTCGACGTAGCGGATCGCCTCCAGGAGCTGCTTGCGGATCTCATAGGTGAAGTAACACTTTTTTCGCTTTTCGTTCCAGTTGAATTCATCGGTAGACAGAACGACGATCAGATAATCACCGAGCGCCTTGGCGCGGCGAAGCAGATTGATATGACCGTAGTGAAGCAGATCAAAGGTACCGTAGGTAATGACGCGTCTCATGGCTTACTTCTCCTTTTTTATTTGCTGCAGGATCAGGGCGGCGCAGCGGATGGAGGCTTCTCCGTCCTCGCAGAATTCGTTTTCCCGGGCAAACTCGGACCAGGCAGGGCTCGTCCACAGGGGCTGCAGATCCGTGAGGATCTGCTCCAGCTCCCGGTTGCTGCGGGCCAGCCTAAAGGGCAGCTTGTCGATGGGGAAATAGAAATCCCGATCCTTGGCGTATTCTTCGACGTCGGTGGCAAACCGGACGATGGGCTTTCCCGTGAGCGCATAATCGAACATGGAGGAGGAATAGTCCGTGATCAGAAGATCCGCGGCACACAGAAGCTCCTGCATATCCGGATACTTGGTGACGTTCACGATCCGGTTCCCGTCGTAAGCAAAAAGGGAATCCGCCTGGGCCTCCACGTTCGGATGAAGCCGGATCAGCGCGGTCCATTCGCCCTTGAAGTTCTCTCCTGCCTTGCGGCAGACCATTTCCGCGTCCAGGCCGTAGGCGTCGGTGCGCTTGTCGTCTCGGAACGTCGGCGCGTAGAGGGCCAGCTTGCGGTCCTCCGGCAGGCCCAGCGCCTTGCAGACCTTGCTGTGCAGCGGGGCATGGTCCTGATAAAAGATGTCGTTTCTGGGCGTTCCGGTGGAAAGGACGGGGCCGTCATACCAGAAGCTGCTGCGATAAATCCTGCTCATGAAACCGCTGCCGGAGATCATTACGTCGCACTGAGCGGAATCCTTCTTGCAGGCAGCCAGATAGGAGGGCTCCAGCGTCGCCTCCGCGTCCTTTTCCAGCTTCTTCAGCGTGAAGCCGTGCCAGGTCTGCATATAGAACTGCTTTTTGCGTTTGAGGTTCTCATATTTCCGGCAGTTGTCCACCCAGACCCTGGCCGAGGCAAGGGCCTTGAGCCGCTTTATTCCCTTATAAGGAACGGCGCGAACGCCGTCCGGCAGTGTCTTCGCAGCCTGTTCGTCCTTGCAGATCCATACGAGGTCCAGGTCCTCGCCGCTTTTGCGAAGGACCTCGCAGATGGCCTTGGGACTGTCGGAATAGCCTCTGCCGTAATAGCTGCAAAAGACCACCCGGTTCTTTTTCACCGGGGTGAGCTTCATCAGGGTCCAGAGGCCTTTGGAGGCGAGATCACGAAGCTTGCTCATGATAATCTCCTTTCAGACGGTCGCGGTGCCGCCAGATGACAACCAGACGGTAGCCCAGGATCAGGATCTCTGCAATGGACATGGCCAGTCCCAGCGTGTACATATTCATATGGCCGGAAAAATACAGGGCTGTCAGGTTGATGACATGGATGATGGAGCCGAAAATGGTGGAATAGTTCGCATGCTTTGCCAGGCCCATGGAGGAAAGCATCGGAAAACCGCAGATGTAGCTGGGCAGGATCACAACCGCGGCCGGAAGCATGGCGCGCAGGACCTCTCCGGAGGCCCGATATTCCTCGCCGAAAAGGGTGGCGCAGAACCAGGGCGCCAGGATAAAGACGCCTGAGCAGAAAGCGAAGATCAAAGGCTCCAAAACCAGCAAAACTTTTTTTACCAGCCGATAGTCATGGTTCTTGACCATGTAGGGATAGAGGCTGTCCGAAATCGGGGACATCGCCTGCTTGCCGGTATCCATTAGCTTGCTGGCTGCGCCGTATTGTCCTCGGACCGGATTTGCGATCAGCTCACCCTTCAGCATGATATTCTGCGGCGCGACAAAATCGAGGATCAGGGTGTTGAGCGTGGAATAGGCTGTGGATGCGAAGCGGGAGAAGAAAAAGGCAGCGGATTGCCGGAAGCGGATCCATACGTCCCGGAACTGTACCCGGCAAAAACGCACGTCCAGACGTTTTCTCGCATCCAGGAAGCAGGCGCCGATTGCGATGAAATTGCCGATGGCGGTCAGTATGGGGATCACCCACAGGCCGTAGGGCTTGAGCAGGAGAAAAATCCCCACCGTCGCAAAGACCCGGATCAGTACGGTACGTACGGTGATGGCCGTCATTTTTTCCATGCCGCGGTACAGATAGTCCGGCATCAGCGCGTTCAGCGCCTGTCCGGCAAAGAAGGTCAGATACAACGGGAGTCTGCCCTGCCAGGCAGGGACCGTCAGACAGAGGATCGACAGGATCGTCAGCGTCACCAGAGAAAGCCCCAGCTTCCCCAGTGTAACTGCCGTCATAATGACTCCCAGACGTTTGGGATCATTCCGATGCTTGGAGACCTCCTCCGTCGCGGAAAGGATAAACCCAAAATCGATCATGATCTGCACATAGGCAGTCACCTTCATCGCCACGTCCAGCATCCCATACTTCGCAGCGCCCAGGATCCGGGTCTCATAGGGCACAACGATAAAGGACAGCAGTTGGGTGGAGAAGGTAAGGATGTACAGCATCAAGGTGTTCCAGGCCAGAACGCCCTCTTTTTTGGACATGATTTTTCGGAATTTGGAAAACACGTCTGTTGCCTCTCAGTTTTTCTTGAATTTGCCTGCGAGTGTGAACATGGTTTTGGCCAGCTTGTAGTGCCTGCCCTCCAGGAGCTTGAGAAGGATCAGCTTCTTTCGGCCGAGTTTCGGCAGCAGCGCACAGGCGCGGTAGTCCGGGTAGTTTTTCTTCAGGTAGTCCACAAACTCCGGCAGATATTCCGCTTTCGGATCGGCGACCAGGACCCGACGGGCGGCGGCGATCACGCTGTCAACGGCAAGGCAGGTCAGCCAGGGCTTATATTCCTCCAGCTTTCCGGCCTTTTCAAAGGGAGCGCGGGCCATATCCAGAGCGTTCAGGATCTCCAGGTTGCGTTTGAGATTGGAGCTGCGCATGATGGAGCCCTGCCGGAGCAGATACCCATAGAAGGGATCCTCGATCCGGACGATCGAGCCGGCGTTCAGCAGCAGGCTGGGGGTGGTGCACAGATCCTCATACCAGACACGTCCGGGAAAACGAACGCTGTTTTCTAAATACAGACTGCGGCGGCAGAGTCTGCACCAGGCCATGGGAGGATCCAGCAGCAGCTCGGGCGATTTCTCCAGCGTGGTGACGGCACCGTCCACCCCGGAAGCACGGGGCTCGGCGGGCTTTTCCTCCCCTTCCTCGGTGACATAGCGGAAGGAAAAGATATACATATCCGCCGGGCAGCGCTCGATCTCCTCGCTGAGCCTTTGCAGGGTGTTCGCGGCAATGGTATCGTCGCTGTCCAGGCAGAGGATGTACTCGCCGCGGGCCGCTTCGATGCCGGTGTTGCGGGCAGCGCCGAGACCGCCGTTTTCCTGGTGGATGACCCGGACCAGCCTGGGATAGCGCGCGGCAAAGTCGTCACAGAGGGCCGGACATTTGCCGTCTGTGGCGCCGTCATCCACCAGTATGATCTCCCAATCATCACAGCGCTGCCGCAGCAGAGACTCCATACAGGCGGGCAGGTAATCCGCCACATTATAGACGGGAACGATCACGGAGAATAACATAGACTTATCCTTTCAGATTGAACAGGGTGCGGATCAGACGGAACCGCCGGTGGGCCACCAGCCATAGCGCGACACGCTTCAACCGGGGCAGGGCTTTGTTGTAGGGATTGTCCTTCCAGTCCGGGAAACGCTCCATGGTAAACCGCGCAAACTCATCCAGGATCTCTGATTTCGGGTCGATCCTGGCAACGCGGACCGACGCGGCCAGCAGCACATGCTGGACCGTCAGCGCGCAGAGCTCATCGTAGAAGGTTTTGGTCAGTCCCTCTTCCTCAAACCAATCGAGAATATCGGTAAAGGCCGGGAGAATGTCCCGATTCCTGGGCAGCTGACTGCTGTTCATTATGGAGCCGGGACGGTCAAGATAATAATACAGATGGTCCTCCAGATTCACGATCCGCTTGGCCTTTGCCAGAAGCTTGGTCACAGTGCGGACGTCTTCATACCAGACCACATTGGGAAAGGAGATCCGGTTGTTTTCAAACACGCTCCTGTTCCACAGCCTAAGCCAGCAGGAGGGCTGCGTCAGAAGGAATCCCGGTTCCTCCTTCAGGGAAAAGCGGGCCTGCTTCGGTTGGGGGCCGGACCATTCCTCCCACGTCTTCCCGTCGATGGATTCCTTATAGAATTGAAAGGAGATCACATCGGCATCCCTGGCGGCGATGACCTCCCGCAGCCTCGAAAGGGCATTGGGGGCCAAACGGTCGTCGCTGTCGACAAACAGGAACCACTCCCCTTTTGCGGCGGCCATGCCCGCGTTGCGGGCAGCGCCGGGTCCGGCGTTTTTTTGATGGATCACGCGGATCAGCCCGGGGTGTGCCGCGGCATACCTGTCGCAGAGCAGACCGCTGCCATCCTTTGACCCGTCGTCCACCAGAATGAGCTCGCAGTCCGTCGTGTCGTTTTTCAGGATCGCCTCAACGCAGCGGGGGAGAAACTGCTCAACATTAAAAACGGGAACAATCATGCTGATGATCATGTCGAGGCTCCTTTACGCTTTTTCGGCCATACAAGGCCGAGGATCGCAGCAAGAATAAGTGCCAGTCCGAATCCGATCAAAAGGCCGATGCCGGTTCGGGCGAGGCTGACCAGAAAATGCGCTCTGCTGTGGCAGAAGGTATTGACCACGGAGGCAAACCCGATCCCGGTCAAAGCTGCGCACAGCGCGGCAAGTCCACGCTTCTCCCTGCGGAAAAAGAACACGGCAAGGCCAAGCAACGGCCAGGCCAGCAAAAATTCCTTCGTACGCGGCCGATAAATCAGGACGTGCTCCAGCACATTTCGCGCCCGCAGCTCCAATGTTGCGGTGTTCAGCATGTTGTCTCCGGTACGGAGCAGATAGACCAGACCGACAATAATCACCAACAACGCAAGCACAGCGAGCTTTCGGAGGCTGAACCGGGAACGGAGGCGACCCCATTCTGTTTTGAGATCGTTGCCGGGGCGATGGAACGTCGTCCAGGGAAAAAACAGCAGCGAAAAACCGTAGACAGCTGCCTGACTGATTTTTACGCCTCGAAACAACCGGAGTACCAGCAGATACTCCCGACTGCTCTGAAGCGCTGCAACGAGAATACCTCCCCAAAGCACAGCCCCGATACAGGGAAGGACGCAGGCAGCGAGACGCTGCAGGTAGGATTTCTTTCCCTTGAAGCGTGCAAGGCACGAGCGCAGCAGGACCACAGAAAGGCAGGGAAAGCAGATCGCGCATGCCAAAGCGACCGCGGAGATCTGAAGATGGCGGAACAGCAGCATCCCGGCAGCATTCTCCACCGTACAGAGCCCAAGCAAGACCCACAGGATCCAGCCGGGCATGGGGACAAGGCGCTGAAGAAACAGCAGGCAAACCAGAATGACCGCCATTCCGGTCAGCATCAGAAGCCAGATCGATTGCTCAGAGAACGCATAGCCCTGGGGAAGGCCGGAGGTGTATCCGGCGTTCTGCAATCTGGACATCAGGCTCGAAAGCAGTCCGACATAGGCCGAACGATCCGTGATCAGCTCTCCGGATTCCCTGGAGATCGGAGCCAGCCAGAGGACCTGAAGGCCGCGATCCACAACGGAACGGAACAGGATGTTTTCCGTTTCCTCTGTACCGGTATAACCAAGCCTGCCCACAGAAGCCTGACACCAGCGATTGAGCCAATACCCCTTGGCGATCCTGCCGGAATACGTTCCTGCATCCCAGCCATCCGGAAGCAGGCACCCGGTTTGCGCCTCCTTCTCCACAAGGATCAGCAGGCTTTCGCTGTCCTCAAGGGATCGGGCCACCTGAGTGATCGGCAATGTTTCTTTCGTCGTAGGAATGCCGTCGTCAGCCATCGTTTTCAAGATGGATTCATCATAGCAAAAAGCAAAGAAGTAGGGCTCTCCCTGTGCCAAACCGCCCGCCTGCATGGGCATCAAGCCGGAGGCGGCGACGACCCTGGCCGTTTCCGGTTCCTCTGCCTGTTCCCGGGTCATCAGGATCCCCTGCAGGCCGTAATCTTTCAGGGAAGAGATCCATTCCCCGATCGGTTCACCGGAGGAATCTGCCAGAAAGGCCAGATCTTCATAGCTGAAAACGGGACAGACCGTTTTATTTGCCTCTTCCGTCCTGACTCGCTGGATCAGCAGCAGCACGGCGGCAAGGGAAAAAAGCAGGCTGAGCACAAAGAAGATCCGAACAGGTGGACGCAGCTTCCTCACCTCAGTTTCTCTCCTTTCTGAAATGGCGGAACAACGTTTGGATGGCTTCCCGATCATGCAGCAGCCAGCAAAGCAGCCCATAGATCACAAGGCCGATCAGGCCGATCGCAGCATAAACCGCGATCATCAGGATCTTGTTCTGAATCAGTCCGGACAGAGCGGTTGCGCAAAAATAGGCCAGAGCACCCATTACGGCCGCACAAGCGATCTGCTTCAGCAGTCTGGAAACGGTAAAAGCGTCTTTGGTCCGACGGAAGAAACAGATCAGCGCAATGACTCCCGCAACGGTCAGAGACGCCGTTGTCGCCAGGGCAATGAGCCCTGCGCTGCCGCGGGACGACAAAAGGAGATTCAGCACCAGGTTCAATGCCAGCGCAGCAGCGTTGATCAGCATTGGCGCCAGAGTCTTTCTCATGGTATAGTAGGCCTTGTTGATCAGGTCGAGCACGCAAAAGCCTGCCATCCCCAGCGCATACATGGATAATACGCTTGCCGTAACAGCGGAGGAAGACGCATCAAAGCTGCCCCTCTCAAACAGCACGCGGATGATCGGAAGGGAAAATGCGGAGAACAGCACAGAGAAAGGCAGGATCACAAAGAGCGTATTGCCCAGCGTCTTGCCCACATAGTTCTTGTACCGTTCTTCGCTGGCACGGGTATATTCCTCATTGAATTTCGGAAACAGCACCACGCTGATGCTGTAGATCAATGTGGTAGAGATCGGCGTGAACAGCTTGTCCGCATAATAGACCGCACTGACGGCGCCTTCACCGAAGGAGGAAACAGTGTTGGCGTCAGCCAGATAACACCAGAGAAAAATGGAGGTGGTAAACAGCGTGACAAGGGCCGTCCTGCCAAACAGTCTCAGATCCGGGTCTTTGAGTCGAAGAGAGGGTCGAATCAGGAATCGTTCTTTCGCCGCACAAGGCAGCAGCCAGACAAGCTGCAGGATCCAGGCGATACAGACGGCAAGCACGTATTCTGTCATCCGCTCTTTGCTGGCGAACAACGCAAGGAAAAGGATCAGCGCCAGATTGTACGGAAGACTCATACTCCCCTGCAGACTGTAATGCCCCATAGACTGGAACACCGAAACCATCAGGTAGATCAGCACGATCAGCGGCAGCGTCAGCAGACAGATCCTGAGGTAGGTCAGCAGCTTTCCCAGGTCTTCCCCATCCACGGAAAGCCAGCGTCCCAGCGGAGCGAATCGGATCAGCAAAAAGCCGGCGCCGCAGAGCAGGAAGCTCAGAACCAAACAGACCGAGATCAGGTTTCCCGCCACTCGTTCTGCAGGTTCACGGCCCTCCGCCAGCTTTTTTGTAATGATCGGCACCGCAGCCACACAGAGCGCATAGGCAAGGGTCGTAAACAGATAGATCGAGTGGTTGTAGGCCGTGGAATACAGGTCGAACTGCGGCGTGGTGCCAAAGGCATTTGCCTGCAGCGCCTCGCGAACGACTCCCATTACCTTTGCCGCAAGGGTGACCACGGTGACGAAGCCGATTGCCCGGACAGTCCTGTTATTCTTTTCCATGGATCATCCTTTCCGGCAGCGCACTCTCCGGCGAAAGAGAGGGTACGGCTTCCTTCGATTCATTCTTCCGGGACAGATACCAGATCCCGACCAACACAAGGGCCAGGTAGACAGAGGCGTTGTTTCGCCTCAACACAGATGTGGTAAAAAGCGCATGGACCATGGCGATGACATAGGCTCCGGCAAAGCCCGCCATTTGAATCGTAAAATACACTTTCCGGTTTCGGATCACACAAATCAGCGCACGAAGGCCGAAGTACAACAAAAAGCCTGTGATCAGCACGAACCCTGCGATGCCGAGCACAAAATAGATCCCGTAAAAATCGTTTTCCACTTCAAAGCTGACGTCGTAATCGGCTCTTCCTTCATCTCCACGGACATGGATCACATATTCATTTACGTTTAGGCCGAATACTGAACACATGGAAGGCGCGTCTTCCATAATCATCTCGCAGACGTAACGCTTGCAGGTTCGAATGTTCCCCAGAACAGCCGCGTCCAGCGTATAGTTGTACTTTTCCGCAACACGCTCGATCCCAAACCGATCCACGACAGCCCAGAAGTAATACCGGTACACTGTTTCCAGGTTTTCGGATTCATCCTCTTCCCCGGAAACGACCGCCGGAGCTTCAGACGGGATCGATTCCTGAACGCCCTGAAACGTCTGCTCGTTTTGAAGGTTCGAATCTGAAAGAGAACTGACCCGCCGTGCCGCGGGAGAGATCGGATAGGCGCAGGTCAGCAGCCCTGTTATCAGTACAATGATCAGGGTCTGCTTCCATCTGCGGCGTGCCAGGATCAGCATACACACGCTGATTCCGAACCCCGAGGCGATCATGGACAGAAACGCCAGCCGCGTTCCGAAGAAGAACAGGGCAGCTTCTGCGGCCAGCGTCACCAGTGCAACCGGAAGCAGCCGGTCCTTCCAGCGGTCCAGCGTCCAACAGATCACCAGCGGCGTCAGCATGGAAAGGATCGCGCTCTGACAGTTGCCCCAGATAAACCAACCGATCACGCCGATCTGTTCCTTGACATAGGTCCCCCGGTCGGTGCCGGTTGCCACGCTGATCAGTTCCACTAGCAGGATGCAAATCAGATCTGCCGCCATGCCGAGCTTGACAGCGCGGAAAACACGAGCTCCGCCCCGACGGAGGAAGGTGATAAAACAGCAAACCGTAACAGGCAGCACAAAGATCCGGGCAAGATTGGCCAGATCGGTCATCGGAGACAAATACGTCCCCTGAAGATTCGCGGCCACATGCAGTCCGCCCAGCAAAGCCAGCACGCCGGCCAGCAGGAAATAATACCGCTTTCTGTCAGAGAGCAGAAAGCCCAGCAGCACCGAGGCGACTAGCAGCACGACCCGGATCGCAGAGGTCAGGACATTGCTTTGTTCCCAGATCTGCTGCCAGTAGCCAAGCACGTCCAACACAGGTTGAAGCAGACAATAGACCAGAATAAAGGCCGGGAGGATCCGTATCAGCTTTTCGTCCCATGTGCGGTCTTGCTCCATACGGTCTCCCTCCTTCCCGATGGCATGTAAATTTCAGTTATTTCTTTTCCGCCGACATTTCATTCTTGTCGGTCCCGGACCTGCGACTCAGATACCAGAGCCCCGCAAGGACCATGGCAAGATAGATGGAGGCATTGTTGCGGCGCAGAACAGAGGCGGTGTAGTAGGCGTGGATCAAGCCCAGGCCGTAGGCGATGCCAAAGGCAGCAACGGGCAGCGTAAAGTACTGTTTCGGCTTACGGAACACAGCCAACAGGGTACGAAGGCCAAAGTACAGCAGGAACAGCGCAATCAATCCGAGACCCACAATACCGGTCAGGAAATACACCCCGTGAAAATCGTTTTCCACGTCGTAGTTGTCCGTTACCAACTGACTGTTCGCGTCATATCGCTGATAGGTCATCTCCGCCAGATTGAGACCAAACAGATGAGACAGGGTCCCTGCCTCCTGCATAAGCAGCGTGCAGAAGTTGATCTTCATCTGACGGGTGTTTTGCAATACCGTTGGATCAAGGGTATACTGGTAAATCTGAAACACCTTATCGCGTCCGAAGCGGTCCACCATGGACCAGATGATGTCCTGAGAGCGGTATAGCGCTTCCAGGTTGTCCGCAGTCTGATCATCCAGGACGATGACCGGTTTGGCGTTTTGTTCGACCTGTCCGTCTTCATCGGTCGGAAGCACCGTCTCTTCGGGTATCACAATATCCGCTTCAATAATATGCTCCACAGTTTTTTCGGTGCGGGCCTGGTTTTTATTCAACCTCTTGGAGGTGGGCGACAGAGGGTAGGCCGCGGCAAACAGGCACGTGACAAGGAAGACGGCAAGCGCCTGCTTCCAGCGCTTGCGGTCGGTGATGATCAGGGCAAGCGCGATTCCGGCACCGCTGAGGAGCATGCTGGCGTATGCCAGTCTCGGCGCAAGGAAATACAACGTCGCTTCACAGATCGCCGCGATCAGGATCACGGGAAGGATTCTCCCCTTCCAACGCTGCACAGACCAGGCGATGACAATGGGCGTCAGCATCGCGAGGATCGCGCTTTGGCTGTTGGTCCACATGAACCAGCCGCGAACGCCGATCCCATCTTCATGATAGGTGTGCGGGTCGGTGCAAGTCAGCGTGCTGATCAGCTGCACCGCGGCGATCAAAACGATATCAATGGCCATTCCCTTCAACATTGCGGGGAATACTTCCTCATTCTGCTTCAAAAAAGTGATGAAGCAGATCGTCATGAGGGGAAGGAAGTAGATCCGGACCAGATTCACCAGATCCGTGACCGCCTTTTGATATCCGTTCGGCCTGTTCATGCAGGCAGCGATGTGACCGACAGTCAGCAAAACGAGCACGCTTGCGGCAATGATATACCATCGCTTCCGATCCGAAATGGTAAAACCCAGAAGGAAGGTCCCGGCCAAAAGCAGCATGCGGATCAGCATCGTGATCGTGTTGCTGATCTGAAGCTCCGTCTGCCAGTAGCCTGCGACGTCCAACACAGGTTGGATCACGCAGAGCAGGAAAACCAGCTTTGGCAACAGCTTTCGGACAGAGGCGAATCTTTGAGCGGTATGTTCCAGCATAGTATGACACCCCGTGAATCGTGAACGTATTGGTCTGATTTTTAAATATATGTCTTCTGTTTATTATAACACATACCGCACATCATGTCCAGTAAAACTTCCTTTTCCCTACACAACAGAAGGGTCTCTGCCCGCGTACAGGCGGATCGGAACCGGGCCTGCGGCACATGAAAAGAGGCCGGGCAAGAGCCCGACCTCCAGGATATTTTTTGAAACAGCTCCTAAAACAAGCGGAAGAACAGATACGCCACTGCGATGACCAACAGAAGAACGCCCAAGGCAGGAAGAAAAAGCGTGTAAAACGCGGCCAACAGCATGGCAAAGGTATCGCCCCGTTCAAGCTTGACCTTTTCTTCCTGCTTGGGCGGGCGCAGATCCTCTTCCTCAGGGATTTCGTCTTTTTTCTGATCTTCTTCCTTGTCCAGCCCGCGAACATGTCTTTGATATTCCCGGGCACGATCGAATCGTTTGCGAAACAGCATAGGCGACCTCCATCAAGCAATGCAGCCTTGTTCGGATACAAGCTGAATACCACACAGGAGGAAGAATACGTTCCAGTATCCTTCCTCCCATGTTTTTGTTTTAAGCGGCGATATGAGACCTTACTTTTCGATGTCCAGGCCGTCCATCAGAGGATGGTGGCAGGCGACGAAATGATCGGGCTCGAGCTCACGCCATTCGGGAACGACCTGCGTGCAGATCTCGGTGCAGTATCTGCAGCGGGTGTGGAACTTACATCCCTTGGGCGGGTTGACCGGGCTGGGGATATCGCCCTCAAGGATCTGGAGCTCTTTGTTGGCGTCGGGATCCGTGGTGGGGATGGCAGCGATCAGAGCCTGGGTGTAGGGATGGATGGGCTTCTTGAACATGGCTTCAGAAGCAGCCAGCTCCACCAGGTTGCCGAGGTACATAACGCCGATACGGTCGGAAATGTACTTGACGACAGACAGGTCGTGGGTGATGAAGAGGTAGGTCAGATCCTGCTTCTCTCTCAGATCCTGCAGCAGATTGATGATCTGAGACTGGATGGACACGTCCAGAGCGGAAACAGCCTCGTCACAGACAACGAACTTGGGGTTGACCGCAAGGGCACGGGCGATACTGATTCTCTGCCGCTGGCCGCCGGAGAACTGGTGGGGGAAGCGGTGGAGGAAGTAGGGCTGCAGGCCGCAGTCGTCCATGACCTTCAGGATGTAATCCTGCATACGGGCGTTGTTCTTGCGGTAGATGCTGTGTGCCATAAGACCTTCGCCGATGATCTGGCCGATGGTCATACGGGGATTCAAGGAAGAATAGGGATCCTGGAAGACGATCTGCAGATCCTGACGAAGCAGACGGATCTCGTTATAGGTCAGACGGGCAAGATCGATGCCGTCGTCGAGCAGTTCGTCGTACTTCTGGAATTCGGGATCGTTCAGATAGGGCTCACGCAGGGTTTTGATCGCTTCATCCGCCTGCTTGAGGTTCTCCTCCAGCGTCCTGAGCTCCGCATCCATGGCGTCGAGCTTTGCCTGATAAGAAGCAGTGTTCTTTTTGGCATACTCAGCGTCGTCCAGGCGGACCTGTACGTCCTTGCGCTTTTCGATGAGCTTGCGTCGGGCCAAAGCGACCTTATACTTGTTTTCATAGACCTGCGTCACATGGGAGTAATCGTCCACGATCATGAGACCGCCGATGATGTTGCCGATGTCGAGGAGGGCGTCGTTGGCAGCCTTTTTCGCAGCAGTGAGCTCGGTGTGCTTGGCATACTGCTCCTTCTCGGAAAGCGTGTCGTAGTGAGCCTGGATTTCGTCGCGCTTTTTCTCCAGCATATGGAGCTGATCGCGCTTCTTGTGCAGATGACGGATGGTGTTGAGCATGTAGTGCGGAGCAAGATCATCGAGGGTCTTGCCGTAATACATGGAACGGCCGTCGGTCTGACGGTAAAGCTGGAGAAGCGTACGGCCAAAGGTGGACTTGCCGCAGCCGGACTCGCCGACAAGGCCGAAGACCTCGCCTTCGTAGATGTTCAGCGTGATACCGTCGTTCGCCTTGACATAGAGGCCGCGCTTTTTAAGGGGGAAATACTGCTTCAGATTGGTGATTCGGAGCAGAACCTTCTTTTCCTGATTATCTTGTTGCATGGCGTTGCCTCCTGTTCGGATAGAAGCATCTGATCTGCTGCTGCTCATTGATCTTCACGAGCTGGGGCTCTTCCTCAAGGCAGCGCTCCGTGCAGTACTTGCAGCGCGGCGCAAACTTGCAGCCCTTGGGCAGATTCAGCGGATGCGGCACGGCGCCGGGAATGGACTCCAGACGCTCATTGCTGTCTGCGTCCAGACGGGGGATGGAACGAAGCAGGCCTTCGGTATAGGGGTGCATATCCTCAGCACCGGCAAAGATGCTGCGGACCGGGGACATTTCCACAATCTGACCACAGTACATAACCGCAACGTCGTCGGCCATCTGGTTGATGACGCCGAGGTCATGGGTAATGAACAAGATGGAAGTGCCATGCTCCTTCTTCAGGTCGTTCATCAGGCGCAGGATCTGCGCTTGGATGGTGACGTCCAGAGCAGTGGTGGGCTCGTCCGCGATCAGAAGCTTGGGCTTACAGGCAAGCGCCATGGCGATCATAACACGCTGACGCATACCACCGGAGAGCTGGTGGGGATACTGCTTGGCCACGACCTCGGGATTCGGGATCTTGACGTCGGCAAGCATCTCAACGACTTTCTCGGCGGCTTCCTTTTTGCTTAAGCCCTGGTGAATGATGAAGGGTTCGGAAACCTGCTTCTCTACGGAGAAAACGGGGTTCAGGGAGGTCATGGGCTCCTGGAAAATAACGGAGATCGCGTTGCCGCGGATCTTGTACATTTCATGCAGAGGAAGATCCACAAGCTCCTGACCGTCAAACATCACGGAGCCGCTTTCGATGTAGCCGTTACCGTCCAGAAGGTGAATAATACTCATGGCGGAGACGCTCTTGCCGGAGCCAGACTCGCCGACGAGGCCGAGAGTCTTGCCGTAATCAACAGAATAGGAGACGTCGTTGACCGCCTTCACGATACCCCGCTTGGTAGTAAAGTAGGTGTGAAGATTTTTGACTTCAAGAAGTGCCATCTTTATACCTCCTTAACGTCCAATGGATTTCGGATCGACGGCATCGCGAATGGCGTCGCCGATCAGGTTGATGCAGATCGTACAGACACCGAAAATCGCTGCCGGGAAGACCCAGCGCCACCAATACTGCTGAATAACGATGGAGTTATTCGCACCGGTCAGCATATTGCCCCAGGTGGGCGTCGGGGGAGAAATACCGAAGCCCAGGTAGCTCAGGGAGGACTCGGTGAGCATGCAGGTCGCGAAGCTCAGGGTCGCCTCAACAAGCAGGATGGAAAGCACGTTGGGGAGAATATGCTTGAAGATGATGGTGCCTTCCCGCACGCCCATGGCCTGGGCGGCGATGACGAATTCCTTTTCACGTTCTGCAAGGATCTGCGCACGGATCAGACGGCAGATGCCGGTCCAGCTCAGAACACCAAGCACGATCATGATCAGGTACATTCGCAATTCGACGCTTATTCGTGAGCCGATGATGGCGGAAAGCAGCAGTGCGAAGGGCAGGAACGGCAGACCGCCGACGACCTCGGAAATACGCATGATGATCATGTCGACTTTGCCGCCGAAGTAGCCGGCCAGACCGCCCATGATGATGCCGATGATCAGGGAGATCACGACGGAGACGGCGCCGACGGTCATGGTGACCTTACCGCCGTTGACGATACGGGTCAGAAGATCACGGCCCTTGTCGTCGGTGCCGAGGATGTGACCCTTCAGGCCCCAGGTATGGACATCACCGTTCTTGTCCACAGCATAGTTCTGATAGAAGCCGGCGTAAACAGTCTCAATGTCGGTGTCGTTGACACTGCCGGGAACGTCCGCCTGGCTGTGGCTGTTGTCGCCCCAGCTGAAGACATCGCCGTTCTCCATCAGGACGGTGTAGTGATAACGACCGCCGTAGATGTCGATGGGCTTGCTTTCGGATTCGGGGATGTCGGCTTCGCCGTGGTAAGCATTGCCCCATACCACGATCTTGCCGCTTTCGGTCACGGCAGCCATGGTCTCGCCGCTGGCGGCGATATCAACAACACCGCTGGACAGCTCTTCGGGGATTTTGGCAAAGGGCGAATCTTTGGTCTTGCCGGCGTAGACGACAGAACCGTCATCCAGCAGCAGGCAATAATTGTAGGTTGCAATGGCGATTTTTTTGACGTGACCCTGATAAGCCTTTTTCATGCTCAAATCGCACATGTTGCGGTTGCCCCAGAAATAAGCCTTGCCCTCGTCGGTGACAGCGCCGCTGAACTGGTTACCTGCTTCGATCTGAATGATATGAACATCTTTCTTTTTGAGATCAGCAGGAATATTATCCTGACCAAGACGTTTATTGCCCCAGACGTAGATATCATTATTCTCATCCAATGCAACAACATGGTCATAGCCGGTGGCAATGTCCACAATCTTCGCGTTCAGGACTTCCTCGGGAATATCCTTCAT